>Ga0099799_10067_pt1 | contig 31623 bp, 25 predicted proteins | sample Uncmet6_SortLC_1_FD_89033 | JGI IMG/M metagenome (GOLD analysis project Ga0099799, IMG submission 89033) | Marine eukaryotic communities from CALCOFI LINE 67, Pacific Ocean - CN11_C50_N6_SortLC_1 | ecosystem: Environmental > Aquatic > Marine > Oceanic | place: Pacific Ocean: Monterey Bay...
GTAATGCTTTTGACCCCCACCCCCACTCCCCATGATGGATCGTTTATATTCGCCCTGTCTTGAAAACCATTTACATCCTGGAACCACCCGGCATAGGAACGCTTCGACGATCCATGCATGGCTCTTCGAACATACTACTCACTAGTAGGAATTCCTAAGGATATGATACATACATCCTGCATACTCTCTTAGTAGTACACGTGTACTCTGGCTGGTATGCATACTATACACGTGTGTACACGTGTACTCTACAGTAAGTACTCTCTCGTAGTATGCATACATACTGTACATACATACATACTCTATTATATTCTCGTACGAGTACGAGTACATCATATACTCCTATGCATAGCTAGTACAATATATTGTAGGAATTCCTACAATATTACGTTGCTAAATATATCTTCCAGTTGGATCGGATGTAAGAAAGATATGCGAGTCGGATGTAAGAAAGATATGCGAGCTCGAACATTATTTTATGCATACCTTGCATTTTAAAACATGAAACGACTAACGACTAAAAAAAGAACGGAATCTTGGCACGAAGAATAACTGATAATAACTTGAGACAGCTGCAATCGCACAGCTCACCTGCAGCTTATCGCGGCAATACCGACACAGTCCATCCAATTGTCTTAATCCACACATCACTTTCACAAATATGTCTAATCGTTGGTTTCCGCTCGAGTCAAATCCATCGCTCCTGAATGCATATATTTCCAGACTCGGATTCGACACCGCAAGATACAATTTTGTGGATGTTTTCAGTGTCGAGGATTGGGCGTTAGAAATGGTCCCCCAGCCTGTCGCTGCTGTCATTATGCTCTATCCTATAACTGATGTTCAGGAAAAACACCGCTATCGTGATAATATGCACGTTATCCCAAACCAGAAGCCTGCTTCGCCCGAAGTTTGGCACACCGCTCAGCGGATTGGGAACGCATGTGGAACAATCGGAGTCCTGCATGCGTTGGCCAACATGCCCAAATCGCTAAAAGGCGCCTCCATCAGAAAGGGTTCGTGGTTGGATCGATTTTACTTGCGCTGCCCTTCAAATCTGAGCCCTGAGAAAAAAGCTGAGCTGTTGGAAACTGATCCCCAGATTAAAACCATGCACGACGACGCCACTTCCCATGAATCCAATCAAACAGATAGGGGAGACCTGACGGATACAGTCGAAACTCACTTCGTTGCTCTTTCCAACGTGGGAGGCACTCTGTACGAGCTCGATGGACGGAAAGATGCCCCTATTGACCACGGCGAGACGAGCGACGGTACCTTTCTGAAAGATGCCTGTAAGGTCGTCAAGGCATACATGGACCGCGATCCCGGGGACTTGAGATTCACAATAGTGGCACTTGCTCCCACTACGAAGTAAGTTGAGGCTACACTTCGAGAATCGATCGAAGATTCTTTGGGACTCATTCAACTACATAGATTTATAAGTTAGAACATTACAAAAAGATCTAACGTGCTAAACTACTGGTGGTACTTCTGATCCAGGTTCGGAGACTTCAGGCGTTCCTGCGGCTGCGTCATCTTCCGCCGTGTCAAATTCCTTCTGACCTTTGCGCACATGTATACCCACGATCACCGCAGCTATTGTTGCCAAAATTCCAAACGAAAGACCTATTGCCAAGCCAGGGTTGGAGTTTCTAGTGGGGGAAGCCTGTTGGCCGGGGGAGTTCGGAGAGTGCACTTTGGTGCACGGCTCAGCGCGAAGGAGATATCCATCACCACTTGGATCCAGCAAGCCCCCCACGTCCTCGCAGGTAATTCCCAAACAGCCATAACTTCTCTCAAGAGCGGCTCTGATAACTTCATAACTTCCTTTCGGTCCTTTCCCCGGCGCTAGGTCATCGTGGATAATGAAGGCATTGGGCTCGCTGCAGGAATTTAGAATCGGGAGAAGTGACGCCGCAAAAGCAGCCGCTTGTCCCTGGATCATTCCTTGATGGTCGTCATGAATATCCAATGCATGGGCGGATCGCAGAACCCCTTGGACTAGGGGGACTGTCATAAGCTCCACAATCCTTTTTACAATCACCTCAGCTGCCCTACACTTCCCCCGTCCAAGATGTCTCTTTCCTTTTTCAAAATTATCAAAGACCTTACTGTTCACGTCAGCCATACCATCCCTATTGCAGGTACCAAATGATTTGCATTCTGTCTGAGCCAGGGTGTAGAAAAGGTAGCCACTGTCGTCTTTGGCGGTCTTCGGTACGGACCCTGTGTACAATGCCACTGCCTCATCCCAAGCCTCTTCCCAAGGACGATTGTTGTCATTGGGTGGTGTTTGACAGATACTGACCGCCTCTTCTAAGTTGCTGACTGCATGCATCCAGATATTCAAAACCACGGTTCCCCATCGGATTGCCGCTGTTTTGCAAAGGCGCGGGTTGGTGGAGCAATAGAAATGAAAATATTAATAATCCACCAACGAGATGCAAATGCAAATGTACCCTTAAACACCAACCCACGCGTAATTCAACTCACCTGCCCTTCCTTCAAGGTCGAAATTGCTGAAGTCAGCATTTCCATTTGGAAAACCCGTGGAAGTTCCGCTGAAGGCTGCCTTGATCCACTCGTCGGCATAGTCGAAATCTCCATAAAAGTCCAAAAATCTTTTGTAAGTTGGGTACGCGCATTGTTCGCATTCTTCGTACATTTCTTCTCGGGCTTGCGTACTGAGTCTCTGTATGGTTTCACCGTTGAGATTGTCTCTGAGAGGAGAATAAGAATACGAATAATCAGCGCCATCGACGGAAATCTTTCCCGAAGGAGCAAAACCTGCAACGAGAGGCAAATAAAAGAGTTAACATTAGCAACAAAATATTTTCAATAATATGTACGTATATAATATGCGAAGACGTCTCCTCGTAATCAGTCGACAGAAACAAACTTACATTCGGTAACGTCCGGATTGGGAGATCCTCCAACGCGGCAACGTTGGGTGGCAGAAGCACCTTGAAAAGCTTCAAAGGCGTACTGAACCAGCAAAATGTTTTCTCCCGCCTTGGTTCGTTTCGTATCGGCAATGGTAGTTCCAACAACTTGTTCATTGTTAGTGTTGGTTCCGGTCACAGTAGTCCCTGCTGATATCGTGATTGGTGTGGCGAGCGTCAGCATGGCGTACGGCGCGGAGAAGGCGCCCATTGAATACACGTCAAAAGCTGCTTCGAAGCCACTCTGGCTGCCCAATGCAAGGCGGGCGGTGATAGTTCTCTGATCCAAATCAATAGCAGCAATATCATTCACGTTCGTACGGGGTTCATACAGCCCCAAAAGCTTTCCTTTCGAGGCTGCCGTTGGGTGGGGCTTGAGCAGCAAAGGCAGAGCCAAAAACGCCCCCTGCTGCATACTTGATCTCATCGACCGCATGTTTCCCGCTTTGTTATATTTTTAGGTTATTCCTTGGTGCTGGCTGTTCCCTCATTCGCCTCTCGCGGCCAATCACCGCGACACATTCTGTGGGGAAACGGGCGGCTAAAAATAGTCATGTTGGAGTCATCGTGACGTCAACCACGGCTCTTTCTTTTCATAGCTTCTATCTGCGGACGCGCTGAAAACGCTGTTCAATAGCCTTTTGTTTTGGCCTACTCAGAAAGTCATTTGCTCTTTTAGGCTCCTAAAATGAAACATAGGAGCTTTTGTGGCTCTTTACAATAAAAATGAGCCTATCGAGGGGACGACAATCTTTTTTTCTATTATTAGTTTAATTTGGTCATGATATCTTTTATCGTACTCTGCTAGGGCGGGCAGCACTGATGAGGGTCACAACATCATAAACAAAAAAATAATCGAAAGTCTTAAGCACGATGAAGTTTGCGCTCTTTATGCTAGTGACCCTCCTCGGAGCAAAGTCCTCCGCAGCCGAAGGCAGCTGTGCCTGTGAGGCAGAAGAGCTCGGATTTGACATTAACTGCGATGACCAGGCCGCCATGCTGGATGCCTTGCAGTTCCTCAAGCAGAGTGGATGTGCCACGGACTGCTCGTCCGAAGAGTGCACATTGAACTACTACATTGTTCAAGCCCATCACGATTTCTGCCCGGAGGAGGGCATTCCCGAAGCTGTCGAGGATGGCTTCCACGACCACGACAGTACCTGCGTTGCGTGTGACATCGAGAGAGACTTTGTCGAAGGAGCTCCTGATTGCCCTGCCCCGAATTGCATGGACAGCAGTGGCAACGACGCCTACGTTGCCCTTGTTGAAGGAGGCTGCGCAACCGATTGCTCCTCTTCGGTCTGCCGCGACAATTTTTTCGTTCTCCGCGTGACCCACGATCTTTGCGAGCACGACACTCTGTCCCGCGCTGCCGAAGAGGGACTTCATGACCTGGAACGCGCATGTGCTGATCAGATCTGCAATGTAGGTGACGGACAGAGCAACCAGCTAGTCTGCGACGATCACGACGGCCACGACGATCACGACGGCCACGACGACCACGACGACCACGACGACCACGACGACCACGACGACCACGACGACGACCACAGTGGGGCTGCTGCCGCCGCCGCCACCACTGCAACCGGAGCTGCTGTCGCACTTTCGATTGTGCTGCTCTAGGTGCTCCGGGGCACTTGGTACTCTTCTATATGTTTATAAACCAGTTAGTTTTAAACCTTCTACGTTTGTTGTAAGTCCGAGTCCACAATGACGTGTGTTGACATTTTCATATATACAAGTATGGAAAGCGCCTTTTGCCTTGTGATCCTGGCTCCAATTTTACCGCTGCGCCTTTTGAGGCTCTTTCCAATAAAAATGAGCCATAAAAATAAGCCTAGAAACAGAAGATATAGGTGATAAATTATTGTTTTGAGCAAAATATCTTTCTGCTTGTGAAGTATTAGTATCAAGTAAGATTGCCTGTGCAGTCTTACTAGTAGTATGTGAGTCATCATTTATTTTCTCCTCACAAAATTTACAAAAGAACTTGACCACGATGAAGTTTGCGCTCTTTATGCTAGTGACCCTCCTCGGAGCAAAGTCTTCCGCAGCCGAAGGCAGCTGTGCCTGTGAGGCAGAAGAGCTCGGATTTGACATTAACTGCGATGACCAGGCCGCCATGCTGGATGCCTTGCAGTTCATCAAGCAGGGTGGATGTGCCACGGACTGCTCGTCCGAAGAGTGCACATTGAACTACTACATTGTTCAAGCCCATCACGATTTCTGCCCGGAGGAGGGCATTCCCGAAGCTGTCGAGGATGGCTTCCACGACTACGACAGTACCTGCGTTGCGTGTGACATCGAGAGAGACTTTGTCGAAGGAGCTCCTGACTGCCCTGCCCCGAATTGCATGGACAGCAGTGGCAACGACGCCTACGTTGCCCTTGTTGAAGAAGGCTGCGCAACCGATTGCTCCTCTTCGGTCTGCCGCGACAATTTTTTCGTTCTCCGCGTGACCCACGATCTTTGCGAGCACGACACTCTGTCCCGCGCTGCCGAAGAGGGACTTCATGACCTGGAACGCCCATGTGTCGATCAGATCTGCAATGTAGGTGACGGACAGAGCAACCAGCTAGTCTGCGACCCCCACGCCGGTCACGGCCACGGAGATGGCGCCTTTGAGTGGGCCGGTGTGTTCGCTGTAGATGACTCCACACATGTATGGTCCATGCAAGAGGTCGACGGGGAATACGCGGATCCAACAATGCGGCTCGTGCTCTTCCCCACCGATTCCCCTGATGAAGAGGCGATCCACTCTACCGAGGAGGCTGCCGAGACCCTCATCGAGGGTGATTCGTGCACGATCGTCGAAGATGGAGAGTCCATGACTCCCATTCTTGACGCCGGCTCGTGCTTCGAGCTGCACGTCGGTAGTGGCCCCGACTCTCTGTTCACCATCGAAACGGATGGAATCTCAGGGCTTGCCGTCTTCGCTCAGCATGTTCCCATTGAGTTCGAGCGTGATCAGCACTATCTCAAGGACTCATCTGGCACCGATATCGAGCCGATCGCCCAGGAAGGAGGCGGCGGCCACGGCCACGGCCACGGCCACGGCCACGACGACCACGACGACGACCACAGTGGGGCTACCGCTAATGCCGCCTCAGGAGCTGTCGCTGCCATGCTTGGGTCTATCATGATGGTTCTCTAATTCGTTTTCATTATTCGTTTTCCTTTTTGTTAGCCTCTCTGATTTGCAATAGGCAACGATCCCATGTGTTACAAGACGGACTGGGAGTTTCTGCCTGACTCTATTACTACTATGCATACTAGCTAGTATAGTATTCATACTACAAGAGTAGTAGCTAGTATGCATATTACAGTAGTAGTACTAGAGTAGTCAAATTTAGGAAAACCTTTTTTTGTTTTATGAATATTACAGTACTATTGTATGCATAATATGCATACTCCTACTCTAGCTAGTAGTACAGTACTAGAGTTTTTGCGGACAAAAGCTCGCTATTGGGGTTAGGTGTTGCGTCAAGAACAATTGGTGAAGGCAAGCGCTGGCACTTCTTTACTACGACGGAGTTTGGCCTACTTATCAAAAACTGTGTCACCGTTGGCCTATTTCTCAAGAACTGTGCCTAGGCGGCAGCATGCGGTCGGCCGCGCCCATTCTTGTGCCGCTTTCGCTGTTGCTGCACCGAACCTTGCCCCTCGCTGTTGGCAGAAGCGACCCTAGCCCCAGATCGCACCCACAGCCATTGACACTCGACAGAGGCATCGAGACGGCCATATATGACTCTGCTGATGCGGCGACTATCCGGCTTGATGCATACCTGCCTGCTTCTTTGCCGCTCATGGCGACGGACGCGACCTCGTTCGATCAGAGACTGACGTTGTCTTACTCCTCCGACTTTGTGCCCCGACAAGAGCTGTTGCCGTCTTCTTACTCTCGCGAAAGGCGCCGCCGGCATTGCAATTGCCAACACTTGTTTGATCGCTATCAGACAGAGGCGCTCTGGTGCAAGACATTGCCAGATGGAAAATCCACCAACGTACGATGGAGAGCATCGTGGGCGCCAGCTGGGTCCACATGGCTATATGGGCTGGCGGGCGTTATGGGCTGGAACATCGAGACGCGAAGCCCCGATCCAAGCCGGATATCAACCTTTAGTTGGGGGGCTGTCCTGAGGATTTTTGCCCAAGCCTTTCGAACCGGCACCATCAACCTGCCTATATCGTCGGTCGAAGGCAACACTGTTGTGTCCGTTGGGGAGCAGACGGACTCGGATCGTAGTTGTCCTACAGGAAGGCCTCTGTTATCAATCCGTGAGACAATCGATCTGGTTGGAGAGGCAGATGCAGGTCGCCTGCAGAACCGGAAGGTGGCACAGGAACTAGCCAGTTGGTTGGACGTTTCACGCCGACCCGACGAGACTGATAGGGCCTTCGAAGAGTGGTCAGAGGTGGTAAGGAGTCGGATTCTTTTCGGGGTGCCAGGAGCCGGCCCACTCGACGTTGACCCGAATGAAGATAGTGAAGGTGCTACAGCCCTAGTTTTTTTTGGAGGTATATGCCTCGCCGCACTTGGGTTCTCGTTCAATATCCTCTTAGCCGATGAGATTGTGGGTAGTACGGGAGCTATCTCTGGCTTATGTGACGACGCTCCGACGGTTAAATTCGGTGCTGGCTACTTGTCGGAGTGCTTTGGCCCGTACGGAGATGGGCCATATCTAAGGTTGCGACTAAGTTAAAAGCTTGAACCCTTTACTCGACTATTACATTAGTACAGGACATTGTTGACATTATGCATATTATGCATACTAGCTAGTATGCATACTGCATGCTCAGCTACCATAATAATTACTACGAGCGTAGTATTATTATTTATTTACTACGCCCAGATACTACTACTACGGTAGTACTACTACTTTAGCTAGTTGTACGAATGCTGCAATGAATGTGTGCTATTCCTTAAGTTCAAGTCATTACGCGTAGCTGATTCAACATTATACTAAGATATTTCTTTTTGAGGTGACAGATTTGATATTTTTGTATTGAACTTGGACTTGCAATGTCCAACCCAAGATGTGAAATTCAAAATACTTGTGGTTCTGCATTGAAGATAGGTCAATGTTTGTCAAAAAGTGAAGTTGAGCTGTGAGAAAATCGGAATTATTCTACAAATAAATACAACTTTTGGATGAGCTATTTTTTAGCTACGAACTCGTGGTATGTATGCATGTACGCATGCCTGCGGAATTGATCGTGGCGTGTGTCGTGTCGTTCGTTTTTGAGTGTCTTGTGTCGAGCTGGCAAAACGGCGACTTCGAAAGCAAAGAGTGGCAAATAAAGAACAGGACAAATACAGTAGAAAAAAGAGAGGCTCCAGATCATACCTTGTCCGCAATATCAATGCAAAGTAACCGGACTGACCATATCAACGGGTCAGGCAAAGCCGCGCTCCCACGTGGTGGAGGCAAAGGCCAGAGCTGTGGGAGCGGGACCGGCGACTCGACCGGCAACTCGAGCGACGCCGCGGAGCTGCGGAGCCACTCCAAGGACCTCGCGATGGGACCGACGCACCCTGCAGCATCCGTGGCAGGCAGCAAGATTCTGTTCACATCCCTCGACTCGAGGTACCTCTCCCCTCAGCTTTGCCTCGCGCGGCGACAGATCGAGGTCTTCGTCGCAGCGTGCGACGATGTCGCCTCCCGAAGGGGCTTCGGGCGCCGGCCGCGGCCCGGAACTCTCAAGGAGGGCCAGGTGGGACTGCGCTGCATCCACTGCAAGCACCTGCCGCCGGGCGAGCGAACGGCCTCGGCCGTCTTCTACCCAGGCAGCATCCGCCTCGTGTATCAATCCGTGCGGAACTTCCAGAGGCATCACTTCCTCTCGTGCCCGTGCATGCCGGACGACCAGAAGCAAAAATTCATTGCGACCAAGTCTAAATACGTGCAGAGCAAGCCCAAGTCTCGCACTTACTGGGCTAAGTGCTGCGTGAGCATGGGGATGGTGGATGTCAAGGGTGGCATCCGATTACGGAACGATCCGGAGATCCTCTCCGGAAAAATCGTTCCCCTTTCCGTCGTGTCCAGCGACAGCTCCATCTCGAGCTCGAGCCCTAGCTGGGCGACTCAAAGCGAAAGCTCGCAGACGGGGAGCAGTGCGCATACATTCAGCTCTCTAACGCTAGCGAATAGTGCCACACGGTCGAGTGCAAAGCTGTGTTCTGGAGCAGGTGCTCAAGCCTGCATCAACCCGTTTCTTCCGAGTGCCCCCTCGGTTCCTTTTTTTGGACTTCCCTCTGGAAACCTTGTGAATGGCATGCCGCAAAACCAGTCCCAGCCACTGCAGCAACCGCAACTGGACAGCTCTCAGCTATACGCAATACTTATTCAAGCCCAGTTGCAGCAGCAGCAACTACAAATGGAGCTGCAACTGCAACGGCAACTGCAGCAGCAGCAGCAATCGCACCAAGTGGTGGCACAGATTCACCCCTCCACCTGTTCGGGTCCCGCTTCTTATCCCACTCCAATCATCGCGCCTTCATCTGAGGGCACCTCCTCACATACTGACTTCGTTGGCTACCAGCGGACCCTCGAGCGAGTGTCTTCGACTATCTCCGCTGCCAAAAAGTGGAAGGATCTGGCTAATGCCATGCCCGGCAATGCTGCCGTCGACGAGAGGCTGACAGCTGCCGATGGCGAGGTGTCGCAGGCAGTGCAGCAGGCCCAGTCGGACGTCCAATCTCTTGCCATCCGCACGAGAGAGGTGGAGCAGAAGCTGCATAACTACCTGCATGAGATGGAAAATATCGCCAGCTTTTCGCAAGAGGCGGGGGGCTCTGCCACCGCTGCTTCTGGCAGCACCCCTGCAGATATGAGGCTGCGGTCAGACCTCAAGGAGATGACCGAAATTACGAGTAGGTCACAGAAGATGATCGCCGATGCGGTTATTGCTAGGTCCGCGCTAAACTCAGCTGCCGTGGGCACTCCTCTTTCAGTCGCATCGAAAGCTCCTGTGCGTGCGCTTTCCTATTGCGCGTGCGACAACGAAAGTGAGAATTCCACCTCTTCAATCAGCAGCAAGGGAAGCTCTGGAGTTGGCGGCGAAGGTAGGGGCGCTGTATCGGAAGGAATGATTACTATGCACAAAAGCAGTCGAAGGCCTACGTTTTGGTCTTTCTCAAGCGTCACAGATCAGGAAACATCTTCATCTGGATCTACGTGCGAGTCTCCAAAAGAGCCATCCAGTAGCACCGATCAGGAAGGGTATTTTCCACCATCCAAGGAAGGCTCTTTGTCAGAAGCGGCGGGGGCTTAAGGGGCTTAAAGGTGCATCGAAGGGCTCAAGGTTCCGAGTACATGATATATTGTAAGCATATATTGTATAATTTACGAGTATACTAGTACTAGTATGCGTAATATACTTACTAGGAGTACGAGTAGAGTAGATACAGAGCTTTTATGATATGTATACTAAGAACGAAGTACGAGCGTATGCATAATAGAGTACTGTAGTAGTATGCATAATATTCATACTCTAGCTAGTAGAGTAGTAGTAGGAAATGCATACTAGCTATTAGTATTAATAAATATCATGTACGCTCGTAGAGAGTTGCTAAATCTAGTAACTAGAATAATGAGAGATCCCTTCATTAGTGGATTCATGATTAACGCTCCGGGGCCCGGGGCAACGTTGGACCGTGGGGATGCCGCGTCAGTCGAGAAGAAATATAGACTCCGGGTGTGTTGTTGTTACTGCGGGTTGCCTAGTAATTTACTAATAGCTACTCTAGTAGTAGTAGTGCGGCGAGCTGCCCAGCTGGGCGGACAAGGTTTCTTGATACTTTACAGCGAGCTACGTAGACAGTGGTAGGTAGACCTCTACTGCCTCCTCCTGAATGCGGACTGAGGACTGCGGACCTCTCCGATATTTTCTCCCACAAACCTCTCGCCATCCTGGCACCACCGAAATTGTAAGACCGTCGAGTTCGTTAACGATTTGATAACATCAATCCAGTATGCAGGAACGATCAAGGATACGGAAGGGGGCAAGGTCACTGGCCTTCTCTTCGCTGGTGATTTCCTCGCTTGCCCTTCCTTCCTGCGACGCCTTCACCGTGGGCGGAGGCGGGGGGGGCATCAGCGTCGATACCGGCTGTGAATCCCTCGTGGCTCAGGTGCTGGAGGCGAGCCCGAGGGATCCCCGCCGTCGTAGCAAGTTTCCATTGTCCGCGACGCAGCTCGAGGCGGCGACGGCCGCGGCGCTGGATTCTCCCATTCTAAAGTGGGACGAGGATATACCAGTGACCAACCAGAACCAGGCTGACGAGGAAACCAAGATCGGCATACTCTTACTCAACTTGGGCGGGCCGGAGACGGGGGACGACGTCGAAGGTGCGTACCATAATGTTTTCGTGTTTTGAGTAATAGTTGCATCATTTCGCGGTCTACCTCATGATGTGCAGGACCACTTAGTTATCCATACACCTACACCTACGACATCAAGTGATGAAACTCGGGTCATGTAGCTGTGCTTTCGTTACGCTTGTCACGAAAGATGTATCATGCGTTCTCCCTGTTCTTATTTCCATCCGCTTATCTCTGTATTTTTCTGCCGCCCATATAAACAATGAATAATTCCAGGGTTCCTCTATAACCTGTTTGCTGATCCCGACATTATCCGCCTTCCGGCGCCTCTCGCCCCGCTGCAGGGCGTCATCGCCAAGTTTATATCAACGCGACGGGCGCCCAAGTCCCGCGCCGCGTACGAATCCATCGGCGGAGGCAGTCCCATACTAAAATATTCGAACGCACAGGCCAGCCTTCTGGCAAAGTCGCTCCACGAGAGATATGGGGTTGAAGCCAAGACGTACATCGGAATGAGGTATTGGTACCCTTTCACCGAGGAGGCCCTCGACCGCGTCAGGGAGGACTCTATCAACGCCCTTGTGATCGTCCCGCTCTACCCACAGTTCAGCATATCGACGTCCGGGTCCAGCCTCCGCATACTGCAGGAGGAGTTTTCCCGGCGGGCGGACATCTGGGGGGACGAGAAGGTCTTCCATACGGTCGTGCCGTCGTGGTACGATCGTCCGGGGTACATCGAGGCCATGGCCGGCCTGATCAGGAAAGAGCTTGACTCCTTCACGGAGAAGGAGATCGCTGAGGGACTGGAGGATGGGGCTCAAGGGTGTGCCAGACACATCCTGTTTTCCGCGCACGGCGTACCAAGGTCATACATTGACGCTGGAGATCCGTACCAGGAGCAAATCGTGGAGTGCGTCCGGCTCATCTCGGAGGCTCTTCCGGGAGAGGCCGAGGGGGTCAAGGTCCACCTTTCGTACCAGTCGAGGGTGGGGCCTATCGAGTGGCTACGGCCCTACACCGATGACGTCCTGCCCGAGCTTGGGGAGTCCGGTGTGAAGAATCTGGTCGTCGTTCCCATCAGCTTCGTCAGCGAGCACATCGAAACGCTGGAGGAGATCGACATTGAGTATCGCGAGCTGGCCGAGGAGTCCGGTGTGACGAACTGGCGGCGCTGCCCAGCGCTGAACACAGAGGCTGGCTTCATCGATGACATGGCCGACATGGTCATCGAGGCGCTCAGCGAGCCCAGCCAGACAATCACGGAGGCCTGCATTGCCAACAATGTGGGCGACCTGGATCTGGCCGAGGATGGGGGCGCGATGCAGGCCGAAATCCGCAGCGCTGGCATTGGGGGCGTCGGCGCTGACCCCGACGCGCTACGGGATGGGGAGCTTCTCAACGGCCGCGTCGCCATTCTTGGACTGGGACTGACGATACTCGTCGAGGTGTTCAGCGGCCAACCAATAACCAACCTCTTAGGTTTCTAAATCGCAAAGGAGGGCAGGGCATGGCAAATGGCAAATGGAATAGATGGACGGAGTGGAGGGCATCTCTGCTGGCAGACGGTGCCAGTAGGTCAGTGGCCTAGTTCGATAGAAGAAAGTTGAAAACCTACCAAATAGCGTTAGTAGTTTAGGTGGTGAGCGACATGATGGCGTTGACGAGGTCGCCGTCGTTCTCCTTCAGGGCGGTGACGGCCTTGGCGCGCGAGCACGACGCCTGGCTCATTACCAGCTCAATGTCCTTCGCCTCGACGCCAGACTCATTGACGGCCTCATCGCCCTCATCGCCTCCCTCGGCCGAACCGCTAGCAGTGGGGATCTCCATGCCCTCCTGCAATTGCTGCGCGGCCTTTGCCTGCTGCATGGCTGCCTGCTGCTGCAGGCCACCGCCTTGGCGGGCCTCCCCGAAGACCACATAGGTGCCGCCCTTCTCGTAGACGTCGGGGCCTTCAATGGCGTAGTACTCCCCGCCTTCTCCGGTGACCCTGAAGGTGGCGCGGCCGATCCCGGAGACGGGGCGCATGCCCAGGCGCTGCATCATCTTCCGGGCCTTCTTCTCGGTGCGATTCGGGGGTTCCTTCCGGGGGCCGGGAGGGGGCGGCCGCGGCTCCCCCTCAGGTTCGGTACCTTCGGACCCGCCGTCGCCGGGGAGGAGGCCGTTCTCCTTCCCTGCGTCTCCGCCTGGGAGGGCGGGGGCGGCTGCTGCGGCATCAGCCTTGGAGGGCGACGAGGCGAACAGCCCCGCCCTGGCCCCGTTGAACTCCCTCAAAGCCTCCCTGGCCTCCGCGCCGTAGTTACCCACGCGCCTCCGCTCCGCCGCCACGCCGATCTTGGCCTCCTCGGCCTCAGGGGTAGAGAGGCCAACGGCTCCCTCAAGGTCCATCTTGTGCTGGGACGCGACTCCCCTGCGGCGCAGGGCTGCGAGCTCGTCCCGGACGCTGGGGCTGTGGCTGGGGGAGGTCGTCATCACTGGGCGGACTTGGTCGTTGTAACGATAAAAATGTAATTATTAATTATTAATATATTATAATCTGTAATATGGTGCATATGTACGAGAGTATGTATGTAATGAAAAAATGCTTCCCGCTTCTTCCTTGCATACTAGAGAGTAGAGTAGTAGCATAGCTGTTACAGTAGTACTCGAGTATAGCTACTCTAAGTATCCATACTATGCATCCTATGAATAGCTAGTACGACTCGTATTAGATCTACTCTAGCATGACATCACACATACGAGCGTACATACAAAAAATAAGTACAGCCAGCCACAGGGCGAGAAACGCCCCACACGCAAGAAAGAACAAACATCATCCGCACCCCACCCCGCGCCGCCATGTCAACCAGCGACGCATCTCCATAGCCTCCGCCGACCCTACCCCCGACCAGACCCGCAACCCCACCGCCACCGCCCCGGCGACGGAAGCAACCGTCATGGCGGAAATAGCCCCGTATCTCTACAGCGAGGGCCAGGCGTCGCACCCCGTCATAGAGCTGCTTCCTGAGCACTGGCGGGGGGGGGGGGGGGCGAGGACGGAGCCTACGACGGAACCGTCGAGGGGGCGGTGGCGACCGTCACCCCGAGCTTCGTCCTCGACGTCACGTGGCCCCGCGTCGCGGCCTTCTACCATCCCGCCTCCGCGGTATGCCGGGACCTCGTCCCCAGATTCGTGGCGCTGGCCCGGGCCGTCAGGCATCGGTCGACCCGGTTCCCGATCACCTTCCACGCGGTGTCGTGCCAGGCCGAGCCCGACGTGTGCAAGGAGTTCGGAATAATGGCCGTCCCGACCGTCATGGCCTTCAGGATGGGGCACATTGACGGCATCGTGGTGCAGCGGGACGATGCCAACGAGGTGGACCTGGCCTACCTGGCGGACGTGCTGGAGGTCAATTTTGCTCCCTCGCTGGGAGAGGTTGGCGGCGCCCCCGGCGGCGGCGATGAGTCCTCCGCCGGCGTAGTCATCGCGGGGGGTATGGCTGGGTCGTCGTCGCTGCTCAGGGCGAAGGCGGGGCCCGGCCAGGCCGCCGGGGTCCCCGAGAGGCACGCGGCGGCCGCCGCTGCCGCCGCCGCTGTGGCGGCGGCAGATCCCGGAGCGGGCCTCTTCCAGTCCTCCGAGGTGTACTCGGACGCGGAGGCCTCCTTCATTGTGGCAATGGAGCAGACCGTGTACGATCCTGGAGGTGGGCCGGGCGACCCCTTGCCGAAGGAACTGGCCTACCAGCTTAGGGACTACCTCGATTTGCTCCACTGGACGCTGCCGGCCCATTGGAAGCTCCACGATCTCATAAACGACCTTAGGACGGACTACGACTCCGTCGTCAAGGGCCGCAAGGATCTACTCCGCGTCCTCGACCGGCACCGCAATCCCGGCGACCGGCCCCAATGGGGCCGGTCCTGTTCCTCGGGCGAGTACGTCGACCCAGGAGAAACGGGCGGGCTCGACGTGCTCCCGGAATTCGAAGGGTACAGCTGCGGCCTGCTCCGAATGTTCCACATTATATCCGTCGGTGTGGCGAGGCAGCATACCTTCCTGTACGGCGACCGAGAGCGCGCCCGGCCCTCCCACGCCATGTCCGTCATGCGGGGCTTCGTCGGATCCTTCTACGCTGGATCTTCGCGGGTCTTGCGACGGGTGTTCCTCGACGCAGCCGACAGCTGCGCCTTTGACTTCTGCGAACGAATGGAGCTTGTCGTTGCAGACACCCCCCCGTCCGATCCAGGCTGGAGGTATCTGTCAATTTGGCTCTGCAACGTGCACAATTCGATCCGTTCTGGCATCGCATCTGCAGCGGGGGAGAAAGATAAGACTGCGCAGACGGTTGCGCACGCACTCGTCTGGCCAACCCCCATCGATTGTCCAAAATGTCACTCGGAGCCTGAGGGGTGGGACTACCAAGAATTGTACAGGCACATTGAGACGAGGTATTGGCCCCCTGGACTCCAGAATCCACGCATTGTTGTAGTCAAGTCCTGGGGGGGGAGGATGCCTCTCCGGAGCTTGAAAGCGTCAGCAAAGGGCACCTTGTCGAGTTCAATAAGCCTGATCTTGTTGGTGGCGCTCGGCATTATGATGCGCAAGTATTGGGCCAAGTGGCAACATGATCGTAGGGGCTGGCGCAAAAAGCGGGGCGTGACTTATCACGCCGATGAATCGGGATACTCGTACCATGCACGAAATGGAAGGAGGCGCAAAGGCTCGGCATTGCGTTCGTTAGCTGCCATGGTAGGCAGGGGGGGGGAATCTATCAGTAAGAGACCTGCTGCTAGGGGCAATGTTATATCAACGCATTCCTTTTTGGATGGGTAGATTCGCCTACTGATGGTATAAGTAGGTCTAATGAATCTAAAATTTTAGACTACCATTTATTTTAAACCGGGTGCCAGAAGATCTATCTAACAAGGAATCTGTCAAGGCCGTCAGCGACTTCATGGTCAAGAGCCACGAGGAGAAACTTCGGGCGATTCAAGAGGCGGAGCAGAAAAAGGAATAAGAGATTGGTGCGCTGAAGAAGGAGGGAGTAAAGCTATTCAGATTTTTCCTGACTTATTAAGGACATTCTCCGTGGCACTGCGGAAATAGTACTATGTAGTGGTTATTCATGATCATAACGTTTAGTGCTTCACACGGTCATTTTTTGTGGCTCATAACCAAATCTCTGAAAGTGAACAACAACAATGCATTCAAGGCTCGTATCACACATCAAGGAAGTGCTTACTTCAATACGTACAGTAGAAACGGTGTAAAATCAGAGGGAACCGCGAACCGCGATACCGCTTACTTCCTCAACACAGAAATCAAATAATAATAGACCGAAAGCTTCAACTTTGCAACCATGGCCCCCGAAGACACCAAAAAGCCTGCCGAGGAGTCCGACGACGATGTCCCTGACCTCGAGGAGCAGGAGGCAGTGGCCGAGGGCGATGCCGCTGATGAGTCAGGAAAGGTCCTGAACCGCGCCGAGAAGAAGGCCCGCAAGATGATGCAGCGCCTGGGCATGCGCCCCGTCTCCGGGATCAACCGCGTGACCCTCAAGACCCACGGCAAGGGTGGTTACTTCGCCATTGAAGGCCCCGACGTCTACGAGAAGAACGGCACCTATGTCGTCTTCGGGGAGGCCCGCCAAAGCGGTGGCCTGCAGCAGCAGGCAGCCATGCAGCAGGCAAAGGCCGCGCAGCAACTGCAGGAGGACACGGAGGTTCCCACTGTTAGCGGTTCGGCCGAGGGAGGCGATGAGGGCGATGAGGCCGTCGATGAGTCTGGCGTCGAGGCAAAGGACATTGAGCTGGTAATGAGCCAGGCGTCGTGCTCGCGCGCCAAGGCCGTCACCGCCCTGAAGGAGAACGACGGCGACCTCGTCAACGCCATCATGTCGCTCACCACCTAAGCGATGCTGGAACGCAATTTTCTTTAAATGAAAAGCGTGTAATTCATATTAGATCTAATGTGTTTTGCTCTTTATGCTGCGTCGTGTGTTAACCATTCTTCGCTGGATCGAGAAAATGTTTTCTGGTTCTGTGTACAAGTTTCCGCATAATGTGCACGAAACACGTCCACTTCTTGCCCTGTGTTTGCAGCCACACCCGGTCTTCCAATGCTTTCGCACAGTTGGATCACCAATAGCTGCCGCAACCGAGGCGTTCAGTAAGGTAGCTTCGTGTGCGTTCTGTAAGGTAGCGTCGTGTTGCGAGCCGACTTCAGCATTTTCTATTCGTTAGACGTACATATTACTAGAGTACATTTCTCTTTTGGTAATCGAAAACTTACAGTTCTGTTGCCACCATTATTTGACAACTTTCACACTTCGGGAATGTGGCAGCAATGGTTCGGGTGCAGCTCTAGATAGTAAGTTACTCAATGTTCATGCTAGAGCTGCCGGCAGCAAGGTCTCCAGCCAGTAATTTATATTAAGTATTTTTTACTGTATGCATACTACGCTCGTAGTATTGTTTTGCCTTCGAATAAATACTCCTACTTAAGTACTACCTTGTAGACTAGAGTAGTAATAATAATAACAAATACTAGTAGACAAAAAAATTAATATTATGATGTATGTACTAGCTAGTATGTACTCTACCTAGTATGTATACTAATAATAGAGTAGTACGAGCTCGTCCGACATAGTATTAATACTGGCTAGTATGAATACTAAGAATTCATAGCCTCGCGTAGCCAACCTACTCTAGCGACGCTCGTAGAGTAGCTAGCCTCCATCCGCCCTCACACCTCCCTTCTGTGATCTGTGGGATTTCCCTCCTCCTGATTCCAGCACGTCCACCTCGCCGGACGGACATCTGCCGACTGAGGCCCCGCTAGCAATCGTTTTGGGGTGCTGTGGGTAGAGCAGAGTAGAGACAGGTTACTGTTGCTCTCGAAACTGAACTGCACAGCATAGAATAACATGCATCCGCCTCAACATGCTCCATCTCAGGCCGCCGCCTCCGACCTCCCGCCGCACTCCGACGACGTTGATGAGGAGTGCCGTCGGGTACTAATGGCCCTAGAAGCCGTATTCTCGGCCAACGCGGCGGGTTTATCTGGTGCTTCTGCGGTTGCCGTGGCCGGGGGGGTGGGTGGGGGTGCCAACGTGGCGCACCTGGCAGTATCCCGCGACCTTGCCGACCGATATCTGACATCATTCCAGAAGCAGGCCGTGGCGTGGATGGTTTGCGATCGCCTACTGACGGCCCCTGGCGACGACGCCAAGGGCGCTCAGGCGCGCTTCTTCGCAGCTCAGACCCTCCACGCAAAGTGCCGAACGGACGTCGTGCAGCTACCCCAAGAGGCCCTCCCCAGCCTTCGTGACTCCCTTATGAACCACCTGACCTCCACAGTCGGGATTCCGGGGACAACCCGCGCCCTCGTCACCCGCCTTGCCATGGCCATATGTGCCCTTGCCGTTCAGATGGGTTGGCACACTCTCATCAATGATGTCTTGGGAGGCGTACTGGGGATAACCGAAGAGAACGGGAGGCCGATGCGACCTGGGTTAGTGCCCGCCGCCCTAGAGATCTTCAAGCTTTTGCCGGAGGAGCTTTGCTCCGATCGGCTCATCGTTCAAGATGATTCCCGAAGGGGTGATTTTGGCCGGAGGCTTGAAGGTTATGCTGGCACCATGCTCTCCTTCATCCTGAGCACGGGGATGTCCTACGGAGGAGGAGGCGCGGAGGACCTGGCCGGGGTTGAGGCCGTGCTGCAGACCTTACACATGTGGGTTAAGTACGTCAACTTCCCTCCCGGCGTCCTCGAGGGACATCGCCTCGTAGAGTGGTCCTTCCACATCCTTTCCGATTCGCGATACGCCGGTGGGGACTGCTTCGAGGCTGCTGTCGATGTCGTCGTAGAGATCCTCCGTGCCTTCCCCTCGGACCACTCACTAAACGAGCGGCTCGTGCAAGGCCTTGTTCCCCTTGCAATGGCACTTGGGAGGTCTGATGGTCCCTTTCGTTCAGCAGTGGCGGCTGCGGACGAGGATTTGCTTAGAGGTTACTGCCGAATCTTCACGGAGATGGGCGAGTCCTACATGAGCCTCATCATGTGCCACCGCGAGCTCAACCAGCGCGCCCTTGTCGACCTCGTCCTTGACTGCTCGGCGATTCCCGACCATGGGATAGCATCCATTACCCTTCACTTCTGGTACCGTTTCGTGTCGTGGCTTGAAGATTTGGAGCCTTACGAGTTCCGTGATCACAAGATCAATGACTTCTCCGATCAGCTCCTGCGCCTTCTGTCGATATGCACGTCACTCATGCGTTACCCCCCCGACATTGACTCACTATCAGAGGATCGTGTGGACGATATCCACCGCGATAGATTTTACGTCGCCGATTCGGTCGAGGATTGCTGCCGTCTCATGGGAGGGCATGTCGTCTTGCAGAATGTGGGGAACCGACTGCAGGAGGAGTGTACTAGTGTATCGGCGCTTCCTCCCGACCGGCAGCACTCAGAGTGGCACGGGATCGAGGCCTGCCTCTTTGCCCTCCGCGGGGTGGCAAGGTACGTCCCTGACGACGAGATGACCGTGGTTCCATTCGTCATGAAGCTCATCCCCCAACTTCCACCCTCCGTGACCCAGCTTCGGTCAACCGCCAACCTCACCGTGGGCAAGTTCGCGCTTTGGCTTGATGCACACAGCGATTATCTCCAACCACTTTTACCGTACCTTGCGCAGGGGCTGCAGATGCCCCGTTGTGCATCATCAGCCGCGGTCGCCATCAAAGAGCTTTGCGAGAGTTGCAAGAGGCAGACATCCATGGGTGATCCTGTGCTCCAGCTGTACGATGGTATAGTCATAGCGCAGCAGCTCTCTCGTGCTGCCACCGGCGCCTCCTCTGGGGATGGGATCTTGGACCTCAGGGACGAGCTTGAGGTCCTCGAGGGGGCCTGCAAGGCCATCTCGAGGCAGCTGGAGGTTGGAGGTACCCCGAAGGACACGTCCGCGGCGTACGTGAGCCGAATTGTCCAGCCCGTCGGGGCCAGGCTGGCGGTTCTCGCCGCGTCAGGCAACACAGCCGGCCCCAAGCTGGCGGCGGCCGAGGTGGAGCGTCTCACTGTCATCGTCCGCTTCCTTGAGCTGCCCCGAGCGCCCGAGCCCAACCAAACCATTGCTGCTGCCAGGCAGGCTGCTAAGGCTTCGTTTATAACGGATGTCATGTCCCAGTCTTGGTCTCTGCTTGATGCAATAACACAGAAGCATCCCCGCGATATGCATCTTGCCGAGAAGATGTGCCGCTTGCATAAACACACCATCCGTGGCTGTGGACGGGTTGCTTACCGGCCTATGTTGGATTCTCTCCGTGGACAGCTTGTGCGGAATTTCACTCAGTCGCATCTATCCCCGTATCTATACTGCGCCAGCATATGCATCGCAGATTTCGGTCGTGATCCTGAACTTATCCCATTGTTGATGAGCATGTTCAGTGAGATGGCCACGGCCTTGTTTGCTGGCCTCAATACTGTGGACGACTTCACCGCCCATCCCGATCTTGTGGAGGAGTTCTTCTTCCTGGCAGGAAGAATCATGGCCATCTGTCCCCAGTCTCTCGTCCTCGACCCGCTTCTGCCGTCTTTGTTACAGTGTGCGGCTGTTGCGATGAAGATGGATCATCGGGACGCGAACAGTGGAACCCTGGCTTTCCTAGAGAATACCGTGTCTTTCGGCCTCAGTATATCGAATGCAAGCAATATGGAGTCATACCGAGAAGCACTTGAGAAGGCAATACTTGCGGAAGGCCAGCCGATTGTGAACAATTTGGCGCATGCCATCCTCGGAGACTTGCCAGCATACAGGCTTGACAACGATCGCGGCTCGATTGCAGGAGTACTCTTCAAGCTGAACCAGCTCTGTCCTCAACTCTTAATGCAATGGATAAACCCCCCATTGCTGCATGCGCCTCAGAACGCCAAAGACGTATTTCTTCGCGCTCTTGCCAGCAAGATCCCTAGGGAAGAATTTAACTCCAATGTTCGCCAATTTAGTAACTTGTGCTACAGAACCCGGAAGCTGCGAGGTGATCAGTTGGCTCGACAATGACGCGGCTGAGGTATTCCACTTTTTAATAAAGATATGCTATTTATTTAATCTGCTCTCTCGCAGCTTCTTCCACGGTCGTCTGCTTTCCCCTCCATTGTCATATACTCAAGGTCGCAGACCAATGATATGTGGTCACTCGGCATGAATTCATTTGGCATGGGAGATACTTCTTCCGCTTTAGGCATAGGGGCTGCCTTACTCGGCTTGAAGCCGAAAGGCTCTTGATCGGAGCATTCCGATACAAGGATATAGTCTAATGTTTCAGCAAAATCCACCGCATAATTGGTAAACCTGGGCATTTCGGGGCAGCCTGAAGTGATGTTCGGGAACGAACGCGGAAGAACGATTGACGGGGGTTGGACTGTGCCTTTCCTTGACCAACCGTCGTCGGGCAGTGCGTGCTCGTCCTCTCCCATTTCCCAACGATATTCGTTAAGGTTTTTCCAAGTTTCATTGTTCTCAGGTAACAATTCCCGTTTAAGCAAAAGCTCGACAGCGCCGGACATGGGGTCACTATTAAGATCACCACACAAAATAAATGGAATTGGAGCTGGGGCTTCTTTGCGTCGTAAATCATCAACCCTCTTACATAAAACATAGGATTGCAGTGCCCGCACATGATCGGCCATGGGATGGTAGAATAAGTGTGTATTGGCGACGCAAATTTTGTTTGGCTTATTGGCTTCCGCAACATTTCCCCGAGGCTTCTTGAGGGCCAGTGTGGCGATTTGGATAATTTGGCCTGTATTTTCCCTCGTTACACGCCTTAATTCGGCGTGCTCATCCAACAGACAAAGGATGGCATCCATTGAATCCCACGTTATAGTATCTTTACTTCCGTTCTGACATGCATGGTTGCTTTCGTCTCTGGTAAAAAGTTCTCGAATACTCTGTGTGTGCATATCTTTATTTTGCGCCGGTTCGAAACAATCCTTGGACCAAAACATTGCGCATCCCTCTTGCTGAATAGATGCCTTATTGCTGTAGAAACCCTCGAAACCTTCTTCAAAAAATACCGGTCTCAGCAAATTTTCGTAGATGGAAGCGTCCACTTCTTGTAGACATACTAAGTCTGCCTGATACGCTAGAATCTCGGCAACCAACATTGGCATTCTTCGCTGCCTCAGAAGATGACTGGAGTCGCAGTGCGAGTACACAATTTGTTCATCAATATCACGCGACGTGTATAGGTCGGCAAGAACATTGTACGTCACGACACGGAGGTCGTTTTTCTCCTCCAGTGATCGCGCCATCCATTGATCCCGAATGGGACTCATAATGGGCATGAAGGGAAGCGGTTCGATTAGATTTTTGTAGCGGTAAGCCTCTTCACATCCCGCACCATCGTGGTCATTTCGCGTTGGAATGATAAGAACGGAAAGGGACTTGCCGATATCCTCTGGGGCTGGTGTATAGCATTTTTTGTCGTAGAGAACAATGATACCGTCCACATACCAGGTAATTATTGCGCGCGAGGAGAAGGCAACTTCAGTTTCAATGACAAGTGGTACCCCAACGAAAACACTGGCCTCGAAGTTTTCAAAGGTGTTGACTTTGAGTATCGTTGGCGGACAAGAAACTACATCGAGGAAGATCGGGGCTTGAGATAAGCAATCAGAGTCAGGGTTCAGCAGCGCGATTCCAACACTCCCACGCTGTCTGGGATAAGTACCATCTTTCACAAGAAGTTTTCTCCAAACTTCAAAACTTGTAAGGTGTGATACCTCCATTTCGTCTACGTCATCCCATCCAATAGTAACATTTTTCTTTACGATCAGTTTGCTCGTGCACTCGGCCACTTTTGACGCGATGTTGGTTGCGTATGTTTCTGTTGGTCTTGACCCTTGTAATTCTAAACATTTACTTCGAAGTTTCTTTTTGGTTGATATTTCTAATCGACGAAGAGTTTTGCTCACTGGCTCATTTGCGTCTCGTCGCATGTGGAAGAAAACGACGTGTTTTTCATTTGACTTGATGTCACCAGCAGCTGGAGCCGCTGAACCACCCATAGTCCCCCCCCTCGATAGAAACTCGCCGCTGACTGAATCAATTCTATTTTCAATGCTTACGTCCAAAGAGACAAAAAGATCACCATCACCAGTCCCAGAACCATCACAATGACATCCGCTAGGGTCGAAATCAGAGATGTAATCGAAAATTCCCTCCGAAGAATTCCTTCCAAGTGAAGAAGGGTCGGTTTCATTCGAAGTCTCCTGCTCAGGAGCGCTAGCTTCAATGATATCATGTTGGAGAAAACTAGGGTCGATCGCATTGGCGGATGGTTTCCTTGTCTCGTAGTCAAAATACTTTTTAGGAAGGACTCGAGCAACGACACCGCCAGTCCAGCCCCAGCTCCTAGAGTCTTTCAATCCATCTCCATCTTTGGCGAGAGCTTCTTCGACACTCAATGTTTTAGCTGAGCTACTGCAGCTTTTCTTTGATCTGGTCCCAGCTTTCGCACTCAAATCGCCATTTGTTGAACAACACTGCGTTGAAGACGATGGCAGTGCTCTTGCCGATTTTGTCGATGGAAACAATATGGTCCTGTGTCTTGACGAACTCTCGCCTCCTATGAACGCTATTTTGAAACCATTTGTGCCCAGAATTTTAAATACACCTATCGTCGCCGCCCAATTGATGCCTACCATTGCAGGAAGAGCCGCTCGCGCGATGGGGGCTAGGGATCTTTGTGAGCTCTTTCCTCCGGCTAATCCTTTTTTTATTCGCTAGCTAGTATAGTTAGCTACAAATTCGGAAATAGCAACAGCGCAACGACCCGATACCAAACCTAGATCTACGTTGTCATTCCTAAATGCCAGTGAGCTGCGAGTGCAGTCAGCCTGTACTCCTAGACTCTAGCTCCTCCTCCTCCCATACTACTACTAGCTAGCTATTATGCATACTCCAGTAATACTACTTAGTACTAGATAGCTTTGGGTAAACGTTGATCCGTTGATCATAACCCGGAAAAAAATAATATTATCTACGAGCTCGTACTAGACTAGAGTATCTGCACTCTGTGATGAACAATATTATTTTTTATTTTTATCTGCCAATGCTCGGGAAACTCCAGATACCAGGGGGCAAACTACAACGATTCGCTCTCGCCAACACCCGCAATTGCTTCTCTTCGGAAACTGCACCGCCCCAATGTTCGTGCCGAAAGAAAGGCCATGACGAAGAGAAAGAAGGCCAAGGCCAATGCGACACGGCAATCAAAACTTGAAGGCAATAAAGAAGGCATGGACGGAAGACGGCCTAGGGGTAAGAAAGGGAAGAAAAGGGTGGAGGGAACGCATCAGCATCATCATTTTGCAGCCAGTAATGGAAGCAGAAAGAAGACAAAAGGGGGTAAGACCGGGAACCTGCAGAGCTTCGACGACGATGACTTTCGCACGAAACTGCAGCAGCAAGGGCACACCATTAATGAAATGATTGCTGACGGCAATTGCCTCTTCCGGTCTCTGTCAGACCAGTTGTACAATGACCGCGGCAACCGGCATGATGTCGTCAGACAGGAAGTCTGCAACTATCTGGATGAAAATGAGGACGAATTTTCGGTCTTCCTTATTTTTGAAGACGAGGAAGACGTGCAGGAATTTGACAAATACGTTGGCAAGATGAGAGAAGACGGCGAGTGGGGGGGCAACGTCGAGCTGGTGGCTGCGGCCCGACTTTACAGTAGATCTTTCACGATATTCTCACCATCTGGGGCCTTTTCTATAGAGAGCGGTAATGAAGAGGAGTCCGGCGACAATATTATGCTGAGTTATCATGACAATGGTCACTACAACAGCATCATAGGAAGTGAAGGGATCAAGCCTATAAAAATGTACGAGGACATCGAGGAGGCAAGCAGTGGCGTTGGGAAGAGAAGAGAGTCCAAAAGCAATATTGCGAAAAAGAAACGGAGGGCTGAGAACTTGGCAGGAACGGAGGCGATGAAAAGTAGCAACGATTCATTTACTGGAGAGGAAGTCGGGGATAAGAGAGATGAACACATCAGATCAATTATCGAGATTGGTGGGAACGGGAGCAAAGCGCTCCGACGCAACGATCCCTGCCCATGCGGAAGTGGCCTACGTTATAAAAAGTGCTGCCTGGCTATCGAAAAGAGCAGAGCAAGGTCGGCAAGATGGAAGGAAAAGAATGGGGAAAGTGAAGATGCAACACGGATATGCGATGGTGACGAAAGTGACTGGGAGCATGAAATGGAGGGACATTTCAGAATTCTAAAGATATAAAAGTAGCTCGAGCTGACTGTGAGCCATTCGTTGGCTGTGCTGAGCTTTTAAAAGTGTTTCGACATATTTTCTGCAAACTTGTGAATTGCTGAAGGAGTCTCATATTTCAGTTGTTCGGAGTATTCTGAACCCAGTTGCCGCCGCGCGAATTGCTGAGTCCCTGCCCTTCTTCCAATCTCTTACGAATCGTCGCCCTCCGGCTTAGCCTTCGGAGATACCGGTCTCTTATCTCCTCCTCTTGCTCCTCCAGGGCTCGAACCTTATCGCGTTGGTAATCCGTCATACCATCAGACTTTTCAGCCTTTCCCACCTCGTAAATTGAGTGCAGCTTGTGAACGCGATTTTTCCCTGCTGTTGTGGCCATAACAAATGATCCAATGGCACCGCCAAGCATAAAGGATAAGAAGGCGGTGTTGCGGCTGAAACGGAATGGAGCGTCTCCAGGGGATGGCAGCTTGAGCTTGGTGGATTCAGGAAGGCGACTGTGCACAAACTTCGCCAACGTGTGCATACTCCAACCCCCTGTAGATCCGTAGAACAAGCCTTTGAAGCCAGCAGTCCATACGTCCCGTCTAACGTCGGCTATGGTCCGAATATCGTCCTTGCTCAGGGTGTCAGGAGGGCTGAATGCACGGGACATAATGTATTTCTTCGGTGTCTGCTCTTTTCACCGGCGCCGTTGACAAGAATCTGTTCAGACAGAAATTCAGGTATACCTGACCAAAACGTCGTGTGGGCAGGAGACAATCCCCGATGATTCAAGGCGGTGTGGAGTCGAGCAGTTGTCGGGTTCGCGGCCTCGACGAAGTTGGAAATAAATGAGATGCATACGAGATGTATCGAAGAATGCCTACCTAATAGTCTAGTACTAATAGAGTATCCATACTATGCATAGTAGGTACTTTGTCCAGTGCTTTACTGTACCATCTTAATATCCGGGTTCTCGTCGAATTCAATATCCAGTACGAGTCGTATCCAGTCACCGAAGAAGAATGTGCACATCATAATGAATCAATCATCCAAGGAATCATCACGATCAACATTGGCAGTATGGAGGGTACAGTAAAGGATGCGTAGTGTGTATATTAAGAATTTCTGGTGTCTTCTGTCCTTCTGTTGCTCACGTGACAACAACCGTTTCAAATGTAAAGACAGCGTAAATTGTACATTCTATAAGAAGTGTGTAAGGAATGCAGGGGAACGCCATAAAGCTCGCAACCGATTGCGTCATGGCAGATACCCTCCCTAGATATTATGATACTTGCTCGCCAAATCATAGATGCCTTGAACTGGCACTTTCAGGAATTCCTAGCTAAAAAGGTATTATTTGATTTTATGTCTCAACTTGAGCCCGGTCTCATGGGTTTGACGTCATCCACATAAGTGTCATATATGGGTGGCATTTCTGAGTTCTACAATGGTACACATGCATAAATTTCCTAACCAAATGCAGTGACTTCTCTTCTTCCTAAAAATCTCAGACTAGGGTGCGGTTTAAAACATGCTGGGGTTACTCTTTAGGCTAAAAACGCACAGTCCAACCGTTGGCGACGGGATCGATCGCCCTTGTCTTCTATCACCCACAATCTGCACATTTATCCAGACCTAACTATTAATCTTCCTGCAGTTGAGACACGTCCACATCTCTGAATCATTTTCAAAGCCATGGGCACGCGCCGATTCGCTGAGCATCCTCATCTTTTAGCCGGCGCCGTTCATGTCGATGAATCTTCCCCCAGATCTTCGGAGGCCTTCTTTGTCGCCAGTGTCCCCACTTTCTCAATATCCTTGAATGATGACAACGACAACGAATCTATCTTGACTTGCTCTTTGGCTGGAACAGAGTCGGGAGACTCGGTAGCCCGAAGTGTAAGGAGCTATGGTTACGAGACAGACATTCTCAAGATAGAAAACGCTAGAACGAACGCAAAGCACGCGTCACGAAAGAACGTCAAGTCAAGGAAGATGAGTCATGAAATTGTGCAGCACATTCTTGGCGAGTATTCTTCTCGTCGTCGTCGACTTGACCACAGAGATGCTTCGGAGGTAGGAATCTCGCTACGAGCATCGGAAATAAACTTTAAAAATCTAGAAGCGGTCCTGGACTGTTGCAAGAAAGCAGAGAGAGACGAAGCTGGTTCTTCTTGCTCCTCTTCTTCTGGATACCTGAGCGCATCTGCAGAATCGCTATTTTCTTGTGGGGGATCTGAAGGCATTTTGCAAAGTGATGCACATCCGATTGATACGTCCAACGAAAGAATTCTGATGGCGTGCTGTCCCATTCCCCTCGATCGAAAAGCATTTGACGAACTTTGGGCTACAACTAGCGCAGAGGCGACGTCTGCTGCTACAGTTCAAGAAGAGGAGGAAGCCTCAGATGAGCTAATCTTTGTGCCAAAATACGACCTTGATAAAATTGATACTTGGAGCTCCCCTGACGACTTCGAGGAATGCTTGCCTCCAAGTCGCAGCACCCCGAGGGTGCCAACCAAGATACCAAAGTTCTTGCGCCGTCTCTCTCCAAGACAAATAAAGAAGAATGATACGTTTTATGAGAGAGTGGCCCTTCTAGGCTCTTGCGATTCAAGCCAGGATTAGTGGAGGAGTCGGTTTAAGGCCGTGAATTAAATTAAGCAAGTTGTTCAATGAACGATTGGCTACATCAATTTCCCTTAGTATGAAACGTGAGAAGCGGCGTATTGAACAAAGACATTAGAGACAATGCCAGCCACACCGGCAACAATGCCAAAAATGATGAAGAATATAGCCATACAGAAGCCACTAGGCGATGGCTGGTAGTCGCCATCCGAGACATTCACATCGATACCATCCTCTGAATCGATCTCATCCTCCGCCACTAATGCCAGCTTGGTACTCATCCCCTTGCTTCCTTTATTGGCAATTGCGCACCACAGCGGAAAGAGGCCCAGATACCACCAAAACGGCTTTGGTCCATCCAAAGGGCGCTCTGACACCATCGTCCTTTGCTCCCCAGCGACTGGCAATTCTACATGCGCAGGTTCATCTTCTGCGATCTTTTGGTCGGCGTCGCCGGCCATCGGGAGCTCGACCTCTCCACCTCTGTTGCTTGCGCTACTACCCGCCTTCTTCCCCTGGGCGAGGCGCTTGGAACACCAATCGAGGAATGATTCTCCGTTCACGCCCAGGTAAACTAAGCCCGGGGCGATATAGGCGATGGAGCTACCTCCAAGAGCGCCGGTTATGGAGAGGACTGGGCCAAGATCGTTGATAAAGAGTGCCGGGAAAAGTGCAAGACCGTAGATCACAAGTGTCCACAGTCTGCGGCGGTTGAGGCAAAGGATTCCGCCGCCGTCTCTGACGCCATCGCTGTGAGTGGCGTCCATGTCCCCCTGGTGGACGAACATCATGAGGACATGCCGAGCCACGAAGCTCTCCATCGGATAGGTGAAGAACATGGTAATTGCGAGGAGGGCGCGAGCGCCGTTGGCGGCGACGCTGCGAAACGAGAAGTTTCTAAGGATATTGCCCGCTGTCGAGTCAAGGAAGCCGAAGTATCCGCAAAGTCCCATGACGGCGCAAAGAATGGCAGCAAAGGAGATGGAGGAAGTGGTAACAAGCTTCCACCTCCCGCTGGTGTGGTTCTGGAGGGAGCTGCTAATGATGAAGGCCGAGTGCTGGCAGGCCATGGCTGTGCTGAGGACGCCGAGGCCAACGAAAAGGTTGGAGCTGATCCAATCGCTCCGGAACACGTTTCCAAAGCCGCCAGCTTCAGAGACGGTCAATTTGATAGGAGCAACGGCGGCGACAAATATGACGAGAATGACATCCGCCATGACAGACAGGAAGGACCATATGGAGAGGGACGCCATGTCCCGCTGCATGGAGAGGGGAACCATTATGAAAAGGCTGAAGAGGATTAGGGTAAACTCACGCCTTGCTCCATCGTCCGTCCCGAGGACGGTTGGGACTGTATCCTTGATGATAATAAGATACGCCACCACTGGGTGAGTAGAGCGAGGATATGGCGATCGGAGAAATGTTAGATGCGCAAACCACTGAACCATACGTAGAGGACACTACAACAAGCTGCGCAGCCTTGCAGAGTTCACAAAACTTACTCGCCCCGTACGCCATGACGAACATGTTAACTAACACGAAGGCCTTGCCAACCTTGCCGAAGGGATAGGATGCCAGCTCCTCGTACGTCCACACGTTCCTTTTCTTAAGCTTGGGGTGGAAAGCGGCCAGGTTGATGATGACGCGGAGGGACCGGTCGGTGAGGAAGGCGACGAGGCCAAGAAGAAAAAGGCCGGCGACGAATCCCGACATGCGGAAGGCGTAGGGGATCCCGACGATTCCTGCTCCAACGATGGAGTTGATGAGGTTCGACGAGGCGCCGAAGAGGCCAGATTTCTTCTTGGGGAGGCTCAGCATCGCCGCGGCGCTGCCGGCGGCAATAGCAGGAGGCGCCGTCTCAGGATCGGCGGAGGCGCCGTCATTGGGAAACGAAGAGCCCCCCCCCCACCCTGCGCATGCTATGAGTGAAAAATGCTAGTGGGCAAACTTCGATGTAGCGCAACGAGTTGGGTGGAGAGCGAGAGAGATTGGAGATTCGCAGTGGGTTACGAATGGTGTCCTTCCCTGTCGCAAGCTTTTGTTGATGGCATTGGAGTTGCAGATTGGAGGATTGCAGTGGCAAAATAACGTAAAAATAATCTATTATAGGAGACTCTATGCAAACTACGAGTAGTAGAATGCCACCAACCTACCGTAGTAGCTACTAATACTCTAGAACTAGTACCTAGGAGTATGATGTGAGTAGGAATCCATCCAAGAGGAACTAGGCTAGCTAGCTACGTATTAAATTAGCCAGACTCACTGAAACCTGGAAGTCACATGTCCGGGTTCCTCCCAGTTTGTTGTGAGATCAGTGAGCTATACTACTACGCGCGTACTAGAGTAGAGTAGGAGTATGGATACTATGTATGCATACTGTAGTATACAGCTGTAGGAGACATTCTTCGTCTTGTCGTACTTCAATTAATCAGATATTGGAGCTGCCGCGCTGTGATTCCCTGTCTGTTCGGGAGCGCTTCATTCCCCCATATTATGGACTTGCATTCACATTTTAGTATTGATATTGCATCTGTTTTTGGAAAGCTTAAGCGATCAGCCAGAAGATCGGAGCTTTGGCCAGCACTGAGCCACGAGCCCAGCAGATTTCTTGGAATCAATCCTCCAGTAAATCGTCATTTCGACCCCCCTTCCCATCAAACCGACATGGGCCTCCTTTCCATCCTCAAGAAGGTCAAGGAGAAGGAGAAAGAGGTCCGCCTCCTTATACTTGGGCTCGACAATGCGGGGAAAACTACCATCCTTCGAAAGTTCTCAGGCGAACCTATTGACAAGATAGAGCCTACCCTGGGGTTCAACATCAAAACGCTCGAGCACGGGGGATACAGGCTCAACTTCTGGGACGTGGGAGGCCAGCGAACCATCCGAGCGTACTGGCGCAACTACTTTGAGCGTACTGATGGCCTAATATGGGTCGTCGATAGCTCTGACCGGCGCCGCCTGGAGCTCTGTCGGGACGAGCTGCACGACCTGCTCTCGCAGGAGAAGCTCGCGGGTGCGTCGCTGCTAATTCTGGCCAACAAACAGGACCTGGCGGGGGCGGCCCCGGCGGACGAAATCGCCAAAGTGATTGGGCTAGAGAAGAGCGATAAGTTCACCAAACGGCATTGGTCAATACACGGGTGCTCGGCCGTGACAGGGTCGGGTCTGGCAGATGGCATGGATTGGATGATATCGGACATTGCCAATAGGATTTTCATGTTGAGTTAGATCTAGCTAAGAAATACTGGGGCATTGGAGTAAAAAGTTTATTGCGATTCAATCAAAGATAATCAGGGTGGTCAAAGAGCTTCATGTCACACACAGCTTCGATGCATTTTATGCATTTGTCAGTATCAAAAACATCCTCTCCATTTTTGTCGCTCCTCAAGCTGCTCTCCATGTCAATCCAAACAGCGCGGCCCCGGGCTTTCCCTGAAATAATCTCAAGTATAGATTTGATGTTGGCCGGACCAATTCCTCC
>Ga0099799_10068_pt1 | contig 30982 bp, 25 predicted proteins | sample Uncmet6_SortLC_1_FD_89033 | JGI IMG/M metagenome (GOLD analysis project Ga0099799, IMG submission 89033) | Marine eukaryotic communities from CALCOFI LINE 67, Pacific Ocean - CN11_C50_N6_SortLC_1 | ecosystem: Environmental > Aquatic > Marine > Oceanic | place: Pacific Ocean: Monterey Bay...
CTTCAGCTTTTGTTGAAACGGCCAAGCTCGAGAGGCAGATTTTGGCCAATGAAAAAGAGTTGGCATCACACGATAGCGGGCGTTCGGAGCGGCTGGGGCGCATCAGGTCTGTCCTCAAAAAGGTATCTACAGTCGTACAAGTGACCATCTTCCTTGTGTACTTTGGCATCCCCCTTCTTTCCATCGATGGGACGAGGATACCCGCCGTACACACACCCGGTGGCGACATTGTCATGGCGGAGGATGCAGCCAACGCCTGTCTACGGGGTATTTGCTTCCCTTTCTGCGTGTGGCTGAAGCTTTCGGCCGTGGGACTTGCTGAGCGGGCCTCCAGCGTTGGTGCACTCGTCGTCTTCTGGAGTGCCCAGGTGACGATCCGGATGGTGTTGGAGTGCGTCGAAGTATTGTGGGTGAGATGAGAAATGAAATTGATGGATAGGCATAACGGTATCTTTCAAGCGAAAGGGGTATTGTTGATTGGCGAAGACCAGGGTTCATCGAAATTGAATATTTTTATATAAGTCAGTGGCCCCATCATTCTGCTTCAGTGTGTAGTGTAGATCTGACCTGGCCTGTCGGAGCTCCCCACGTAGCTGCCTCTCTTGAACGATTCGGGCTTCCTGCTCACGTATGCTTAGGTTTAGCTCATTGCCCAGCAGAGTGACTTTATTCTCGGCTTCTTTAACGACAGCAGTCAAGCATTCGATCGTATCATCTTTTTCTGCGTTGATCCTTACTAGATCCACCTTTTCGACCGACAATTCTTGTATGCTTCGATTCAGCTGCTTGCTCTGCTCAAGGAGGCGATGGCAGATATCTCTCTCCTTGGATAGCTTCTGTTCCTGCTGATGATACACAGCCTCCTTTTCTGATATTACATTTTTATGACGTCTCAACTCACTCTCGAACTCCTGGTGCAACGTCTTTTCGTGTGCCCTTGCCTCCCTAACTTTCGTTGAAAAGTCCTGTCGTTCCGCCTCGATTGCCTTTCGCAGTCGCGTCAGTTCACGAGTGGACGTTATGGCGCTGGCTTCCTTCGAACGTTGAAGAAGATTTGCCTCAACGAGTGCTGATTCCAGTCTCTTCTTCTCTTCTCGCGCTTTTTCCTGGACTTCCTCGAGTCTTTTTTCCATCGATCCCATTTGAATCTCCACATTTGCCCTGTAATGCAAGAGGCCTTGGTTTTCTTTTTTGGTCTCGGCTAAAAGTGACTCAGCTTTTACGGCACGATCAACAAGGACTCCAATGCTGTTCTTGGCGCTTTTGCGTTCTTCTTGCTGCTCCGTTGATAGAGTTATGAATTTCTCTTCAATGCTGTCCTTCTCCCGAGCGGAACGCTCAGCTGAACTAACAAGTTTGGCATTTTGGAGAGTTAACTCGTCGATGACTAGCTGTCTCGATGACAACTCCTCTGAATGATGGGACTTGAAGGTTGTGACAAAGTCGACGAGTTCTTGCATCTTATTGGTACCAGCTGTCCCAGATTCGTCAAACGCTGCCTGCTCCTGCAGTAGTGTACACATAGTTTCGGCTTTGTCTTGGGATATCAACGATTGATCGAGCAATCGCTTGAGCTTTTCAACTTTCATTCGTTCCTCCTTCATCTTTTCTGTCGCCTCTGTGAGTTTGCGATTCATCTTCAAATTTTTTTCAGAGTTGTTTAGCAAATCTTTTCGTATCCTCTCTAGCTCGAGCTTGGTCTGGGACAACTCACTGGAGACGTTCTCTTCGTTTTTAAGGCTGTTGGAAAGCATGGATTGGATCTCTTCCGTCCTATCTGAGGCAAGACTGAATTTATCTGACAATGCCTTGTATTCTTGCCGCAGTTCATCCGTCTCCTTGGTCATTCCCTCGACATCGGCACTCAGTTGGGACTTTGTTTTACCACTTTGGGCCAAATTCTGTCTAAGCTTCTCCAGGGAGAGCTCTCTCAAGGCAAGCTTTTGCTCCGTCTGCCGTAGGATATCTTCTGTGGACTTCTTCTCTGACGACAAGCGCGATGCTAGACTCTCCAACTCGACGATACGTAATTCAAGACCAGATGCCTTCTCCATTCCAAGTTGAACGGACTCATTGCTCTGTTCAAGCTCTTGGAGGAGAATGGTCACCTTTTGATCTTCTATAGTTCTACCACCTGTGCTCTCTCCTGAAATGATGGAGGGGGGATTCTTATTCCCATTGCCGACGCATTTTAGACGCTTATTCTCTACAACGAGTTTGCGACATCGTATAGTGATCTTTTCCAATTCTTGTCCCTGTTCCTCTAGAAGCGCTTCGAACTTCTTGGTTTGAGCGCGATCGTCAGCATCGTTCTTAATGGCATGAGCACTTTCTTCTGTGGCTTCGAGAGTTGTGGTACTTGTGGGGATTAGCTTCATGACAATTGTGGTATTAATCTTTTATTTTTGACTGATGGCAGGTTATTCTGCCTGTCACCAGCCAATCAAGAAAAAACAAGCTGATCATAAAAACGTTTTTTATTAATGTAAATAATGAATACAGACATAACACATCTTGGTTGCGCTGTGACCTTCAGTAGTCCAAGTGTTATAAGTTTTTCGACATCGTTATCAGAACCCTTCCTTCACCTAGAATGCGGCAACGGTGCTCCTCTTGCGGAAAGACAGGCTGCGAACATTGAATTTTTTCTTTGCCTTCTTCGTCTCCATAACCTCGGGGTGCTTAGGAGTGCCGTTGGCGTCGAGAAGAGGCAGGAGATAAAACTCCAGAAAATGATCTTGGAGCGGCTTGGGAATAGTGGCAATCGAGCTCAACCTCACACTGTCTGTTTTGTCGATCTGAGGGAGATTCTCGAGCAGTGCCATCAAATCATCGTGCTTAACGGAATGTTTGATTCTGGGGTTGATCATGATACTACCATCTTCCGACAAGTATACGAGCTTGCCAACATGCTTGAAACCTTTCGATGCTGGTGGTAGAGAGGGAACAACATCCGTGGCGTTAACGACGCGACACACAACAGCTTTGTTGAGGGGACGGAGCTGGTCCAGCTTCTTCTCGACAATCTCGGCTAGGGAGTTTTGGCAGGCGCGGGGACCACCGGCTGTGACGCTCACCAGCTTATGGGGCAGAATGGTCCAGTCATGCTCGAGGATGAAGTAGCAAGTGGCAAGGGTTGCGACGCCAGCACCAAGGCTGGACCCGACAACAAACAGTTTCCTCTTTGGTTGATCGGGCGTAAGAAGAGGATCAATGTGTTGTCTGATGAGGGGCAGAGACTCTGAGAAACTCTCGAAAAACCCAGAGTGAACCTTGGGCTTTGTTTCACCGCCAAACGCGTAGCCGTCAATGCACATACGCTGAAGGATAGCTAGGACACCATCATCGTCCTCGGGAGAAGGTGGAACATACCAGTCTTTAGACGTCGAGTCCGTATCAAGATTGGCCAGACCATCCTTCAAAGGTGTGGCACGACTGAAGGCGAGGACGATGGTTTCGTCGTCATGCGCGATGTATCCCTTGGCACCATTTACTTCGATTTGGACGTCAAGCTCCAATCCCATCTTCCTTTTGAGAATGGCAGGAAGAGTCTTGCGAGCCTCGTTCTCAGAGCCGCATACCGTCTTGATTGCCTCGGTCAGCCATGGATCGGCCTTCTGCCGCTCGTCGTAGGCCCCCTCCACGTCGCTGGTCTCCGCGATAGTGGCCAGGCTGACACCGGCCAAGACCTCATCAATCTTAATGGCGCTGGGCTGCAGCTCCGCGATGATCTTGCTGTAGGCGCGACCCTGTGGCTTCACACCCTCGGGGTGATCTTGCTGAGAGTCTTTGATGAGAGCAAAGGGGAAGTCATGACCACACTCACTGAGGATGGTCACTGCGGTCATGGCGGTTGCGGCGCTGCCCAGCGAATTATCGTCGGCGACTGGCTTTTGGAAGGTCATGCTCGGGAGGTTAGTTGGCGGGAAGTGGTTTCTGGAGAGAGGGACAGGATCGGGCACCTTTTTGATGACAACAAATGGGCCTTCGATATGATTGATGTCTTGGCGCAGGTGCAAGAATGGGTATAGGTACGCAGGAGAGATGGCGATCACAACACGCCGTTGAGGAGATTGAGCGATTGTCAAATGTCAAAATTATTAAATTTTTGCATTAAGAAACCTCAGTGATGAATAATATATTATATACATGCAGTCTTGGCGATGAGTCACCTGTCACCTACTAGCTAGAAGTATGATAATATTATGCATACTACTAGCTAGTAGTATGGATAGCTAGAACTAGTCTCACTCTACTCTACGAGCTCGTACTAGCTATTAGTATGCATGTGTGGGCGTGGGGGCAGGGGGCGGTTATTTTTTGGGCGCGGACGACGGGATACATTAATGATGGACGGAAAACGCGGCAGACTTTGTGCCCCTAAGTAAATAGCTATGAGGACAATGATGAATGAGATTAGGTGGGATAATAGGGACGAAAGTACGGGGAATGACTATCATAGCACTACTCTACGAGCTCGTACTACTAGCTTAGCTTGTATTGCCGAAGCGGGATCTTTTTCGGCGTGGTGAGCATGACTCGCCTCCGTCCCATCCCCCTCCCCCTCGCTCTCGGTCATTCCGTCGTTCCACATTCCACATTCCGCACCCCAACCTCAACCGCATCGGCCGTTCCATCCCTAACCGGGCGACGGATACCCAGGAAGCCAGAGGGATCGATTGAACCGACCTTCGCAGCTGAGAGCGCCGCCGTCCCTTCCCCTTCCCCCGAAAGCACCAGGTCGCCGCCATGAGCCGCGCCTCCTCGTCGCCGACCGTCCCCTCCATCCTCGACCGTCCCCTGGGCCGCGGGCGGGACGGGGGGCGGGTCTCCCTCTCGGCGTTCGCCTACATGTACTCCGAGCTGGTGCAGTACCACCAGGGCCGGGTGGCGTCGATATCGGACCTGGAGAGGAGGCTCGAGAGCGCTGGATACGGCGTGGGCCTCAGGGTGCTGGAGATGCTGGCCTACCGGGCCAGGGAGGTGAGTGCTCCCTTTCCTTCTCGGGTGGCAGGGGAGGGGGAGGTCCGATGGCAATGGGCCGGTCACTTGGGACCTGCCTGACTCTGCTGCGCCGGTGGCCTCGCGCTGTCTCGTCCCCCCCCACCACCACCGCGAACGCCTTTCCGGTTGGGTCCCCTGGCCCTGTCTCCGTCGTCTCTCATTTTGCCCCCCACCTCCGCCCCCACACCTCCTCCCTCTCCCAAACACCGAAAAATAGTCCCGGAGGGAGACCCGCCTCATGAACGTCCTGCAGTTCGTCTCGTCCGGGGTCTGGAAATCCCTGTTCGGCAAGGCGGCCGACTCCCTCGAGCGCTCCATCGACCACGCGGACGAGTTCATGATCATCGACTACGAGCCCATCACGTCGACGTTCGTTTCGGTCCCCACGGACCTGGGGCAGCTCAGCGCCGACGCGTACGTCAGCGGCATCATCGCGGGCGTTCTGGAGGGGGCGGGCTTCGCTGCGAGGGTGACGGCGCACAACGTCGACGTCGAGGAGGGGGAGCACGCCAAGCTGGGCTCGGGGCCGGCAAACCTCCCCCCCCCGGAGGGACAAGGCGGTCTTTCTCGTCAAGTTTTCGAAGGAGGTGCTGGGCAGGGATGCGGCCCTCGAGCGGTGAGCTTCCCGCCTTGGTCCTCCGCACATGAAAATATAAACTAAATTAGGGTGCAGCCTACGAGCGAAAGACTCCTGGCTACGGACTGACTGCAAAGCAGATCTAGTGATGATTCTTGGTTGGGACTATTCTTACTTGGTTGGCGTGAAATGTGTGAGTGGATCGAAGCGCGGCTCGCGGGGACCTCCAGGATCGATAAAAATGAGCTAATGTGCAAGTAGTAGAGGAACAAGGAGAGAGATACCGGAGGTGGGGGCCGCAGCGCTCCACCCCACTCCGGGATAGAGGGGGGCATCCATCTCCAGCGAATTTCATATCTATCTCCTGCCGCATATGCCAGTGAGGGTGTCCGAGAAATTTCCGCAAGTCCACCAAGAGGTGGGGGGCCAATTGTCGTCGTCCTCGTGCCTTCCAAAGTACTCGGCGTCGGGATCGTGCCTGTCCGGGGGACTGTTCGGTTGCCGGGTCTCCGGCGAGGCAGCCCCCCCCATTCCCGGCGGATCGCGAGAGGGCGATTGTTTGTTCCACGGACGGAGGTGTGCCGGAGACTTAAGATTCGTCACACCATCAAGGCCGATGTTGGGCTGGAACTTGGAAACGGGCTCATAGCTCGTTTGGCTGTTGTTCCATCGCCCAGGGTGAGAGAGGAGGAGAGATAGAAAAAGACGTGTCGGTTAAATGTGAGAGGGGGGGGGGGTGGACAGAGGCAACAAGAGCACGTTGATATTGCGCCTGCATGCAGCGGATGAGACGATAAAGATAAAAATAACAACTCACCCTGACTGCATCCCACCCCCATATCTGCTACCGTACATAGCTGCGGCGCCATTTTCCTCGTTAATGGTGCTCTCCCCGTCGACAGAGTACGCAAGGGAATCGCCGCCGCCTGCGGACCGCTGCCCGCCGCCGCCGCCGCCGCCGCGGCTCCGCATTTCGACGGTGCTATCCCCGTCAACAGAGTATGCCAGAGAGTCGGCAGAAACGCTCACGCCCCCCCCCGTGCCTCCGGGAAGACCCAGCCGCGAGTGCCTTCCTGGCGTGAAAATTTCGGACGTACTCGTCCGCGGTCTGGTCAGTTACTCCCTCCCTCTTCATTAGCGCGGCGATTTCCCCAGCATCGTTCTTCTCGAGGACCCTCATGACGTCGGCGAAGGAGGAGTCGGACGATGCGCCCGAACCGCGCGACTTGCCCGCCACGGACGACGACGCCGAGTACGACAGGGACTGCGTATCAGAAACCTTTTGATTGAGGCTCGACTTTTGGAAGTGCGAGTCGAGCTTGGAAATGCTGGAGGTGATGGTGTTCCCCCCCTTCTTATTCCGACTGCGTCCCAGCCGGCCCATACCGGATCCCTTAGTGGGCTTGTCGGCGGCGAACGTGTAAGTGGGCATAGTTGACAGGAGCGTTACGCAGTACAATTAGGGCGACAGCATATGGAGACCGAAGGGCAAATAGGGTTTGCCTTGAGGTGTAGTCGAAGACTCGCGGAAGTACGAACTGTTCGGATCGTTCGATACACTGAGCAGGGGGGGGGGGCGCGTTTCGGTCGAGAGGTGGCCAGATAGGTGGGAGGGTCGTGTTGGGTGCGTCGGAACTGGTAACTGGTAACGGCCTGCGAAACGAACGAGCCCGCAGCGCACGCACCAAAAAAAAAGCCAAAGCGACAAGATATATACTCTAGCTAGAGTAGGTCTGAGTCTGGGGGCGCGGGAGGAAATCCTACGCGGCACTGTGTACGAATCGTCGTCTTGAGTCTTGTTGGTGGTGGGCGCCTCGCGCGCATGCGCGAACAACTCCGACCAATTCGGGTTAGGTTTAATGGTAACGTAAATCCCATGTAGCATAACCCTAAAAGAATATGGTTGCGAGCGTTCGGTTCGTATGATACTGTGCATAGAGTATAATATTACTAGAGTATGAGTATTATTATATTCTAATAATATTATCATGCATCTTACGTGAGTTGACTCCTACTATCTAGAGTAGTACTAGAAGTATATAGAGAGGTATTTTTTCCTACATAGGAACGGTACCTCAAAACGACATAGAAACTAAGTTGGCCACGAGAAGTATGCAACCTACAGCGATAAGCGCACTGCTGCTGTTGGCTGAACGGTTGGCAGACGATTGCGTTGAAGCTGTTTCGGCGTCGCCAACAGTCCCAATGCAGCACTTGGGAGCCCACCATTCTTCCACGAGGTATTCCTCAGTCTCAATGTCAAGATCGCTTTCAAACTGGAGCCAATCATCTGCCTCGACGCAATTATACTCGACCCATTCGCCTCCACCACCGATACACTGTTCCTTCGTGGTTCCGTCATTGGCGTCCTTTTGATCCAACGTTCCTCCCTCACAGGCGGCCCCAGCAATAGCTGTAGGCACCAGACGCGATGCTACGTCGGGGGTTCGGTTGCACAGTCCGTCCTTGCTCTCCTCTTCGTCCTGTGCGTCGAATTCAGACTCCTCTTCATCTAAACCATTATCAAGAAGAGCACAGCACTTGGGAGCCCACCATTCTTCGATAAGGTATTGTGTTGCCTCGCTCCCAAGCTGCTCTATGGCTACAAATTGGACATAATCATCCATTTCGCCGCAAGTATAAGGGCTCCATTCGCCTCCACCGTCGATGCACTCTTCCTCTGTGGTTCCGTCATTTGCGTCCTTCATGTCCAGTGCCCCTCCAAAACAAGTGGCGCCAGCAATTTGCCTAACCCGCAAGCGTGATCCAGAGACTTGGCAAATTCCGACTGTATCCTCCTCCTGAGGATCTTTGCCCGAGCATCTCCTCTCAAAATTTGGGGGGCCGTCGAACAGGGCCGCAGCAGTAGGAAAGGAGCAATCGACGCTCTTTAGAGGGTGATTGTCAGCAACCAGCAGTCCATTTTCCTCCGTGCCGAGCTCGCCGAGCCATATATCCGCAGCGGGGGAATTTTCGCACGAGAATCCGCGTAGCCTGATCTCGTTGGCAGGGGATAGTCCGCCCTCTCCCACGGTGGGCGTGTCCAACACGACGGCAACAGTATTCAGGCACATCTCATCGTACGTTTCTATATCGAATTGGGTTCGTTCTGTGCGACCAGTCGAGTCAAAGATGCAGGTTGACTGAATCTTGTCACCTACTCTAATAGGTACGCTAATTGGGTACATAGGCTGGTCTTCGTAGGTCCAAATTGACTGGCTGTTCAGGTCGATCCTTTCCGTGGGATCATCGTAGGGAATGAGGGTGTTGTACATTTCCGTGCCCAGTAAATGAGCGTGGTAAAATACGCCGACGGCTTGATATTCCTCTGGATTTCGAGGTGATACGTCCTCCTTCGAACAAAGGCCGCAGGTGATGGGGCAGGCCATCTTGAACTGTTCGCTGAAGAGGCAGAGCGCGCGGCTTTTAGAGCATGTCACTGTGGCATCACCCATTAGAAAGGCACCAATGCGCATCATTTCAGCATCTGGCGTATCTTTACATCTCGATTGGACTGTGCATGTTCGGGTCATGAAAGCACGTTTTTTGTTGGGTTCCACGAACATGGCGGGGGGACCGAAGCCAACATTGATGACCGGAGTGCTTGTTGCAGTCTTGGGGCGGAGGGTTGGGGTGTATTGGATACGGATGCCGTCGGTGGCGATTGCCTTCTCGCCGTTGAGATAGGGAGCATCCCCGTCGGTGTAGTGAATATTAACTTGGAGAGCCACGATTCCAATATCCTCTCCGAGTGGCGTTCCAACGTCTTTGTTGAAGCCCCTGCGAAAAAGATAGCCACCAGAGATATGGGATGAACGAGTTGGTTAGTTGGTAAATATTTGTGCTTTGGGCCAAAGGAAGAATGGCTAAATGCGAACAAAGGCGCGGTGGAGGACCGTCTTACTACTCACCACATGGTAGCCCCAGGCGCCCAACCGGCGAATCCGCCCACCGGTATGTTGCAGCTGTCAGGGACACGAGAGAGCGGCCGCCCATGCCTATCGTCGTCCACCCGCTCACTGCATCCGTTGACGACAAAGTGGTGCAAATGCTTAGGCTGGCTCACAAGAGCCTCCCCATACACAATGTGGAAAAGGCCCGGAAGGTCTTGAGGAATGTTGAAGACAACGTCGATGTATTGGGTGGTCTTCCTCGGGATGGCGTACTCGGGCATGACGAGGTCGAAGGACCCTCTGACCTCGCCGGGATTGTACCCCGAGATGCCGTTGACGGCCAAACCGTCGGCGTCGGCGTCGTCATCGGCATCGGCATCGCCGTCCGATGGGGGGGCGGTGTCCCCCGTCCCGCACACGGGACGGACGTAATCCTCCACGAAGTGATCGCCGTCGCCTGGGTGGGACGGAACGAAGGACCTGGTGTACGGCGCGACGCCGTCCGGTGCCACGGATCCCGCCACCGTCCAGACGCAGCACGGGTCGCCCAGCTCCTCGCCGTTGGTGAGGCCGTCCCCGTCGCTGTCGGCAGCGCACAGCTCCGGCGTCCACTGGAACCCGGCGTCCCTGAAGTCGGCCCCGAAGGCGTTCAGCGGCTGCGGCACGGCTCCCGAGATCCCGCCGCCGCAGGTGGGATGGCCGACGCCTCGGCAGATGCCCTGGATGCAGCCCTCCGCGCCGGGGGGGCAGGGAACCTCGAGGCCGTTAGGTAAGCGGGTCCCGAAGGAGGGGAGGGCGGCGGCGCCGCGGCCCAGGGCCGACAGGGCCACCAGCGCGAGCGGTGCGGCCAATTGCATGGCTGGAGTCTAGCAAGGGATCTGCGTGTTCGCTTTGGGCCAACAAATGAGCTCTATTAGGACGCGGTTGCCGGCGAGTCCCTGCACCTGTTGCCGTTTCTGCTGTGGAGCGGGTTTGGTTTTGTTCTCTCGAATTCTAGGAAGCCAAGAGAGGGAGGGACTTCGATGATGTTCCCCCGTAAAAAGAACTTCATTTACATTGCAATCTGCGTACTTTTACGGTGAATCCTTAAGAACTTCTACGGCGTACTTCTACTTTACTAGAGTACGGTGAATTGTCAAGAACATCATCGGCGAAAAGTTTGAAACACGGACGGGACCGCAGCAAAATCTTCTTGAAGTTTTTCGACGGTGGTACAAGAGTATGTACGAGCTCGTATTAGGCTAATATGCATACTAGTAATACTACTAGAGTATTACTAGCCTAATTATCAGGGTTGGGGATGATCTTGATGATGTACACACATGATTATGCGTATAGTAGTTTGAGCGTTGTTGGTACGGTAACTACAGTACCAAAACAGATTTGGCGGGCTCGCGCGTCGAGGGGGGCGAGGAAAGCAGCCTCCCCTCCCCCCGATCCAGCTGCTCCAATTCTGACCACCCCCCGTACAAAAATCTATGAGCCCCTAAAGAGTTTTGGCTGGAAGCGCACCCCTAAAATTTCCCCAATCTCCGTCCCCGCAACGTCATTACCAAGCATTAAACTTGCACCGGGGAGATCGATTCAAAATACGGGGCCCCTCCATCTCTCTCCATCTGCAGTCCTGCCGTCAAGCCACCGATTGCCACAGCATATCCGCCGTCACAGCCCTTCTTCGTCGGAGGCACTCGGGCATAGCGGCGCTGGAAACCCAAGCCAGGAAGTTCCCACAGACAGGCCAGAACCGTGAGGCAGCAGCAAGAGACAACCGTTTATTTGACTTGTAGCCCCCCCCCCCGCGCCAGGGTACTCTGAGTCCGCCATGAACGTGAACGTCAGCGATCTAACACCGGACCAGGTCCGGAATGTGGTGTCCCAGTTGGTCCGGACCAACCCCGACGCCGTCGCCGAGGCTACCGGGGCCACCCTCGGGGTTGGATCGGCCGTCGCCGTCTACGACGCCGAGGCGGCCGCCGCTGATGCGGTCATGGGGACGCAGGTCCCCGGAACCGACCCTCACCACCACCAGGGCCCCGTCTCCGTCTCCGCCGCCGCCCTGGGCTTCCCCCCCGCCCCGCCCGCCGTGGAGGAGCCCTGGAACCGCTACGAAACAGGCGTCGCCCCTACCGTGAGTGTGCTGCGAGCCTGCGTGCGCGTCCGATTGCTGCTGCTGCAGAGCGTATTCATAAGTGCCTTCATTTTCGTCAAACCTATCGCTGCCCACCTCACACTTTTCTTCTATACTCCCCCCCCCCCATCGCCCGTTGCTCAACCCTGGCGCTCGTAGCAACCGTCTCTCCGTCGCCTTCCCGCAGCCTCCGTGGCCCGGGCGGCCGCAGCGGGGGGCGGAAGGCTCAAGACCGGCGGACGGGGCAAGTCCGGGAAGGAGACAGGCAGCGCCTCCTGGGAGGGTGAGTGGCCGGTCCTTGCATGAATGATCTCATACTGTATGTTCCTAACATTTCATTCTTTCCCCCCCCGTGTCCTCGCAGAGCCGCTTCTAATTCTCTCTCTCTCTCTCTCTCTCTCTCCACCCCTGCGATCGTCACATCCCCACATCGCGCTCTTGTCCCGGCAGACCGCTTCACCCAGCTTGCCCTCTACAAGGCCCAGAAGGGCACATGTGACGTGCCCGTCAAGGAAGAGCCCCAGCTTGGGCGCTGGTAAGTCTAGCTCTGGTGCCCTCCCCGTTCAATATGGCTGCCATTTTTATCTCTCTATTCTTTTGACGGATGCTTCTAACTATTTTGCCTAACTATTTTGCCTCTGCACCCCCCCCCCCCCCCGTGTTATCCCCAACGTTCCATGTGACAGGGTGCGGACCCAGAGGCAGCAATTCCGGCTGAGGGCGGACGGCAAGCCCTCCACCATGAACGACGAGCGTGTCGAGCTCCTTGAGTCCATCGCCTTCGACTTCAAGGTCAACTCCGGACGGCGAGGCGGCGGTCCCCGTGCCCGCCACCGCACCTGGGACGAATGGCTCGAGGAGCTCCGCACGTACCGCACCCAGCACGGCCACTGCCAGGTCCCGCAGAAGGACCCCAGCGGCCTGGGCCTGTGGGTGAGCAAGCAACGCCAGAACTTCAAGGCTTGGGTGGCCGGTCAGCCCTCCCCCATGACCCGCGAGCGCGTCGCTGCCCTCGAGGAGCTGGGCTTCCAGTTCCAGTCGCTCATCCCCCCCCGTACCCCTTGGGAGGAGCGCCTCGAAGAGCTACGCCAGTACAAGAGCTCGAGGGGGAACTGCCGCGTCCGCGCAGGGAAGCACCGCGAGGGAACCTTCTCCTCCCTGGGCAAGTGGGTCGATCGCCAGCGGCAGATGTACAAGCTCAGGGCCGAGGGAAAGAAGACCGCCCTGACCGAAGAGCGCGTCAAGCGACTCGAGGAAGTCGGCTTCGAGTGGGCCGTCCCCAGGGGCAAGGAACCTGCGAAGAAGACGGAGGCGGACAATGCCGGAAGCAGGCCCCGCGGTCGCCCTCGCAAGGACCAAGGCGCCGACGGCGCCGGACAATCCGAGCGCAGGACGCAGAAGCAGAAGTGGAACGACCGCTTTGCGGAGCTCAAGGCCCACGCGGAAGCCAACGGTGGCTCTACCAATGTCCGCGCGGGGAAACGGAAGGAGGGCCTGTACTCCCAGCTTGGGAAGTGGTGCGATCACCAGCGCCAGCTCTACCGGCAGCGCGGTGACGGCAAGCCTTCATCAATGACCGACGAACGTGTGCAGGCACTGGAGAGTATCGGATTTCAGTGGACCCTGCAGCAGAAGGTCCACGACACGTCGGCGCCCTCTTCATCTGGACGCAGTAGGGCCGCAACCCTCAGGGAGAGGGAGATTCTTAAGGCCCAGATCCTCAAGAACGGCAAGAAGCAGAGCCAGAAGTGGTATGATAACTATGAGGACCTAATCGCGTTCAAGGAGGAGCACAATCACTCCCGAGTCACTGCCGGGAAGAAGAAGGACGGCAGCTACAGTCAGCTGGGCAAATGGGTCGACCACCAGAGACAACTCTACCGCTCCAGAGAACTGGGGAAACCTTCGTCTCTTACGGATCATCGTATTGCGGCTCTTAACAATGTTGGCTTCGAGTGGGTAGTCCTCCGCAGAAGCAATGGCCCCGTCTCTGAACCCATTGCAAGTGATCTTGCGCAGAATGCGGTCCAGATCTGAGCTTCCTTCAAAGGGGATATTTACTTTATATATATATATATATCATTGATTATGTGTATGTTTCTGTACATAACTTGAATCTAGTTCGTGCATGTCTTTGAGGTCTTACCTAGACTTTTGATTCCCGTAATTTTCTTGACTTATCGATGCTCCCGTTCAAGATATGCTTTGAGACGTAATTTAGCAAAGGGAGCACTTTGGGTGCCGCCAGCAGGGGTATGGACATGCCATCGAGAGCCGAACACACGCTCAACTTCCTGCCATCATCGGTGATCATGGAAAGTCCCGCTGCACTCTCAGGAAGGATAGGATATCGCTGCGAAAAGTGAGTCAGCAAGAGCTGCTTTGCATTTATCTGCTTAGCCATGTTGTACGCCTCCATTATGGTGGAGTGAGATTTGGCCAGGGCTTCGAGCCTGCCCCGTTCGTCGTCATCAAATGTGCTCTCGTGGATGAGAAGGGAAACTGTTTTGCCTTCGCGACTCCATAGTTCTTGACATACTCTCACTAGAGTTGGTGATGGCCTAGTGTCTCCGCTGTAACATAGGTAGTATGGTTTGCCGCGCACAATTAAGCCAAGCAGAAGGGCGTGTGCTTGGGGGCAGTGATCAACTGGGATGTTCCTCATCGAGATGAATGGCTTGTAGCATGAAATTTCGAGAGAGATCCTATTAGACTGATCTGAACTGAAGCTCGAACTCGGAGAAATAGAGGAATTAAAAAGCATTTCTCGATGATGTACTGCGAAAGGGGAGAGGTCAAAGTCTCGATTTGAGACACCAAAGTAGAGTCTTTGAGGAATATTTGAGGCGTTATCATCTACCGACTGGACTTGGTCTAGATTTCGTTTTCTTGTTCGCCCCTTGAGGAGGGATGTCTTCACAACGCCATGTGTTGCACCAAGTGAAGCATCTAAAAATCTTAGTACTTTTGATGGCGCGATAACAATTGGGGGGAGAGGGCAAGTACACCCATTAGGGCTTAGCGCTGGGTTGCGCTTGTCGCGTTGGCCATTATTTCCGCGGCAGGTGCAATCATTTTGTCTTCCTCCTGCCTCCGCAATGGCTTGGACGACTAAAGCAACCTCACCATAGTGATCCAGATGCCCATGAGAAATCCATATAAATTTCACTTGTCTCAGCCTCAAGTCGAGCGAGGACAGATGATTGCTGGGATCTGAGATTGGTGGTAGACTGCGTTGCAAAGATGTCAAGGTTCCTTCTCCGCATTCAATAATTACTGCGAGTGTAAAATCCTGTTGTAAACTTGGTTGAATTCCTTCATTTTGGAATGTTGGAAGGAGAAGTGCGTAGCCAGATGAGCCTCTTGTGGGCGACGGCGACGCGCAGCCGGAACCCAAAACGATTATCTGGGGTCTGCAAAGATCATTTATTGGCCCAATTGAAGGAGGGGAGAGGCATCGACCGTCGATATTGTCAGAATCATCCTCTTCATCGCTGAGCTCAATCTCGTTATCGTCCGCCATCTCGACCTCGTCGTCTTGACCGCCCAGGTCGATCTCGTTCTTGTCGATAACTGCGATTGCTTGGCTATTTTCAGCTAGATACAGAGTAGCGAGCTCTGCTATATGACGTTTGAAATCCATCTCGCTTGCATCATTATTACCTCCCGGCAATACTTCGTCCTCTCCGTTCTTTCTGCATCGTTTCCAAATTCTATCGCCCCGGTCGACAATACGAAACCCAGACTCAGCTGAAGTGTAATCTCTGTCTGCCCTGCGATTGCTAAACAAAATGATAGATGTGCACGATATCATTTGCGTGAAATCTGATGCGTCAAACAGGGGCGGTAGAACATTTCTTTTCACAGTATGGTTGTCCCTACTCGTGTTCACTCTCCCAACTGGAAACGCAAAGGGTAAATGCTGGTGCAGCTTGTACAGTTGGTACGAGGCCCTTACCAATAAGCCCGCGTCCCATCCATTAGCACCATCTCGATTTGGCAGTGTGCCCAAAAGATGGGGAGCAAGTTTGGAAAACGTCTCGTTCGCAAAGTGCGTCGAGCGTGGCGCGAGAAAGACGAGAAAAGCAAACGGCAGATGCTGCTTTGATCCGTTCTCCGTGGGCGAGGACCTTTCAACTATTTCGGGAAACGGAAGCAGCGAGCGGGATATCGTTGGCGAAGAAACGTTTAAAAATGGCGGGAGGACAAGGAAGGAGGAGGTCTTTGAAGCAGACCTGGAGTTCTTGCTCTGGTGCACAACATGCTTTATGGTAAAAATATACGCCACTGGGGAAAGTTCTGAGAGTGAAGAGGATGAGTTTCTATGCACTGATTCCTTGCCAATATGTCGACCGTGAACCAGCAAGTATTCATCTTCGTACACCTTCCACCAATATGCCCATGCATTGCCGTGGGCCACGTCAGAAGGTGATTGAGCCGATGGCAGCTCACAAGTAGTAATATGTGGAAATATCCTGTTCCTGCTGCCAAGAACCAAATCAACCATACTTTGAACATATGCGTCCGACCCGCCGGGTCCGGCCACAAACGTCTTCTCCGTACCGGCGTTTCTGAGTGCCAAGAGGAGCGAGGGTATCCCCGCTATTGAGTTGCATCGCAGATCTGGCAGAAACGTTGCACGGACGGGAGCCAGCCGAAGTTTTTGGTCGGAGGCTAGCCGAGCAGTCAGCGTGGGGAGGCCAGATAGGGCGTATCGAGCGACAATCACGTGTGATGGATCTGAGTCGTCGACGGCGCTCGCGAAATAGCTCTCATCATCAGTGAAAGCATTGTTCGTAGCGGAGGCATGGGTGCAAACAGGGGCTTTCCGCACGGAAAGAAAGATAGCACCATGGCCCGTTCTTTCCGATCCGTCGGTGAGGATGTCGAGAGTGTAGATAAGTCGAGCGGGGTCCACAGCACGACCTGCCATTGTTTTTTACACAGTACATCAGTAGTTGTTTTGCCTATCGTGCCAACGGCTCGATCCAACAAGTGATGGCGAGACGACCAGGGTATTTGAGCACCGCGATCTGCGATGGGATCAGGGAGAGACTAATCATCACTACTCTAGAGTAGTATCATCACCGACCGACTCAAATCGGACCTCGTTGTTGTTGTTGCGAGCGCGCGCAATGTTATATCCATACTCTAGAGTAATATGCATACTCTAGCTACTCTAGAGTAGCTAGAGTATATCTAGTAGTAGGACTTGTCCAAGTCATCTGCTTGCTTACACTACATCATACATGATGTAGGTACCAACATGGTATGCGTACTTTCATATTAGGGTTGGGGTTGGGATAAGAAAAAGACGTACATGAAGAGATATTATATATATATATATATATATATATATATATATATATTATAATTATATATGATATTATGCTACAAGCTCGTTCGGGTTGCTGGGAATTTCCTACTCTAGAGTACTCGTAGGTAGCTACGAGCTCGTTTGTGCATACACACAAAGAGAGTAGCAGCAGTACAGAAGGAATCGGCGAGCTCGTACACACGCTACTAGCTAGTATGTTAAAAAATAATGAAGATACGTACATTTTAGCTGCTACCAGTTTCGTAGTATGTGCATAGTCCTAACTCATACAAGTATTACTATTAGCTAGTACTAGTCTAGAGTATGCATAAGTAGCACATCATAATTAATACAACATACGAGTCGTTATATAATTAATCATACGATGGTATGCACACTGCCATGATAGAACATATTCACGACTCCACCTCTAGCAAAACTGGCTATCATGATATTTTTTGCGAGCAAGCATGGCATATGTGGCACAGGCTGACTTTCAGAGGCATGCATGAATTCGTCAGTGTATTCATAGCTATACTATTTTAGGCTAAGAAAAAAAATCGTTACTAGATAGCTGAGCAAATTTGAAAGTAAAAGTTAGTTGTGTAGATTTTGTTCGCCTTGCCAATTCGACCAACAGTCAAGTTGCTGCCAGCAATAGTTTTATTGACGTATCCCCTGCTTTGCTGACCTCCGACACCTATTCGCACCTCTCCCGACGCACATTCGAAGAGGTTCGAAGTAATAGGCAAGCGCAAGGTCCAAAGCGTGACAAAGTCACCTACATCCATTACTGGTCGCTCGATCAAAGCGAGATAAACGGAGCGATCTCTTCTATAACTAACTTGGGTATCGGATAAGCGAAACATTGATCCATATGCCATCATCAATGACGACTGCCTCAATCCTCTTGTGCCATGCACTGTTGCTGGTGCCTTTACCCGACCGCGTTTTTGCCAGTCTCGCGGATCGGAGCCGGGTTGTCAAAGCAAGGAAGGAACGCTCGGCCTCAGCCGACCGCATAAATGACCGAGTGCGGGGCATGCGTTCCTCGGAGGGCCCACCACAAGCCCTCGAAGGGACGACATACCGGGGTAAGCAGAGAAAGGATGCCCTGCAGGCCCAGGAAGAGAGGAGGTTGGCTGGTGACGAGAGGAGAAGGCAGCGAAAGAATCGGCTGGGCGGAGGTCTGAGAAACACCGCTTCCTCTCAGATCGATGACTCGGACCGCCTGAACGGAGATCCCTTTCTTCTGGACGAAATGTCTGGCGGAACAGTCGGAGATCTCCTCGAAAGTGACCTTGACCGCGAGCTGGGGGCACAGCTGACCGGATGCTGCATGGAATGGATGGACTACTCCGCGAGCCAAATGTGTGCGATTTATGGCGAAGACTGTGAGTCCGGCCAGGAAGCTTCCGGAAGTAGCGATAATGACAGTGAATGTGAACAGGCTGGACTATCCTTCGTAGGCATTTCCTTTAGTGTCAACGTAAAAAATGGCAACCAGGACTCCTATCAGCTCTGTGATCAGTTTCCCGTAGAAAATTTGATCGACCGCGATTACGAATATGTCATGAGTATGGACGAAGATGGTTGGCTGGTCGGGGGCGGCTATAAATCCTTCGATTATAGTGGAAAGATGCCGTACATTGACTCGAGTCACACTGAGCTCCTTCGTATCGGCAGTGTTGATCCGGAATATGGGTACGTATCTTTCGATAGCCTTTATGTCTCGTGGAGTGTGGTGTCTATGCCCCGTTCTAACCGTTTATTTTTCGTTCCTCTCAAATACTTATTTATTTATTTACTTTTGCAGAGGAACATCGATTGATCAGGTGTACTACGGACTCAGCCAACTGTCCTTCCCACCCTTTAGCGTTTTTCCGGAATACGTAAAGGGAGGCGGTGGACACGACAGTGACGATGGCGAGGACACGGCCCCATCTAGTGATATAACGCTTATTGTGTCTGTCGTGGAAGATTATAACTATGACACCACCTACTCTGATTATGAACTGTTCCTTGAGGATTTATTCGATGCTATGGACGGTGTCGGTGCTGGTCCATGCATGGACGATCATGATACAGACCCCCACATGAGTATGGCAAGAGGCGTCAAATTTAAATCAAGCTATCATGAGCAGCAGTACATGTATACCGTCAACCTTGAGGTTGCAGTGTGGCAGGCCATGTATCCTAATGGCGTTGTGATTGGGTCGAATTCGAAGGCTGCGTTCCCTCCAGAAGACTCCAGAGCCAAGAAGCGGTACGTGGGATACGGCAATCTGTACTTTTTCTTTGACCGTGCGAATATTACGAAGGCATACCCACCCAATCGCGATCTGTACAGTGAGGAATCGTATTACTCCAAACTCTATGGCAAAGGAGGTGCATCGCAATTTTATAAATCTGTCACAACGATTGGTTTTGATTATTCGGGATCTGGCGACAGTTCAAACTACGAGCATAATCCATACAATTGGAAGGCGACCATGGCAAAGCACGATATGACAGATGGCTGGGATTTGCCTCCAAATTGCAATATGGAGGGCGAGACTTTCTTTGGAATCCCCCTTTCGCGTTCGTCGGCGTCAAAGCTGACAGGTTCGAGCACCTTCCAAGAACAGTTCGACTTTGAAGTTTTGCTTGATAGGAACTTTACCTACATGGAAGAGTTCGGTACGAACCACGGTTGGCTTGTCGGCGAACAGATTGGCAATGGTGCAGGTTCTATTGTGGATAAGGACACAGCTCATATTCCTCTGTTTTACACGGGTACCACAAATCCTGATATGGGCGGAATGGATCTATCCGATTTGGTTAAGTTGGCAGAGCAAATCAACTTTGGCGCCCTTTACATCAAGCCAGCTTTTGTATTTCAAGACGATGACGCTTCGCTGAAACTTCAATTCGAGGCAGATCCCAATTCAGCCCTGGCCTACCTCTACAATAATCTCTGCAGCATGATTGGAATCCCCTGGAATTATGAACAACCGTACAACGACCTTGGATTATACACAAATTGTGCCATGCACGCTGCAGGAGATAGAGCTCAGTACGGCTGCGGTCCTAATAATGCTAACAGTGGTGGATTTTGCCCTCAAATGACCCTAGCCTACAGAGTGGGATTCCAGTCAGACGACCACGCCGCGGCATACTTTGACATGGTAAACAGCTACGTGGACTTCTGGCGGCAGAAGTTCCCTTCGGGTGTCGCCGTTGGGACATCTGAATTTTGTCCTGATGGAGGATGCCTTGGGCTGTTCCTCAATCGATACGATTTGTATAACGTTTATAAGCCGGATCTAGGAGGGTCATGGGTGGAATATAACGGCGGAACGTTTGCCCCCACAATTAGCCCTGCCCCAACTTTTGAGGGTGGATGCAAAAATCCAGCCAATAAGCATCTCGACCGATGCTTTCGAAAGAATAACAAGGGGAAAAATTTCTTGAGAGCAGTTTGGCGTGGTGTCGGGGCGATTGGACATTTTGCATTCCTTCTCATGCTGTTCATGTCTGCGACTCTAACTGTTTCGCTCTTGCTTGCTAAAGCCAAGAAAAAGAAGAAGAAGCGCGAAACATATCTGCAATATTTTGCTCGCGCCCTTAAAAAGCGGGCGAAAAAGATGAAAAAATTGAAGTCGAAGAAGTCAAAAAAGAAATCCAAGAAGAAACGCATTGGCGAGAATATGGCTGCTAATGATATGAAAAAGCATTCAATGATTGGCAGCGAAACTCGTTCCAAGAAAAGGAGGCAAGAAAAGGAGCAAGAGAGGAGGAGAAGGTCTTACCAGGCACCAGCCGAGCCAGATAATTCTGGGCGTTCCCGGTCGAAGAGTAAGAGTAGGAGCAGGTCTAACAGGGCTGTCTATGACAACAATGACGAGAGGAGAAGGTCACGGAGCAGAAGCAAGAGCAGGGCCCGAAGCAGAAGCAAGTCTATATCTCGTCAGCAGTCTAGTTCGTCGGCGAAGCAAAACGAAGGCGGCAATCTGGAAAGAAGACATCTTGTGTAGCGTGGATGACAAGTGGGTGATCGCGCCCTTTTGTTTCCATCTTTCCAGCTAGACTTTAAGCTTGCTCTCTGCTGTACATATACGTACTAGGATTTAGATTTTTACATAATATATATCATAGCGCCCAAACCGCACCTCAAGGGGCGCCGATGTCTAGTCGACCAGGAAAGAAATTCCATCTACTGGTACTAAAAATAGATTAGAATCCTGGGAAGGATTGCTTTTGCACTAGAGAGAAGGAGGGAAAATGATGCAGAAACATCTTCTCACTGCATATTGGTCCAGGTGAGAATGCCGAGAATGAGCAGTGTCGGCATGAGAATCTCGGGAAAATAATGCATAGGGTACTTCCTTGGGAGACTGCCCCCCGTGAAGTAGCCGAACTTTGCGTTATAAGGAAAAAGGATGCCCATGATTAGGCTCATCAGCGTACCGATTTTGACGCCAACGTCGGGCTCTACGAGGAAGTTCATAGTGATGAGGACCATAAACCAGGCCGGGGAAGCACCGCGAATCCAGAACTTCGTCATGGAATCGGGATCATAGTTGAAGTTATCTGTGACAATCTTACCAGGCGTCAAGAACATCATGAGAGTATATCCGAGCATCGGAATAGACCACAGGATGATGTAAGTCTCGGGGCTGATCATGGCTGGATATATCACCTTTTCACTCTGAAATATATCGATACCGAATTTTATGGCATACCCGCAGCAGAGAAGAATAAGGCCGAATCTCTCAAAAAGATACCACGTTTAACTTTTCGGAGACGAGCGTACAGTAGAATGCATATCCTAATAGTATATCCGAGCGCGTAATAATATAATATTACGAGCTCGTATATAATTTAATCGTACTCTAGCTAGTATATCATGGGGGATGTATGATGTACGAGCTCCTATTATAATATACTATGCATAGCAAACAAATAGATACTATATAATTATACACACCTTTATAGTATGGGATGCTCATCGTCGGTCCTTCGCGCCCGCACCTCGACTTAATCCGAGTTTACGTGATAATTTACATGGTTAGCAATCGTGGCTACAAATATTGATTTTATATATATACAGTATAATAATAATAATTATTATTATTATCTTTTATGCATACATCTTACACTCTAGCTGAATACCATGTCACAGAATCTACATTCTGGATGGCACAACTACTGTACTTACTATAGTATTGTATGATATATATATAGCTAGCATGCTTACTACAGTATGCATACTCTAGCTAGAGTATTCTGACAAACTATAGGTAATGTAAAGAAGTACGTGCGTGAGTAAAAGTTGTAACAAGACTGATTGCTGGGCTGGTGCGGGGTGCGCCAGACCATAATTGCGAGTAATACTAGAGGTCAAATGACGGGAGAGCGCACACACCACAAAGAGCGTAACTCACAACCCGAAAAAAACGACCCAACAAGCAAGGCCGAACAGGAACTTAGCCGTCCTCTCCCGTTTCGCATCATCAATCCGAACAACTTCAGTATTTGGGTGCCACGATTCTCATCAGGGCCCGTAGTATTAAGAAAATCGTGTCCCGTACATTACCATCACGATAACCAAGCACGCAATGAGACACGCGAAATAGTTTAATGACGAAGGACGAGAGACACATCCACAATTAGATATTACATCTGGGCAGGAGACATGACAGCGGGTGCTTCTTCCAATACTGCGGCGGAAGTCAGGCAGGCCCTCCGGGAATCCACTGGGCGCAGCAAGGAGGAGAAGGTCTACGCCCTCGCATCGGTTGAGGCCCTCTGCCGCGACCAGTGCTGGTGCGAGCTCGCCTCCCGGATGCTGCCCGCATCGCAACCCAAGCCACTAACGCCGCAGGCTGGGGCGGACACGGAAGACGAAGCAGACGCAGAGCGGCACCTCCTCTCCGACCTCCTCTCACAGCTGCACGAGCTACAAGTCCCGACCGATGTGATGGTAGTCATTGTGTCGCTGTCTCGGCAGAAGAAAGAGCGAAGGCCACCACCGTCACGTTGGCCGAACTGCTGCCTCCCGGCGACTATGCACTCCCTGCAGCAATCCAACAGTGCAAGCACCTCGAGGGAGGCGTACTTGACCCTTGCGCAAGGGCATATTATGACGCGCTCCCCGCGCAAACAGAGTGAGCTTGTCCGGCTCCTAACGTTGGTCCTCTACCTGACGTCCGATGAGGACACCCTCGAGCGGATGCTAGAGCTTGTGTTTGAAGCGCAGCTGGAGCTTGATTACGCCGATGATGAGTCGACGGTGGTCACGGCGTACTCGGTCTTGACGGCGTCGACGGCAGCTCGGCCCCACGATGCGGTCCTTACTGAGGAAGAGAAGTCCCTCGTCATCCAAAGGGCCGAGTTCGTCGCTGACAAGATTGGTGATGCGGCTCGTTCCGTCTCATCGGCACTTGAGAGAGGATTCGTCCCTAAGGTGAATGGTGGATTGGACAAGGCAGGGGGATACGTCATTTCCCACCTTGAACCAGCCATAGAGCCCATGGTGAACCGAAGGACGGGCGCTATCACACGGACCGCCACAGGTATTGCGCGGAGGGGGACGGCCGGGGTAAGATCCAGCGTTAAGGCCGTCACATCTGGAGTGAGGGGCGGGGCAGCGACTGTTGCCACCAAAGTTGGGAAAAAGGCAATAGACGACAAAGACGTGTCAACTCACGATGTGGAAACGAAAGAGAGGAACGAGCTCCTTACCGCGGCGGGTCGTATCGGCATGGCGGTCGGAGGGGCCGCAGTGGTGGTCGGTGAGGCTATTATCGACTCATCGAGGGCCGTCGCTTCCAAGGGATGCAACGTGACAGCCAACATTGTCCGGTATCGCCATGGTGACGACGCTGGACAGATTCTAGAGGATGTACTTGAGTCTACGGGGAACATAATATTGATCCGTAATAATGCTGTGAGCGTCACCAAGGATCTGACGAAGGAAGTCATGAAGAATCACATCAGGTGACACCTTGCAATAGCAGCTACCATCGTAGACATAAAGTTATGCAGTCCTTGTCGGATGTAAAGCGCTAATATAATACTATTTAATACGAATTGAGGGCTGAAACTACGACAAGTAAATAAGGCTTTCCACCAATGACGTACATGACACAAATCAATCTATCTTTCTCAATCAACGCTCCATCTCACCCGTGGTCGGTTCGCACAAATTCTTGACCTCGCTCACGGTATTTTCCAAGGACTTTTTGCACATGGAGCGAGAGAGGAAGGATGGGCAGCAAAAATACGCGGGTAGGCACTCTCTTGTCTTCTTGCCATCGACCTCCACGCCGACATGGAAGAGAAGACCCACTCTGTGCTTCACAATCGTATCTTCTCCCATATCTTTCTTGATTTGTTCTTCCAGTGGAATGCGGTTGTTCATTACCCATCCTGCTGTAGGGCAACTCTTGACGATCACTGTTTTAGTCATGGTGAGACTTCTTCTTCCTCTTGAATTAGTAATCGGTATCTTTTTTGTTGTTGTTGTTGTCGAGGTGCTTTTGTCCTTTTCTTTGTTTTACTTAGTACAGTAAATACTAGTATTATGTATAAACAAAAATAATTCTCGCGTTTTTATTATCTTCGCTCGGCGATGTTAGTCATCATCAGGCCTGTAAATGGCAACATCGCCGACAGAATGAGGCCCATTCATTGAATTATAAAGTTAACACAATCATGGCGGAGAGTGCGCGCGTGCCGCATACTAGAGTTGGGATACTTATAGATGCTTCGGGTTCGGGGTCACGAGTCACGAGTGTCACTACCCGATACCTCTCCAGTTCCCCTCCACACCCCGAACTGTGCACCTCCAAATGCCATACTCTAGCTAGCTCCACTAGCTCTAGCTAGAGTAGGTATGCATCACCGTCCATCGTGTTGTGTGTGTATGCACTATTTATTTATAATTTGACTACGAGCTCGTACTCAGTATGCATACTCTAGTACACTCTATAGTAGATCTGCTTATGCATACTACGAGTCGTATTATGCATACGACTCGTTGAGTGCTACTTCTACTCTAGCAGCTACTACTACTCTACTAGAGTACTGTAGGAGTATAGATGCTTTACACTATCTACCACAAGATTATGCATAGATACATATACGAGCTCGTATATTATATTATTACGATTCGTACGACTCGTATATTATACGAGTATACTCGGAGTAAATAATAATAAATAATACTCTACTAGCTAGTAGTAATACTAGAGTACATCATGTATGTATGATGTTGTATAATATTATATGTAGTAGTACTCGTACGTATATTTAGCTAGACTCTGCGCCGAGATGGGCTATCGAGCGTTGTACGATCGCATATGCACTAGCATTTACTATTCCAACTCGCAACTCTCATACTCCCGCCGCCGCCACCTCGCGCAGCAGTCTTCGAGCTCGTATCAAGATAAAATCACAATCTATCAAACTGTTTTTCATGTTTAATTTCTTTGCACTTTGTTGCTTTTATCTTCTACCGATCTCGCCCCGTTCGCACTCCCTCGCGCGGAATAGCGACAACATACCATACACGTAAGGGCTCGATCCCAAGGGCAAAATCTTCCGGATTATTTATTCATAGATATTCGCAACTATCAAGGCTGCCTTCGGGCGAGGAGAGCTTGAATCAAGATTGCGAGATCAGACGACAGGATTTTACAGCTATTTGTCTCGTCGTCCAATTCAAGATTTATTGCGGATTACTTAACGCTATGCCATCATCCTCCCAGGCGGCTGCCATAGTGGCTTCTAACATCTCCACCGCTGAGCCCGGCGACTCTACCTCGAATTTCGGGGCAGCAGGTGAACCCTCGTCCTCTGAGAAAGATGACAACCAGTCCTACCCCGAATTCTCGGACAGCGAAGAAGACGTTGATGGCGACGACAGAGGCGAGAATGAGGAGAACGAAACTCTTGTCGAAAGTGAGGGTGAGGACGATGATACTGGCAATGGCTCGTCCGCGGATGACGGCGATGAATCCTCGTCGTCGGACGGGGAGGACGATGGCCTTGACGATGGGCTGTCCGATTATGAACGCCTCCGACTCCAGAGGATTGCGCGGAACAAGGCCCGCCTGGCACAGCTCGGCCTGGTCGGAACCATAGCGACGGAGGCTGGGCATTCAAAGACAAGAAAGCGGCGCCGCCGTCTCAAGGGTGATGACTTTGTTGCCAAGCGATCCATGCCCAGTCGTCACGCCAAGACCAAGAAAAGGGTGCAGGACGAGCTCGACTTCCGGAACCTATTGATGGTCAAGCGCCTCCGGAAGGAACGGAGACAAAACCGAAAGCCCGGAAGGCCGAAAAAGGAGGAGTACATGCCCAACACCTGCTACAAGTGCAAAGGATCTGAGGGCGAGCGGGCCTTGTGCTCCTTCTGCGGTTATCAATACCACATAGGGTGCCACGAGCCCAAGCTTGACGCAATCCCTGACGGTCCCTTCCGCTGCTACCGTTGCGTTGGGAAAGGGAGGAAGCGGAGGGTCGCGTGCGGTATCTGCGACCCATGCACGCGCGTTATCGACTGTGAAACCTGCGTGTACTGCCTTGTAAGTTGTGTTTGCAGATTGTCGTATGAAATTTGTTTTGTTTGTCTTCCGTATTTTAGTATCTTCCATCCATGCATCCACATATATATATATATATATATTTGTTTTCCTCATCGGCATGTTGACCTATTATCGTTGATGTCGGAATTTTTTCAGGACAAGTTACGAGATTATGCTAAAAGGAGAAAGTGTGTTTTCAGGCGATGCATTAACTTTTTCGACATCCCCAATAGATCTGCTGCAAAGGCAGATACACCGTCAGCCCCAGCCAAATCGCAGGAAGAGCAGAAGAGGGGAAATTTCGATAGTGCTGGTATAAGCGGAGAGAAAATTGGAACTTTTGTGGTAGAGGGAGGCGATGATACTAAGGCAAAAGCAGTTTATTACTCCGATGAAGATTACACCAAGGAGCGACCAGCAGCTAATGTCACAGAGATAAAAGATGATGGCGGTAAAGACGAACTGGGGCATGATGAGATTTGCTATATCTGTAGAGATGGTGGAGACTTGATCTGTTGCGACAGCTGCACCAAGGTCTTCCATTCTGCGTGTCATAAGCCCATCATCTTCAATATCTATGCCCCTCTCAGGTGTCAAGAATGCAAGAGAGATGAAAGAATAAAAATGAAGAAGATGCGGCAGCAATTTCTCGTGGAACGGAGGAGGAGAAAGCGCATTGCAGCCGGTGCCCTAGCGGCGGTTATCAACGGAAAATTTACGTTCATTAAAGTTGTCGGCCCTATTCCCCACTGTAAGATTTGTGGTATATCAAAGAACGATTTCAAGCAAGTCCCTATTCCGGAGCCTAAGAAAGTCCTTCTCGCTGCCACGAAGAGAAATGAGCTGGTCGAATGTATTGTCAAATGGCCACAACCTCATCCCAAGGTTTCCAAGAGGAAATCACACGAAAGTTCCTTGCGTCTCAAGGATAACATAGAAGGTGGCCCCTTGGTGTCTGCAGCGAGTGACTCCTTGGATCCCGATGATAAATCAGAGGGTGTCCACATGATACATGATAATAGGCAAGAAGATGGCTCCTCGGTTCCTAATAAAAAAAAGCTAGAGGATGGTCCAATCGCTTCTGAGAAAAGAATGGATGACGGCCCTATTCTTGATGCTATAATAGATGATGAGGAAGTCAAATGTACCATCAAGTGGCCGAGCGACCACCCGGATGCCGGAAAAGGTGACTATATGATTGGTTGTAGTACATGTTTCGAGTTCTTCCACTTGCAGTGCCATGAACCGCCGCTCCTTAATCGTGGTGCTGGGGGTCCGAGAGGAAAGTGGCAGTGTGGAATGTGCAAGCGGTTGAAGCGAAGGAGGTTTCAGAAGAATCCCGGATCACCCAAAAATCTTGTCCTTAGATGTAGCGTTAAACACCCTGCCATGAAAGCAGGCTCCGGCAGACCATCTTTAAGGAAGCTCCGGTGTGGGGAATGCGACGCGTGCACGCGAGACGATTGTAAAACATGTAAGTATTGTCTTGATAAAATCAAATTCGGTGGGCAAGGAATTTCAAGGAAGATATGCGCCAAACGGAAATGCATCAAACCCAAGACCACTGTCGTGCCTCCCATGAAACCCATGTATCTCCCATTGGAAAATGTCCATTTAGGTGATTCAGTTATCTTGAGTGGAGAGAGCATCTGCAGATCAATTCCATCCGATCGAGTATCCGGTGCCCCACCTGGAGCCCAAGCTGGATCGCCGCAATCAGCAACTGCAGAATTCCGAGGTCCTCAAACCGATGGGATGGCCGAACCTGCGACAGAGGAAAGCTCTGTCACCACGCTACTCACAGGTGAAGGAGGGGAAACCAATCCATTCCGAGGAGCGAATACCTCAGAAAATCGGAATCAAAGTGTCGCTTTTTGTGGGGGTATATGGCGCAAGGCGAATCTGTGCATGGTAGATGGCTGCGAGAAGAATTCGCGAGGAAGCAAATATGACAGAATGTGTGTAAATCATTTTCGGATTTTCCACCCGGACGCTGCTGCGTCTCTCCCTGCTTATGCCAAGCTTTGCAAAGTTGTAGGGTGCAACAAAGCTAGCCGTGGCGTCCTTAACTGGGATGGAATGTGCTGCCATCACTACAATGAAACGGTGATGGGTGCTGTACACGATACCAAGGAAGAAGCCGAAACGGCAGAGCGAAAGTCATCCCAGAAGCGCCGAAAGTCTCCCGATGAAAATTGCGCCAATGATGCTATTGCTGAGCGACCCCTTCGGAAGGGATCGAAAAAGAAGGGTCGCAAGCGTGGCCCGAATATGAACAAACTTGATCCCATCAGTAAAAAGATTAGAGCGATTATCGAGGGAGCACTACAGCACTCAGATGACGCAAAAAAGTGTGATCTTGCGTGCGAAAATCTGCGCAAATTTACGAGCGATCCAGGTACAGCTGCAAAGATATTGGATTTTGGTGGTCTCGACATGATCGCGGAGGCCATGAAGACGCACCCTGAGCAAGGCTTGATACAAGCCGAGGCAATTGCGACACTCGCTGCATTGGTATGGGTTAACGGCGAGAATGGGAGGAAGATTGCATCAGCTGGCTTGATTGATCTCGTCGTGTCAGCGATGGAGCGCCTTGGCACCCATCCGAAAGTGCAACAGATGGGCTGTGGTTTCATGCGAGGATTCTCTTATGACCCCGACATCGCCCGCATTATTAAAAGAGAAGGCACTGCGGCCGTCGTCGCATCAATGAAGAGGAATCCAAGAAAGGCGGATGTCATTCATGAAGGCTGCATGTATCTCCAAAACATGATCTTTTCGTTTCCCGAAATTGCTCAAATTTTACTCAGGAGAAGGAGGGGCGAAAGCGAAGATGGCATGATTGTGCCCAAGCTCCTACAGTTTATGGAAAGCTGCCCGAACCGTAATCATGATTTGATTGAGGGTATTTCTGATTTGCTGTCAAATGTGGCATTAAATCCAACAGGCAAGATGGCCATTGCTAATTCTGGGGGGATCCTAATCTTGATCAACTCCTTGAAACAGGCGAATAAAGTTCAAGTTCAGAGGAGCATCCTCTTTGCTCTCAAGAATATCGCAATAAATGATGATTCCAATATGGCTTCAATATGTATTGTTGGAGGTATTAATTGCGCCACTACTGCAATGAAATCACAATCGAAAGATGTCTCTATCTTCACTGCCGCATGCGGCTTGCTCACGGAATTGGCTTCGCTTAACGAGGGGACTGCTTCTCACATTGTGGAGGAAGGCACCGTTAAACTGATTATGGTCGCCATGGGAAAGCACCGCAGCTCTCCTGAACTTCAGGCCTCAGCATGTTCATGTCTCGGCAAGCTTGCCGTACACATCGAGCGCAAAACAACGGTCCCTGCTGCAAGGCAGTTAATTTCTGCGATGGAGAATCACCCCGACGTCTGCTTCGTTCAGGTCGAAGCATGCCAAGCCCTCTTGAACATATCAAACGTATCCAACGTATTGTCAATTCTGAAGTTGAGAGGGACTTGCGATGTGCTTGCAGAGGCGAAAGGTGTCTTTCCAAACGAGTGCGGAAATATGGTCCATGAACTGTTGGACCGAGTGAGCAAGTGAGCAAGTGAAGCTTCGATTGACGAGAAACAATCTAAATATTAATGATAATGTACAGTAGTTATTGTGCACATACAACATGCGATCGCGTAGTATTATTATTATTTTGTACGAGAGTAATGCATACTAGACTAGCTAGTATGAGTAGTACGTCATGTTCGTTGCAGGAGGCCTGCGAAAGTGTATGCATACAACTAATAATAGAGTACTACTAGCTAGTAGTAGCACTCCTAGCATGCATACTCCTAGGCAACCGGAGGTGGACCACCTTTTGTCGAAACTCCTAACCCAGTCAAATGACCCCCCCACCCTCTATCGAAAGTCGAAATGACCCCCAATTCCCAATTGCTCTTCTCCTCCTCCCAGCCAGGACACTCTCCGCAGAGAGAATGATCGGCGGACCCCACCTAACCCCAAACCGGAGCGGCCTAGGATCCATCTCGTCTTCCTCCTACGCTCGTGTCAGCACCTTCTCCCCGCCGGATTCTCCCAGCAGCAGCAGCAGCAGCAGCATGTCGCGCAACCTCCTCGAACGGGCCCGGATCAGGTGCGAGATCATTATCGAGCACATTGTGGATTCCATAGGCTCGAACGGCGACAGAATGCGGAAGCCCATCATGTGCCTCGTTGCAGTTGCGCTCTTCATGACGCTCCGGGCTGGGAAGCGGGGGACCCGGGGTGCAAATGGGGCGTTCCTAGCGGCATACAGCCCGTACGGGACGGGACGCACGTCGCAGAGTGCTGCGCAGGTCTACCCGGGCGGCTCCTCCTACGGAGGCGCCCAGCCCTTCAGGCCAGCCTCTAGCATCTACGGCCAGCAGAACCGGCACCTTCCTGCGACCGGTGGTATCTATCCCCAGCAACAGGCCGCTGGGGGCTATCCACAGCAGCAGCTCTCCTACTCTACGACTCCGATGGCTG
>Ga0099799_10069_pt1 | contig 30736 bp, 18 predicted proteins | sample Uncmet6_SortLC_1_FD_89033 | JGI IMG/M metagenome (GOLD analysis project Ga0099799, IMG submission 89033) | Marine eukaryotic communities from CALCOFI LINE 67, Pacific Ocean - CN11_C50_N6_SortLC_1 | ecosystem: Environmental > Aquatic > Marine > Oceanic | place: Pacific Ocean: Monterey Bay...
TTATAGCCTGAGCAAATTGTTGTTACACCGTAGCGTCAATAGACACTCAATGTATAGACTCAAATTTAGAGAGTGGGAGATACATATCTAGGGTAGGGAGGGCTAGTAGGTTTCTCTCTCTACTACCGTGATACCGGTACTGCGGTACCAGGTACCGTGGTACCTACGGTACCGGTACGGTAGAGCTAGGATAATGATTGATACAAGCCCGTAAACACGTAAACAGGCATCTGTAGCACGCCGATTATTATGCTTGCAGGTTGGGATGATGGTGCTTGCTTTGACTATACTCACGGCGCTAAGTCAGATCAAGCCTGCATCTGCCTTAACTGGCCTGACATGTCAGCGGTTTTCTTGTAACGGACCAAATGGTATGCAGACATGCCCTGATAGCAATACACAGTCGCAAAGTATGACAGGCTCGGCAGGGGGCAACGTGTTCATAACCATTGTACAAGGTCAGCACCTAATTGACAAGGATAGCATGGTTGAGCGACAGCCTTTGGGCCACACCACTGATGGGGCAGTTGCACGATGGAGCGACACGTACGTGCGCGTAAAGGTGGGCATAGATGGTCAATGGTCCACACAAGAGACGAACCGAGTTGGTAACAAAAAGTATCCCAAGTGGAACGAAACGCTTGCCATGGGATGGCACCGCGCAGGTGAAGCACAGGTAGTTCTTCAGGTGCTAGACTACGACACTGGAGTAGAGGTTGTGGATGGTGGCGATGATGTGCTGGGAAACGTCCGCTTCCGATTACCTTTTTGCTCCAGTCTGGAAACAGACTATGCTGATTTAGTCTGCGATGACAAGGGTTGCAAAGTGCCGGGCTCATCTTGGGCTGCAAAGGGCAGCAAGCTCTGTCGCGAAGAGGGCTGGTTACCTCTTGGAAATGGCTACTACACAGGGTCAGCCGCGGAACAAGACTGCTGCGAAATAACCCAAAGGCCCTGTATTTACGTGATTATTCAGGTTGTACCGTTTCAAGCCTATATTGAGGAAGCAACAGAGCCTTTCGTCACGACATTATTCGCCGACGCTAGAACAAAAAGTGCTGGTATCCTCCCAGCAAGCAGCTTTGGGTGGCCTTATATTGACAATATAACTGAGTATAGACTTATTGACTCAAAATCCCCCCTCAATGCAAGCGGTGCTCTTTTATTGCAGACGATGAGTAGTGTGTCTCAACGCAGCTGCGATCTTGGATATGCACGAGTATCCATAAATGCGGAAGCAACATTGACTCTGTGTCGCCCAGCTGATTGCTACACTATTCCGCCTTGGCTTTGGGATTGGGAGTATGTCATGCCAATTCCGATAATGAAACAGGACCACTATATTGGCTACACGTGCCATCAAAGGTTTTTCACACCAAGAACAGGGAGCGGACTCAGTACAATCACCCTCGGCTGGCCGTGCTGCGAGAAAAACTACTTCGTTGTCGTTGAACCACATTTTGGTACTTCCTCGAAAGTAAATCGATGGCAAGTCCATTTTGAGCGCATTGAATTAATTGTCCGATCAGTGCAATTTGGAGTGCCACTAATGATCTTCCTACCAGGACTCACCAGGCTATTAGTCCTCTGTCGCTTCCATGTTGCGCGCCCTGCCGTGCACTTATTCTCCATTGGTAAAGATTTCATTGTTGAGAAGAGACATGGAGTGTCGGCACTGCCGTTCTTTCTATTCCTGGGGGACGGTAGCTCAAAAAACAACAGAGAATTCCGGCATAACCTTTATTGGGCATCCCGCTGCGTTTTCTTTTTGGGTGCAATGGCGTGTAGCACATTATGGGCGTGTGGCGTTGTTATTGCCACTACAGTGCGACCAGCACGCATTGGCCTTTGCGTTGTTTTCATGGGCACTGGCGCTCTTTCACTTTCATGCGGTCTCTCCCGGTGGCGACATGAGCAATGGCGTCTCACTCAACATTCCTGTATTGGGATCACGCTTAGTATGGGGTGTGTTTGGGCGTATTCCTTATTAGCCACTATCAACGATTATGCTAGCAATACTGATTTCATGGCACTAACTATGGTTTTCTTCGGGTTGGGTATTGCCCCGTTGGCGCTTGAAATCATAGAGTTTAGCTCCAATTTAGAACAATCAAGAGGGATGTTAGTCCTTTCACTCGCGGCTGCCGCAAGAAGCGTGGAGTCCAAACTTATAGGTAGCAAGAGGGGCAATTATTGGCTATTGAAAGAATGTCATAGTGCCTCGTCTGATTTGCCTGACTTTGACTTTGTCCCGGATGTCGCAGGAAATCTCTGTGGACTGAATAATAAAATGAATTCAATGGAGATGGCCGCCTTGCGACGCGCGATACTTCGCACAGTAGCTCGATTGACCCTTCTCGCCTATATTGTGGGGGTATTCATATTGACAACTAGAGGATATCTCGCATTGGCCTTTGTTATACTTCTCATTACAATAGATATTGTCCATTATTGTCTAGACTGCGGTAGCGTTAAATGGTCTCCGAGCAGAACTATATGTCTCGTGACTGGTGCACGTGCAGTAATTGTATTCGGCGGAGAGCGACGTTGGATTATTGGGTTTTCGGTGATCTACAGCGTGTATGGTTCACTCATATTAATAGCGATAGTGGACAAATACTTGCCGTACCTCTCACACCAGGAAGCTTGCGAGCAGGCCTTCCATGTTGATAGTACAACATGCCGCTCTTTAACTTCAGCGCGCTTTAATGTAGCTGGTGAACCAGAATTTGCGCTTCTGCTAATGACAGGAGCATTTTTTGTCATCGTAGTTGTTGTAAGCTATACAGAACCTCAAGGTGTCCCTTTGCCGCTGCTCAACATCAGCACGACAGCGCAGCTTCCTGCCTCCACGTGCTCTATCATCGCTTTATTGCTCGTTGCATTTTACGGCTCAGCTCATGGCTTCGTCCGGGCAGCTTCTCTTGAATCTCAAAACCTTCTATTGGGTGGCACTGCCTCAGCTTATCTTATGTTTCGGTGCTTCAACCTCTCAAAGATGCTGGCCGCTTTTTCTTACGTATGCCTTTTGGTGGCTGGGCTTTTACTTTGGGGGGAGTTGCAGGCACCTGCGGCGTTTGCTGTATTGGCCCTTGGTCCGCTTTGCATTCTGTGCTTCATCTGCTCGTGTCACACCTGGCTCGTCAACGACTGCCGTCTTGTGGCATGGCCACCCTGCACTGTCAATATCACAGAAACGGAAAATGTTTCTGACGTTGGTCTTGCCTTTGGCATGCTCCAGGCGATGATAGGTGAATCATCAAAGAACAGGAGGGATTCATGCACCATGGAAACCCCCCAGCTCCTGGGAGAGACAGGGGAAGAAGAAGAAAGAAATTCCATTGCCATCAACATGCCCATGTTACCACCTAAATCCACAATGACGCAACGTGTCGTTTACAACAGCAGAACAAAAGATAGGCGGCATGCCGGTGTTCCCAGAACTTCCGCTCCAAGGCGCCAGATGATCGACCTGGGTTTGCACGCTTGTCGTATCAATAAGCAAAGGCGCCTTGCTGCCAACCCGAGGAAGAAGGAAAACTCTGACCTTCCCTTACCAAACCTGACACTCAAGGAAATTTCTGATCACCTGGCTAAGGTGTTGCTGCAGCAAATTGCTAGAAACTTTTTGAAGAGCAAAACCAACAACGTTGAGACTAACCTAAAGCATTTATCGTCAATTCAAGTCCTGACTGATGATTCACTGATGGATCCAATCTGGGCGCACATCCCTCTGTGGGAAGCCTTACTGACTGGTTGCTTACTAAAAGAGGAGTATCGTGCTCTTGTTCATGCGACTGCTGTCCCCCTGCTATTCATTACTCTAGGCGGCTTGCTTGCACTCTGCGCACATCCGCCATGTGTCGTTGGTCACTTACTTTGGACTCTTAGTACGTCTGTTTGTCTCACTATGTGTGTCATGTTCAAATGGTTTAAGACGTACAAAATTGCATTAGATATGATATATCTCAGTGCTTTTGGATGGCTGATCTATGTCGGTGTCTTAGCTTGGACTTTTTATGCTTGGCTAGATAGCCACATTGATGTTGCTGAGGTCATGTGGCTACTCAACGCACTCTTTATATACCCTGTGGGCCTTTTTGCACTGTATCGCCTTGTGGGATGGATTGATCGTGGATATAAGGCCTCAGAGACACTCTCGCAGGACGCATATATGAGCACGGCGACTTTCGCATGCAGGAGTTTGGCGAACGGAACGATGTGCTTGGTCCTTTTAATTCAGATATATCTCTGGGGATCACGCTATGCAGCGCTGGTCTGCCTGTTTTCATTGCTCGGAGCAAGGGCTACGCTGCCAGTCGTGTGTACCTGGGCTACGAATGAGTTTTATTTGCCACCGGCGCTTGTGCGAAAGCTCCATCTTGTTTTTTTAGCTGCGTCTATCATCACAATGATGATGTTTCTTGCTCTACGTGGCACTCCGGCAATTGTAATGCTCTCACTTTTTTTTGTACTGCATTTGCTGAAATGTATCATAAGGATAGTCACTCTAGTTTCACACCATAACACAGATGATCTCTGCTGGTTCTCTCCAACTGTACTACCAGCATACTCTTATTCAACTGAAAAATGCCAGCTCCTAAACGAAACTCCACTTATCATCAGCTGCGGTGCACTTTTCTGTGTTGGCATAAGTTGGGGTGCCACTCTGGTCTGCTTTTCAGAGCACATATTCCCTGGTATCTGCATAGTTTATGTGTTTGTGTCCTGTGGAGTTATCTTCGTCACTGCTGCCTGCGCACACGTACCAGAAAAACTCGGGATTGCTGCTGCATATTTACCAGTGAATACTTTTGTGGATGCTGCCGAATCGGCCCGAAAGAAATTCGTGAGCGCGCTCCATGCAGGAGTCTCAAAGTATGAAGTGAGCTGCGAGGAAGACAATGCCGCTAGCGAAGCGGGCAACAAGAAGGCTGCGCCAGCAAACGAAGCCAGCAATGATGGAATGGAACCAAACTTTATTACGCAGGGAGGGCAACTGCAGGAAATTGCTACTTTAGGCTCATCGGCTCGCGGAATAGCCATGGACATTGCTGCCGCAAATCGTGCTTTTAGATTGGCATATTTTGACAACGAAACGCTAGCTTGGCGGGCAGATGCTCTCTACACTGACCTCGATGGGATTGCAGAGACGTGTGCGTGTCGTGGTCCTTTTAGTTACCTAGGTATTCTCCTTCGTTTTTGGCAGCTAGTCCCTCCCTTCTCTACCCTATGGAGGTTCGACAGTGAAGGCACAAGAATTTATGCACAAGAAGCTATAGAACTTGAGGCGGGGCAGGAAATCCGCCAGCTAGATGAGCTGTACACCTCGTTTCAGAGACGCTTTAACCATGAGCTGAAAGCTCTCGCTAGCTTTCATTTGTTTGTTCTGGCAGGAGCAGCGACACACTTGTCGTACGAGAAGATACGTTTTCAAACTTTTCTGCGTGAAAAGCGCTTCAAGCTACTTTCAAATGGGGTGGCACCCCCCCATGAGATATTTGATACATTTTCTTTTGCCGTGCTTAATGTGCAGCTTGTTGCATCTTGGCTTGAGTCTCTAGGTGAAGATCAACGAGAACGTTTCCACCTTTTGCAGGAGAACTTCAAGACAGAACAATCAGATTACCAGGCCAAAAGAGATCAACACGACTTAAACGAGGTACTGGCTGCAACTAAGCTAGCCCACTCTCGCCTTGAGAGAGAGCACGAAATGTATGTCAAGCGTGCAGAGGAGTGTAGTATTCGCCGGTCCAGGCGCATGAAAAAATGGGTCTCCTGTCTGAATACAGACGAGCAACATAGATTCATTCATTTACTTCAAGGACAAAGCAAGTGCGATGCCATCTCTAGTTCAAAACTAGCGGATGAGCCGCTGCGCAGATCCTACCAACTACACGTGCTTCACAACAATGAGGAGACAGTCGGCAACTGCCGTGAGCGCCTAGCCGAACTAGAGGCCGGAGAAGTAGATTGTTACCCGTCGAAGGTGCGTAAAGGCGCTCTTCAGTTTATAGATCCAAAATTTCGCTCTGGTCCAGGCGCCCTCGGAGCATGCAGGGGGGAGGTGTTTGTAGGCCACTGGGAACACGCCCTCTCTGTCAATCCACATGCTGTACTTTTTTCCGACAGCATCGACCCGGATGATATTTATCCAGGGGCCTGCGTTGACAACAGTTGGTTTTTGGCCACTCTCTCTATGCTCTCTGCAGCTGGTGACACTGGAGACGGGGGCGTGGATACCCGGATCAAACAGCTGTTCATCAACATGGTGGATCCTGAGGGCAATGTTGTGTATGACTCTGCTGTAGGAGCATTTGGCCTTAAAATATTTTGCAATGGTCAATGGGAGGCCACCATTGTTGACGATTCGCTTCCGATGCTGGGTGACGGAACAAATAAGAGTGGTGTTGACTCTCTCATTGCACTAGATCTACAAGAAAGAGAGCAGTTCTTGTCCGTGCTCTATAGCCCACAGCTCAAAGACGAGTCAATTGTTCCAGACGAACTATACAAGAAGCGCTACAAGGACTGCGCCGGGTTTGCGGTATCGCATACTTTGGAGATGACTGAACTTTGGGTGTCACTGCTGGAGAAAGGTGTAGCTAAATACTATGGCAGCTACGCCAACATTGAGGCTGGATTTGTTCACCAAGGTCTCGAACTCCTGACTGGAAATCATGCTGAATGCTCCCATATCGCCAAAGCATCTCGTGGCATCGGCAGACACACACTCTGGGGTAGCTTATTACGCTACTACAAAAACGAATACATTGTTGGTGCTGGTGCAGTGCCGGCTGAATATGCTTCCTCACTGCTCCAGGGATCTGGGCTTCTCTTTGGTGCCACCTATACCATCTACGACATAGTAAACTTGGCTCCCGAAGGACACAAACTTGTTAAGCTACGTAATCCAGCTGGTCACCTTGAAATCTATAAGGGAACGTGGTCCCACTCATCTCCGCGCTGGACAAAGCGCCTTCGCTTTAAGTTACTTGCAGACCTAGAACCCTCGTCATTTTGGATGTCTTTCGACGAGTTTTGTTGCGCATTTCGTTGCATTTATGTGTGCCGTTATTTCGCAGAGCATTCGACTAATTGGAAGCGACTTACTTTTTCAGGAGAGTGGACTTGCACCCAACAAATATCAGCAAGTGCCAGCAATCAGGAAAATACGGCTGCTGGTCTTCCTTCGCGGTATAATCCTGGTTGTGAAGTCGGGCGCAACCCCCAGTATGCGCTTTATGTCCACCGTCCAATTTCTCTGCGTGTCTCCCTCAGACAGACTACTACAAATGGTGATATCAGTGCTTGTGTCCTACCAGTAGCTGGATACCTCTGCCAAGCTGGGTGGTATCAGCCCGGAGACAACAAGCGTATTGATCGTATCACTAAACTTGATAATCAAAACATAGTCGCGACAACAGGTCAAGCAAGATATCAACGTGAGGTCGATATCTATGTGGATCGCCTAGATCCGGGTGCGTATTGCATTCTTGTCGGAACATTTCAAGCTGAAATGCAAGGTCATTTTACCTTGTCACTTATTTCTAACCACGAGATTCAGGCAAGCCAGATTTGGCCCCCGTCTTGGCGAGTACCTAGTGCAGTCGAGAACCATGGGAGCAAAACTATGTGAATTTCCATGCGATTATTTACGCTATTACTCTCAAGCTAGCTAGCTACATAAGGGGTGCCATCTTGGTCTGAGCAGTAGACTGCAAAAAGAATTGCAGCAATACCGACCACAAAAAAATGCCAGTGGCACTGCCAAGTCACGGACCCCACGAAGGCGCCCGTACGCCCGTAATACGCCAAGCCTCGGCGCAGAGGGCAGAACCGCTAGCCATATGGGAAACAGGGACGTCAGGCTTCAGACTGACTAAATGAATACCTCACTGCATTTGCTATCATGATTTTTCAAAAGAGTTATGCTCACCAGGGGCCAGTTTCGATCCCCGAGGCCCGGCCCGGCCACGGGGGGCAGCATACAAAAAGTACGAAGGGAATGCGTGGATTCGATTGGTTCCGCTCCGCCCCTTCCCAAAGCTTGGGTTCGGGGTGACTGTGATGGTCGATTCGGCTACTTGCAGCACATGTCACCGAATGTAAACTTTTCTTCCAATCCTCGGACGGATATAGCGATTGACACCAATCAACCACATGGATCGGAACTATACTTGGGTGTCAGAGTTCTCTAAGCCCTGGCACTCGGCGATGCGCGATGCATTTAAGTCTGCGTTTCAGGTTCATATATACTACTATATGTAGCAAAATTATCATGATTAATACTGATACTGCCGTATATGGCAAGTAATTTGTTATCATGATTGGCCGCATGCGTGAGTAGGGCTCAATGCGATAGCTGGAGTGTCGCTTCTGGGAAGCCTGGGGGCGCGGCGAGGCGAAGGCCGCCGAGCGAATTAATATAAAACTTTGCCTCCTCACTTGCCTCCTCCATCCTCCGAGTCCGAGTCCGAGTCGATTTCTAATGATGCTATATTTATTTAACTTTACTACAAGTATTATTACTAGAACAAACAATTTGAAGACCGATATGGGCGACAACCCAGAGTCTCACCGCAGTACAGCTCGATTGACAACGGGCAAAAAAGCTCCTAAGCGATCCTCCCTGCGCCAGTGCGGTTGACTTTTGGCGTTTTTTTTTCGCCGGTAACAAAAGCGTGAGCGAGCCTCAACCCCTCCTCGGCCCTCTGGGCAGGATCCCGCCCATACATTTGAACGTCACCCGGCATAGACCAGTAGACGTAGACTCGGAGAAAAGTAGGCCCGAGGGCCAAATATTTTATTGTAGGTTGAATAGGCGAGTGTATAATAGCCTTCAAAGCACATGTACTTCCAGCAGGCTGAGTAGACTAAACGGTACCCGCGGGTTGACCGTGATTCGAGTCCGACACCAACAGAGCATGGTGAGGAGTCGGAGAATTCAAGACAGGAGCGGATTAAAAATGGCCGGGAAAGGTGCTTTCCAAGTTCATTGGTGTTAGCCAGTCGGCTTCGAGGTAGGACAGATTTTATCGTAACAAGAGGGTAAGGTGTATCGTAATATGGATATGTCTATAGGGAATGGTTAATAAGTGTAGTAGTGGCCTAGAAATTTGCACGCAGCAATAAATCAATAACTGGGTGCATTTTCATTCGTGAAGGCCATCCTCTGCACGGCTGGCCCGGAGACACCAGGGCCAAGTCAACGCTGGATGGAGGCATTGAAAACGACAAGGGCGGGTGTGGCAATACATGCCACAGATTCTCTAGGATCCACGATCAATCTATGTACGTAAATGCGGTGCTGGCCTGATCTGTAGTCAATGCTGTCTATGAACTGATACCACTTAATTCCGCCATAACTCGGCACTCAGTTTTTGCATAATCCTTAAGGCCCCTGGTATCTGAGCACACCTTTGTTGTTACAAAGTGACCACCGCCCGGGCATACACGACAACAAGCTGAAGCATTAAAGCGCCTCACTTGCTGACTTTTGTTAAGATGGGGTTTTAATAATGCCGGACACATGCCAAACACAGATTTAGGAAGCTTAGCTTCAGTTATCATGAAGTTCTTCCACCAGATGAAGTCACAATGCTGCTGTCCGCCCCTATTAGACTCTTGCCATGGCTTGGGCCCCGGTGCATTATAATGAACAATAGGGAGATCAGCGTAGGTTAAAGATATATAAGCATTTAGTTTGAGGCCAAAATAATACCACATCAGCCCTTGGCCAGTGCCAGCTCCTGCATGATCCCAGGTGCTTTCCCTCTTGTTCAATATCCCTTGGCACATTTTGGTTCGTTTAGCCTTATCAGGCGCGTCATAAGCACCGTCATTCCACAGTTTTTTCAAATCTTGAGTTAAGGAGCCCCAGTTGTCAAACCCGGATGTTGCAAACGGTTCCTGTCTACTTCGGCATGGGCATCTGTTTCTCAACGTAATGTCATTCAAATGCTTCAACCGCCGTTTGCCGTTACTGCCTCGTGGTCGCACAACAAAGAAACCACTATTCACAGGGGCGGTGCAGGTTCGATATCCCACTAGCTCCACTGACTCTGTCAGCAGTGCAATGGTTTTGAAAAGTGGCCGCACGACTACAGTATCCAAGTCGATAAATATCACTTTAGCGTACTGGTTAAGTGTATATACAGCAAGCTTCATGTAATTTAAATTCCGCTTCAGAAACGGGTGCTCATTTCCTAAAAGCAAAGGTACCAGGTCCATTACCTGGGTCCGTGTCTTGCTACTGTCAAGGATCGCAGCAAGCTCCGCAGCATGCGTGCTGTGTTGCACAATCCATCTCTTTGATGCGTGTTTCCATGATGATGGGTCATGTGGTGAAAGGATGCCAAGAGGGCCTGCCATGACAATGGCATCACCTTCAAATTCCCCAAACGACCTTGCGCTGCTGATCATTGTAAGAGCTGCGCATGCTGATTGTTCGATAAACTTGCTGTCGACCGCTTTGTGTCCACTGACGACCAATGCTGCCAAAGCAATGGTCCCTCTCTCGCTGTCTTTGAATGCCTGTTCACTCGTTGGAACCAAATCAGCAATCCATGAAGATACCACACCGAGGTATGGCAAAAAGATAATGGCCGCTGTGGCCGCAGCGTGCATGGCTGGCTAGTTGTTAGCAAAAGTGGAGATATATATACTGTACTGTATCGAGGGTACCGTAGGTACCGTAGGTACCGTAGGTACCGTAGGTACGTAGGTACCTACGGTAGATACCTACGGTAACGAACAATGTTATTAAATTTAGGGCCTTGAATTTATAAGCTCATGGAGAGCACAAGATCCCCTGGGTTTCTCAGGCCTACTGGCGCCTCCACGGCTAGGAATGTCACCCAAAAGCCGCATTTGCAGTGCCTTGGCTCATCGCAGATATCAGGTAAGGCCGTTCCCAATCTGTTTAGAATCAAACCTACCCTGGGATAGGCTGCCCTGGGGACTTTTGCACATTCGACACCAGCCTTCAACGCGCAACACAGAAACCGACAGGCAACCCTGTTTCCAAATTCCCCAGCAAAGAGTCGAGCCCACATATCCCCAAAATGACTACTAGGACAGTTGAACTTCCTTTGCGGCGCATCATTTGCGCTAGGCAAGATGAAGATCTTGTGAAATTGATGTTGCGCCGTCACACAGAAGGCCACCTCAATTGGAAAGATATTTGGCTCGACAGTGTCTGCAGGGAAACTACAATAGATGCCTTTCCTGGGAGGTCGTATGGGACTGTGAGAGTATGCCATGCCTGCAACTGTGTATACGCTCTAATTGAACGCGCTAGAAATTTCAAAATTACTCAAAGAGAGGGCATGGCTGGCATGGTAGCCAAGAAAGAATTCAACCCAGAAGGCGTGCTATTTCATGGGACTGTGCATGAGAACGATCATTCGTTGCCACATGAAAAATATGCCATTGAGCGGCTGACGTTACTTGACATTGCTGAGCTGAGGAGCTATGTGGCGCCACCACCTGCCGTGGCTCTCGTCGCAACTGCTCTGTTGGTACTATTAACCGGGGGTATTGTTCTGAAGTGGAAGGATGCTCGACGTGCGATGTCGAATGGCGAGAAGTTTCTGCAAATTGGCAGTGTTCTTTTTTTATGTGTCTTATGCTGTAAAAATGCGCAATGCAGGCGAGCACTGGTGAGATTTAACTGTGATTCAATAACTCCCAATGTTGAGCGGGCAATTGAACCATTCGTTGAGAACAAACTATTTCACCCCGAAATCATTGCACGTGCAAGTGTGTCTGCATCTCGAGCATGCATGTGGATACTAAGCGCGCTCGAATCACGCAGCACGCACATGGGCGAACGAGGACACGAACGGTCGAGTTACACGAAGCACCCAAAAGTCAGCAAAACCAATGAGTACACTTTGGGTCATGCAAAAAAAACGAAGAAACCCTCGGCCTCAATGATGACACATGCACCTCGATGCGCTGGTGAATCCTATGCGGTCCGATGGGTGCTGCCCTACAAACGCTCATGTGTGCCAATTCCGGATACCGATAAGCTAGCTGCTTCCACATCTAAGCAAGTCGGCCCTGCGCTTAATCCCTTTTTGTTGCGGTCTTCACGTTTGTTTTTCTCCCGAACACTTGACATCCTACCAGTGGAGATGCAAGTAATTTCACCAAATAAGAGTCTACTGACAATTCGGTGCGTTTGGCCCCGGCATACATCCTCTCGCTCTGTTTCAAAAGGAGAACGAGCGGCACGTCTTGTTACCCAACGTCGCCAAATGCAACGGCTTTCTTCGCGGCCCCAAGACCAACTCATGACTAATCACGAACTAGTCGAACGAGGAAGAAGATTGTTCGTGTGCTCAGATGGTTCAACTACAATGCCCTACGAGATTATTGGGGCCGAGTCTCTTGAACTCACAAGTTACAGTCTTGTGATTGTACATGACATGTTTGATACACTGGATTCAACTAAGATTTTTTTGCATTCCATCGTTAAGCGAAATCCTGGCTGTCGGATTCTTGTGTATAATTATGCTGGCCAAGCTGGAACCGTTTTCCCAACAAATCCTAAACATGGAATCTCAGTGGAAACACATGCTCAGAGCTTGAACGAGCTACTTCATCACGTCAACTCGTGCGGCGAGATGATGCTATCCACGTATCCATTCTTTCTGGTTGGGATAGGTTTTGGTTTGAGCATTTGCGTGCAGTATGCCACAAACAAATACGCAGTTGGACACGGCCCCAGGTTTGCACTGAAAGGCCTGATCAGTGTCAACGGAGTTCCACACATAGACACACCATATGCAGCAATACTTCACGGGGCTTTGGATGCTTTCAAAAACCTGCCAACCGATCGCCCCGATCTGCCTGTATCATACCTTTCGCGGTTTCAATTTAGTGATGCATACTTATCACGAGTTCATCCGCACTTGGCATTGAACATCTATACTGCTGTTGCCAATCCAATCACACTGTGTGGACGCCTTGCGCTAATACGCGGCGCACTGAATAGCTCGACTGCGGTTGGAAGTATTTCGGATATCCCACTGCCTATTGTTGCTTTGCAGTCTACTGAGGACGTGTTTGTTGTGCCATCAAGCATCGAAACACTATTGCGTGGTCGTGTGGTGCACCACATTTGGTCGCATCAGGTGGAACAGCAAAATTCAGAGAGAGCTATCGGACCTCGAGCTCAATTATTGATACATGACGGAATTGCGAATACACGACGTCCCAAACCTTATTTTGGCTGTGCCATTTGGGTACGATCGGGCCACGAGGTTAGGCAGGAGGCACCATATGTCTTGATCAGCTTGTTCGACGCAATTGTTCCATATCAGCCAGCTACCACAGAGGACAAAGTATATCCACCCCAAAATAGCAAACCACCTTCATCTAAGCTCAACTTGCAAAATGGGGTAGGCAGCCGTGGTCATCCTTACGATTCACAGGCTCAGGATTCTATAGCCACAGACGAGAAAATATTTCAAGCTCCAAATGGCCCTACATGCGAGACACCGCAAGACTTTGTATCGGAGGGAGAATTCACCATAGCCCCAGCAGGAGAGACCCCAATTATTAATATATCAGCAGATAGCCCGGAGGCATCTGTCACACACCTTACCATCAAGCTGGCACAAATTTCACCACACGAGCTGACGCGCAATTATCATCTATCTTTGTTGCAGGAAGTCACTAGCAGGCTATCAGAAATGATGGAAATTGCAGTCAAAGAACTCCGAGTAGAACTAAAGGCAAAGTATGCGGGTTCTTTAATATTGAATGTAGAAACAGAAAGAATACTAGACACAGGGTCAGTCAATGTTTTTGGTGTAGAACTTATATCACACGCATCTTTTTTGTCTACTGCATGGGGGCAACATACCCTGCTTGTAACAAGAGGTACTTACCATGATGACAACTGCAGCGAGGAAATCAATCGCAGCACCTCGTTCTTCCCTCAAAGATATACTAGCAAACGCACTCCTGTCGCTTCGCAGTCCCAACGCCAATCAAAGCTCTATGCAGATTCTGTAAACAGCCCAAAAGAAGCCATCTATTCTAATCTATTATTAATTAGTGTCAATGATGACTTGACTCCGTTCCATTCCAACGACGAGGAAAAAAGCACACGCCTACATAGCCAGGAGTATATTGAGATGCAACGACAGGTTAACGTTGATGTAGCGGAAGCTAAACTTGCGAGAGAAGGGTTCATACCTCCATACAAGCCGCCTCCAGGCCAGGGAGAACCAATTCTACACCCACCACCTGTGGCGTATTCTCATAGTGACCTTCCAATAGAGATTGTTGAAAGAAACAGCACGACACCTATCTTCTCGTCCAGTGGAACCGGTCAGGAATCAAAGGGAACAAAACAAAATACGACTCCCGACAGAGGCATCAAGGCGGAATTCTACTCCTCGCAGCTACTTTATGAAATACTTTTGCAAAATCATTAAATGGTTATAAAAAAAGCCCCGCGGATGCGCTTGCCCCACCTCTTAAGCTCAAAACTGGCGTATAAAAACCTCAACGAAGATTACGTTTTTTTTCTGGAAATTTTCTGGGGGAAACTTGGTTCATCGACTTTGGTTCAACGTACTAGTATGTTGGATCGTCTCCGAACCACGGGAATCACAACAAGGACATTGCGCACTGCGGGGAAGATTTATTCGACCTTTTGAGCTCCGGAGGTTGTTCATAATTGTTGATATTAACGTGTCGCTCTTGGGGGGCTTTTGGGCGTGGGGCGAGGGTCGCTTTTGGGCGTGATGTGGAGCTCTCCTCCGCCCTCGGTTCTGTGTTTATTTATTTATCCGAGTCTATTAACGCTGTTTAGTAGACTCGGGCCCGGCCCGGGGGGTGGCGTTTTCAGGGAAACTCCGAGTCCGAGTCACGGTCATTGCCAGCCTGACTCTGAGTGGTCTTGTTTGTTACGGTGACTTTTTACGGTGTAAGGACTAGTGGGCGGAGTTTCTGAGGGGACCGTCACGACCGTGCGTCGCTGATTCACCGGCGGCGCCGGGTTTTATACTATTTCATTGGGCCTCTGTCGAGTTTTTCATAAAAAAGAATTGTCACCACATGTACGCCGGAGTCTCAAAGGGGGCCCTGTGTGCGCCCCGGGACCGGGACTCGGGATGGGACGTGGCGAGACTCGGACGAGGTCGCGAAGTTGCTGGACCTAGGCCTTCCGGCTGAAAAATAAAAACTCACTTTCATGCTGGTAATTTGGTTTCCCGAAAACGCGACCCTAAGCTCGGTGGGGTTTCCCGAAACGCCACTGGCGCCACGTTCGCGGGTTTCCAGATCAACTGTTTCGTTTCGCTCGTCCGTTTTCGATCACGTCCTGGAGGAGTAAGAGCCCCCTACGCTCGAACTGCTGGCGCACCAGACGCCTAGTTGTAGAGATGCGGCAAATATGAGGCTTTGTGTCCGCCTCCTTGAAATGGTACCGAACGCGGCCGCATGTCCGCCGCGAAAGCGCTAAAGGTACAGTACCGGGGGGTGCGCTAAAGGGCCTCGGCGGGACTGGTAGGGAAAATGGGCACCCGGTAACCTGATCCTCAAATTAGGGCAGACCTGGGCCCGCCCGCCCCCCTCATGAGTTACAGGGCTTGTGTTGTGCGCAAGCCAACCAACTCAAGTTCTCCGGCAGACAACCAACTCAAGCTCTCCGGCTCAAGAGCTGTGCGCCGTCTAGGCGAACTGTCGCATTCTCACTTTCGCCATCCGCCTTGCCTCTTTTGCGGTACATTTGCCCGTTCCAAAACCCTCTGTGCGAGCTGCCATGGTCAGATCTATGTCTTTGTACTGAATACCAGTATCCCCAGGATTCCCCAGCCGCCTTTGTTGCATTAAACCAAAAATAAAGAGGCAACTGTCTTTGGGTTTCTCAGTTAGACCGCTGCCACTTAACTACGCGGAGTGGGAGGCAACGAGTACATTTTTGTTGGCTGTGCTAAATCTTGAGGGCAACGCTAAATGATTAGTGTTAGGCTGCTGCACTCGTTTCCTTGCCAATGGCAGTCATGACTAGGGTGGCATTGAGCTGACTGTGAAATACAATGTGGGCAAAATGCTTGCAAATTCCATTCTCCTCGAGCTTAATTAAGGTGGTATCTAGAGCCACCATTCTTCCAGATAATTCATCCACGTCGTGAATGATGCCCCCTTGGAGAAAGGAGCTTATTGCATCTGGGAGGTAGATGGGCTTGATTACATCAGCGGTGTAGCGTGTGAGTGGAGCGAGTGTGAGCCTGGGTGATATAAGGCGGGTACAAGTCGTTGCGGAATGCCGGTGTTTTGCTAAATATATATCCTGAGGGGGGGGGGTTAACCAAATGTATTATAGGTAGTGTGCAAATTGAGGTTGTAGCTTGAAACGCCCCTAGTGCCACGGGGGAAGGAAAGGAAGCAGTTCTCTCTGCAGTTGTTGTCAAATTCAGAGCGCCATTTGATGAGTTGCAAATTCCTTCCACAGATTCAGCATGATAACACTCCGCTAGCTCAAGCATTACTAGCATACCACAAAAGGGAAAGTGAGGGCAAAAAGAAAGAATGGTAGCAGCCATAGTTTCATGATTTACGTCAGGATACAATCTGATCTGGCAATTGATCTCTTGTACACAAGAGTCATTGTGACGATTAGCAGTTGACCCGGCAATTGAATTTATGCATTTTGTAGCTTCGCACGATTGTTTGCGTTGCAAAAGAGAGCTCCAATATTTTACATCCGCCGGCACACAAAAACGCGCAACACCCGGGCTCACGTTCCAAACCGACAGCACCATGGCCAATGTCATGTGACACTGCGGCCTGGTACTGTCTGTAGCCGCACCATTAACGTAAATTCTGGATACATGCTCTTTCTCTTCGGAAGCACTTGCGCTAAATGCAGTTGTTAAGGATGTTAGCTTGGTACTAGTAGGGATTCTACAATCTGCCAATATCCCACGAAAGCCCCGATCTTTTTTTTGTTTAGTAGTCGCCAGGTAGCTCAGGGCAGTATTTTCAGGGACTGCGACTGGTGCACAAAGGGAGGACTGGTATCTTAATGTTGTTAGGGACACCAGCATAGCAGGGACCAAAGAGTTATAAGGAAGAGGCTGCAACTGTAAGCCCCCTAGAGATTCACGAGACTTCTTTTTTAAACATAAGCTATTTGGGCCCCAGAGCAGGCTCATCTCCATTGTTTCTAAAACATTAATGGCATTCCAGTAACTTAACAGAGATTCTTGCAAGGCGGCTGCGGTTGGTATACATTGCCAAGGAAGACACACATTTTGACATGCTGAGGCGAAAGTCAGATGCTGACCAAGAACAAATGCAGAATAATGCACGCGAGTAACAGCGATTACCAATTGCCACCGAGGAATCAAAATGGGCGTTGCCCCACCTTGGACTACCCCACCACCTGAATGTGCAGTATTTATTCCACTTGGATGTTTTGGTACCTTCCTTGAATAGGCAACAACAGAAACAGGTATGTGGGGTGCTAAAAAGTTGCCATTGAAATCCCGCAAGACTGTAGGAATGATGAATAGAGATGCCACAGATGCCAAAAAAGACAACAGTGACGTGTATTCTAAAGGACCAACTGATACTCTTTCACTGCCCATTTTGAACCGTATGCAATTTTGGTTTTGCCTGTCGCAGCCTTTGGTGCCAGAGTTGCTATCTTGCCCCCTGACAAGGCACCGCGTATGGTAAAGAATGCATGAGGAATTCTTCGTGAGCATAGGTGGGAAGAAGACTCGTACTCCGAAATTGCGGATGCAACTGCAAAATCTACAAAACTTGAGTAATAAGGACTGAATGCAGATTCGATGGCAGTGTATTTTTCTAAACTCAGTAATCTTGGGCAGCTTCTTCATCTCGCATTGATAAAAGTCAATAATGTGACAACTCTTTAGCATCTTAATTATCCGCTCTCGGAGACAAGACAAGGAATTGCCGGCAGTCCAGAATGACCGGACTCCAGCGAGCGGTAAGCAATCGGCGGGGGCAATTTCCATTTGCTTGAAGAAGATGGAAGACTTTCGTGCCATTCGCGCACGTGCCAAACGAAAGGGTGACCGCCCAGAGTCTGGATCTTGTTGCCGGATCTGTCGGGCATGAAGCATGAACGTGTCTGGCCACTACAAGGCGTCTGGTAATGGAGAGACTTGTGCAATGTGCGCGGGCTTCAATAATATTGGTACTGCGTATTACAAGCTCGTACCGTGGTACCAGCTTGAGAGAGAAACCTACTAGCCCTTCCTACCCTAGATATGTATCTCCCACTCTCTAATATTTGAGTCTATACAGCGAGTGTCTATTGACGCTACGGTGTAACAACAATTTGCTATAAAACACTCTCGTAGTTAGATTGGCCCAGCCCTCGGCTGGTGAGCTAGGACCTGCTTCCTTTACTAGTAGATCCCCTCACTGGCAACCGTGACCGTGACAAATGGAAAAGGACATACAAGCTCAAACAAAATTAGCTGTAAAATTTAAGCTTCAACCAGGTGACTCCAGATATCTCAAATACGTGGAGGAGCACCACCACTGGCACAGCTCACTCCGTAAAAAGAGCTTTAACCCGAACTTCCATCCCAATGAACTCAAGTATTTGCCTGCAGAATGCCTCATGCTAGACATAATGCACATACCATCACCAGCAATGGGGTCGGTGAGGTACAAATATGTCATGTTATTTGTTTGCATTATAAGTGACTTTGTCGTCCCGTACCCGCTTGAGAACCTCTCCGCTTCATCATCATGATGATCAATACATGAAGCCTTTCCTATGGAGAGCCACCTTAAAATCATACACCAACTACTTTTTGGTTTGCGGTGTTAATTACGCGTTGCGTGTGTGTGGTGTGTACAAGTGTATCATAGTATAAAGGATTGGTATGGGATTGGGGGGGGGGGGGGGGGGTATTTGACCCTATTAATCGCAGCCTGACTCGGACTCCGAGGTACTAGTAACGTGTTAAGCCCCCTCAGGCCGAGCTCAGGCTGGTCGCGCCTTGCTAATCATAATCCTTTAGCCCCGCAAAACGGTGGCCTATTGAACGGTCGGACGGGCTGCGCAATGTATATTTTTATAGAGGTCAAGATTGCGCCTCTCCGCCTTCTCGACGCCTCATATGTGATCATAGGAGGCACTTCGTGGCCCTGCCTCACAAAATAGGTGCATCTGGGTGACCCATTTGTGCTTTTACCTGTAAGGCATTCGATCTTTTAGACTGCTGGCACTACAAGCCGTTGGTAGCCTCGCATTTGTGTGTGGCATGTCGCCTGGCACGAATAACAGACAATGTGTTAACTTTTTCCGTGTAGGGATTAATCATGGTCTCTATCATCCGCTTGTGAGTCTTGTTTTGCGTAAGGTATCTCTTTTTCTTATCACCAATTTCCAATTTCTGCATTCGCATGTTTTCTAGGGCGGCTTCGCTAACTGTCTTTTCTGCCAGGGCAAGACTCATGCGCTTCCTCGCCTCTGTATTCTCGTATATGATAGTCTTCTGATGTTGGCCTCTCAAGCGATTTATCTCGTGTTGTGCAGTGAAGTCCAGAACAGAGTTCTGTTTTCTGTTCGCCACTCGCTCTGCTCCTCTGAGGAGTTCAAGTTTTGTTTTTGTTTCAAGGAACTGCTTATTGGCCCCAGTCATGAGCCTGTCTTTCTGTGAGGTACGTTCTTTTTTCAGTCTGTTTCTATTGTGTGAAACATCAACCACCTGTCTTAGGAGCAAATTACTTTTTACCTCCTGGTTAGCTTTAATGGTGGTAAACACTCCTTGCTGTTGTCTGAAAGTATCATCGAGATTTTTTTTAGTGGCTACTTCTCGGATTTTCTTGGTACTCTTGGCACATTCGGATAAGCGACACTGTCGTAAATGCTTTTCGGTAATCAAACCCAAACGTTTTTGTTCAAGCTGCTCTTTGTGTCGTTTCTTATTTCGAACAAGGCGCTGCCGCATCTCCACAAAGGACATCTCGTCAAGGAGTCCGAGTCCGACCATGCCTGTGGGGTCAAACACATTTAAGTGGTCCCTGTGGACGCCATGCTCTGCTTTCGATTTTTTAACATAGTCTGCTAGCGCTCTGGCCCGAGCCGCTTGGGCAAATTGCCTTTGTTCAGAACGCTTCTTAATATTCTGTCTTATCTCGTCGCGAATGTGACATTTTTCAATGAATATCGCTTCGAGGGCACGACGCGAGGTAATTCCCTGCTTTTGCCTGATCTCTTCCACCACGCATCGCTTTCTTTTCCAACTCATATTGGCCTCAAGGGAACGTTGCTTCCGCATGGCAAGGCTTTCTTCAACGCTGTGCGCTGCAAGTTGCTGATTGTCGATCAATTTTTCAAGCTTGGCCAGCCGAGCCTCTTTTGAACTTTCCTTAGCCAAAGTACGTGTTCGAGCGATCTGCCCCAATCGCAATGTCTGGTCACGAGAGCGCATTTTAGCCTGCCATTGATGGAACTCCTTGCCATCTCGCAATTCGGCTTGGTATTCATCGAGTAAAGCCACGTCCAGCGCCTGTTTTTTGTGAAACAGCGCGGCTTCACGTAAAATCGAAGCAACATTTAGTTTCACGGTCGCCTATTTTTAAGATGTCATCAAATATTGAAAAAATACTAAAATACTCAGTTCGGAACATTCGAGCTTTCCAATCTTCCAGTGCCCTGACAGGTAGCAAACAGCAATTTTTTCGCTGAACGCTCCTCCAAAGCTTGTTGCGCTTGCGGCCGGGTACATCGAGTATCTGTTAAAACTGGTGGTAAGGCAGGCTCTTTTGGTGAGTACTGAACCACAGACTCATCTTGCACACCCTGGCGGGCGTCCGACTGACACCAAATAGCGCCTGAGTCCTTCCCGACGGTGGCTTGCTTGATCGTCTTTGGATTGGGTACCACGCGCGCCGCGGCCACGGTAAGGTTTGGTGCCTTGGGCTCAACACTGCCAAGACCCCTAGACTCACGCTGCTCCACTGGCTCCTGCTTTGCCGCTGCTAAGCCCATAGATTTTTCATGAAGCTCACTCAATAGTCCCTCTATCTCTGGTCTAGCATTGGTCAACCCGTTAACTAATGTACCACGCACATAATCTGGATCAAACGTTCTAGTCCAATGCGCAATGACACCACTGCTCTCCAAAGTTGAAGCGTCAAAGACATATTCCAAAAAGTTGATCATTTTATCCGGGTCGATACTGAGAGCAAATTTTCGAAATCCGGGGAGTGTTAGCTCTTTCAGCCGGAATACACTTAGGTACGTAAGAATCATATACATAGTATAATCTGAACGAAGGACTCGAGCCGACATATCGTTGAAAAAACATGCCATAAACACAGTAAGGGCTGGTTTGCATCGCATCACGCCGTAAAAGACTTCCCTTAGGAAAGAAGAGTCCGCGTCCACTCTAGCCCCCAGGAATTCAGCGGCGTGCGACTCTAATGTTGTACGCTTGTGATTGTAAGTTTTAATGAGAATCTCGGCCTGTTCAAGAAGTTGGTTCCGTCTGCCACCCATGTCGAAGGTGGCGCGCCGTACCTACGTAGGCATACCGTTAGATACCGAACATGATACCGTAGGTACGGTCACCATACCGGTATATGGAGGGCGTACCGGTATCGAGGGCGTGCCGCACGCGCCGACGCGCGCCAGGGCCACCTCGACCTCGAGGGTGAAACGAGCGCTTCCGTTTCCGCTTGTTCCCAGTGTCTGCGAAAACAGCTCGCCAGCGGCGGACTCGGAGCCCCCCCCCCGCGGCCCGCGGGCACTTCACACTAGTTCCCAGCGCTGGGCCCTCGGAGGGTCCGGGCCGCAGTTTCAGCATAAAACCAACCCGGGCCCACTAGCGACGTCCTTTGGCTCGCAGCGATCCCCCCCCCCCCGGCCTTGTCTTGACGGACTTTGGACGCCGCGTGCGCAGCCAATTTGCACGCCGCGTATGCAGCTGCTCGCAAACGGCCCGCTATCCAGCGCGCGAGCGCACAGCCCAATTTTGTGCCTCAACCGGCGCACACCGCACTCTGGCGCGACGCCAGCGGGTCCCGTCGGCGATTCGAGCACCGCGTCATGCGTGGTTTGGGGCCATTTTCTAGGCAAGACGAGGTCCAATGCTGTACGTTTGTTCCTGTGTAGTCCGGCTAGTATGGCCGTTCTTTGTCAGTGGGTTCGTTGCATGCTACGGGGCGGCACATGTTGCCATCCAAGTGCGCCGTACAAACTCTAGGATAAAACCCCCCCGGGCCTATCTCCATATGTGTCGATATGGGGGGGGACCTCATTTTTTCGCTTCCTTCCACAGCACGAAAGCGACACATATGGCACCTTGTAGTATTGGCAACCCCCCCCCGAGACAAAAGCGCCCTTCGACTTTTCGTGGGAATTGGATCTGGGATTGGTACGATCGCAAACCCGGCGCAACGGACTGATTCTAGTGTTCCGTCCCCTAAAAACGCTTAGATGGCGCCGTAGCCTGTATTTAGAAGCCGCGTGTGCGCCACACCGGGCTGGATGCGGAGGCTGCGGGAGTGTGCCGGCCCGAGCACCCCATGGATTACACGGAGAGGCAAATGCGCTTGGCATTTGATGCGGGCTGGTCTAGGTGAAGTCCCCCCCGTGTCGATTCCACTCGCCGGCGAGGCGAATGGGCTGATGCACCGTCCCACAAAAACAAGCGAGACCTAGAAAGGTATTTGGGCACTTGCCAGTGCCGCAGATTCTAGAAAAATACGCCTATTCCTATCCTACTAGTCCTTGTTGTTAATTCCTAGACATGGGGGCTCGTGCGGGGCAGTGGCGTGAACTGAGGGCGTCCGTTCGCGGCCCCTTGAAAACCTATATGTACGAAAACCGGCGTACGGCCAGAGCATTCCCCGGACCCCAACATACCAGCTTTTTGTGCAGGAAAAGGGCGACGCCGGCGGGCAGTGCAGTGTGAAAGGGCAGCCTTCTCCCGACGGCTTTGGCTCCTTCCGCGGCGCGAGACTGTCTACCCGAGACTGCCATCGAATCGCCGCGGCGAGCCCCCCGTTTACGTGCGTGGGCCGGGGGTAAGCAGTCACGGGGGTCTGGCACCCTCGGGGAAGCAGTCAGAGCACTCTAGGCACCCCCGCCTAGTATTTTTAGCAGGTTTCGGGGCAGATGCGGCCGGCCATACTTAATGACCTCCGTTCAGTGAGTTATACAATAACCGTGGGCACCGTGAGGCGGATTAATCCCTTACTGGCTTCGTGAGGCAATTCGGCCGCTGAAATCCGCTGGGTCAAAAGAAGGTCAAACCCCCGGGCTCAACCGGGTTACAGCTGGGGCCAGACCAGTGATGAGCAGGGAACGAGTGATAATCAGGAATCCGGCCCCAACGAAGCCAGACGTACCGCAGCTATTGCGTCTTCTCTACTTTGCGCCGCCCTGCTCAGACTGTGAACATTCTGATTTAGCTCGAGTGATGAGCACTCGTTTACGTGCGAGCAAAAATTCTTCCTTGGGTTGCATGGAAGAAAAGTTAAGCGACATTCTAAGATCATTCCTCTCAGCAATGCGGTATAAGTCCACGCCCTTGGCAATAGAGCCAACCATTGTTGGGTCGCTGTTAATAAAAAGTGATGTGACCTCATCCTCAAACAAGTCCTTATATTGGCTGCTAGAAGAGGCAATCCTTGTCATACTCTTCAGAGAACCCCATATACAAGGCTCCTCACTAATACTATTGCTCAACAAATTGAAGTTGAATACCTCCGCAGTACAAGCAGAAGTACTGCGATCTGTGAACACGTAATGCAATGTCAGTTGGTGCTGCATACCTCCCCACTAGAGTGATTATAGGTTCTGGGGAGTTCCTACTCTATTTTGTGCTTTAAGGCGTACTAGTTACCTTGATGGCGAGCAGATTCTCAACATATTGCAGCTTCTCCGTTTCTTTAGCAATTGTGCACGGCAGTCAAAGTCGGTGAAAACGGCACATCGTTCCCTTGGGCCTCATCGCTTACCTTCATCTTCGATCTGTTTTCTAATTGAAAATTCGAGAAAGATAGTGGGTCCGAATCTAACCAAAATTCAAGCAAGTTTGTTTGCAGAGATAACAAGAAAATCACGCGGGGCGGCAAAACTGCTTCAACCATTAGACCCTTTGCTTGGCAGTCTCAAGAATACAATTAACTTGCATAGGGTGGCTTTTCATGCGGACTTACTTAATACGTTGCATAGTATATTAAGTAAATGTACTCTTGTCCACCACACTCTTCACGCTCTTGCCCGATCGTAACTATAGCTGCGTCTCAGTGCATACGCTGTTATATAAGGACACAGGCATGTCAATGGGGGTAGTCTTCCTGAATTCATGCTCAACACAATTGACTTCTTGGCCTGCCTGCCGCCGCATCATCACCCCCTTCAAAGGCACCTAACTTTTATGAATCTACTGTCTTCCATAAAATTTTGCATCCAAGATCTCCCTTGCAAACTCGCTAGAGATGCCGTGTGCCAATGGAAATCTAGCTCTGTGGCCAGTTGCTCGTTGAACAACATGAACCACTCCTACGTGCAATGTTGTGATGTTATGTGCATGACTATACTGCAGAAATTTGGCAATGATAAAGATTTTGTTGAAAAAGTGAGTCGTGGAAAAATGCTCCGCATCCATAGTGTTCTCGCAGATTATCGATGCTTGCAGCGCTTTGCAATCATCCATCGCTACACAATACATTGATAATGATTCCAAATACACTCTTAGCATGGGATTGTGTACTAAAGCTGTGCGCTTGGCTATATATTTCCTGGAAATCCGAACTAGATGCGCCATTTTGGGCAGCAATCAGAATATGGGAGGTAGACCAGAGTCAACTGAAAAGGTATTTCAGATGGCAGTCTTTCTCTGGCTAGAACATTCTCAACCTGACGTGCAATCTAATCACAATATTCTCCAAGTACATCAAATCACCGCCGATGCTCTTGGAAGCCCAAGCACTAGCAATAAAGTGAGGCATGTAGTGCGCAGTGCACAAGTTACCAAGCAGAGAAAGTCCACACATACCCTCGTAGTTCTTGTTTGGTACACTTTTGGATGGAGCCATGTTTGATGGGCTGAGCTACAAGTTGGTGACTAACATTTGCAAGTTTCACCTAGCCTTCCTGTCAGCAAGAGCAGTTCCAGACCACGCCTGCATGCTTGTTGAGTAAGCCAGCAAAAACAGAAATATGATCTTTTTTTAAATAATCAATCGCAGGTGGCTACTGGATAAGAACTTTGGCAGTGCTGGATCCTATGTTACTTCGCAGAGCCCCTATTACTCACATTGATGCATACAATTCCTTCCGCTCTAGGCTCTGTGTAATGTCACGACTTATGTTTGCCGACCCAGAGCTCAAATTTTTCTTAAGTTCTCTCAGCTTCATTTTGATTCTTACAGGAGCGCCTATCGATGGGAAATATGGTAATTCACACTATCGATGGGACATCGCACGTTAAGGCTATTGTGAACTCCAGGTACCGATCATCACCTTGCGCTTGCTTTGCCGACTGCTTTACACAAGCCCACAGTGTGCCTTAGATCAACTGCAACTCAACCTGTTGTTCAAATATCGCGCTGACGGCTCAGTGGCTGCTTCGACAATGTCTCGGGCTTTGGCTATTGCTGACACTGTTGACTGGTGTAAATACCAGCTCGAAGAGATAAACATAATCGTAGCCCGCGTCTGCTGCATGCCTCGTGGATTCATTAGCTTACATGCTTGGGAGCAAGCCCGTCCAGGCTTCATCGCCCTCGCTTGCCTGGTCACTTCCAGTACAGCGCACATTGCTTTTTCTCGTGGTATCATTTTGGCCATCCGCAACTTGTTGACTCACGTATCAACTCCTATTGGTGACCTATTCTTTGCTTCCATACCTCACGACAACTTCAAGAGGCTTCATTACAAATCTGTGATGCTATCAAACAATGATTCTTCTCCAAGAAACGGCACAAATAATCGCAATAGTGCAAGCTCTAGCTTTAGCTGTCAATATGTTGCGCAGTGTCCAGTTTCCTGTTATTCCATAAAGCACAGACAGCAAGTCCTCCAGGCCGCTGTGCCGTGCTTGCACTGCTGCTTAGGAATCCAAGTGCCACAATCTTCTTGCCTGCTACCCTTCATCTTGCTTAGCCCGGCGAGATTGTTTCATTTATTGTTCTAGCCCAAGATCATGGTTGCTGTTGCCCCTAGGCTCCTCTTCGTTTGATTCACGGGGCGAGTCCAAGGCAATCTATACACCATTCTAAACAACGTTCAAGTCTGCTGACTAGAATTGAATGTCATGCACTCCGGCCGCCACCTGAACTACTCGGCATTGTAAGATGTGGCATGCGAGTATGGGGCCCTAAATTTCCTACACATATCACTTGCTTGGCCTCAGGTGCGATTCGTTGCAGCATAGAAATTGTACTTTTGTGATATCTCAAGCAACATGTGCCATCATCGCTTTTTGCGGTGTCGTACCTTATCCACCCCATGAGATCTAATCATGTGCATCGTGCAGACAGCATATTGCAGACCTACCTCTGTGTACCCAGCACGAGCTCTGTTCACCTGCTGTGTCAAGGTACCTTTGTCAGTACATCTTTTGTGTAGGGTTTCACCTGAGTTTGGTGCGTATTGCGCATCAATCGAATCGTGCAGACAAATAGGTGGCCCTGCTTTATTGACGATGGTCGCACTTCACTTGAAACCACTATCAAACATACGTCGTTTGCGGCACGACCAGCTTCTGATGGTATTGAAAAGTGCAGTTTGCTTGTCCCATGCGCGTCATGAAGACACAAGATTGCGGATCCTGGGCCTTGGGGCCTTACTCTCCATGTCAGCTGATATTCGCCAATCATTTATTCTCTGCTTGATTCAGGAGCTTCTTAGATCCGCTCACGGCCAATTGACTGGTCATATGTGCTCCTTGCTGCTCAGTGTGGCAGCTGAGCTGATAACCTCGCTAGATGCATGTCATGCTATCTCTTTGCAGCGTGCACACAGTAGCTTGCTTCTTACCATGACTCGAGTTTCATCTCTGTTGTCCTGGACTTTGCAGCACCATTTAAGCCACGGTGAGAACGCACCGCTCTTAATGTTAGTTGGTAGGTGGATCGCTCGATTGACCCAATTCCACGTCGTCCCCTTGAGTAGCCCACTCCCTCGTGTGCTGTGGACAGACTTTTTTGGATTTGGTAGCTTATTAATTTATTTACCTGTCATATTGACAGATTCCTTCACGTCAAAGGCCATTCCTCTTCTGGATGGAGAGCATGGCCCCGGAGTTCTGCGCGTTAATCCTTCCTCTTGCTTTCTCTAATACAAAAAACCATCGCTCTTTTGTGGCAAATTCAAAATCTTCTGGGGTACTTACTTGAGGAGGAGGGGCCGTGTGGCCGCTGGTATGTTTGCTTGATAGAAAGCAGGAACCAGCAAGACTTGCAATCTAACATCAAGGCGTTTTCCCGATATCTATGCGCCGCCGGGGCTCAATGACCCATTGTTGCGCTCTGGCTCCATGTGTGGCGTCGTGCAAATAGGGCCAAGGGGGGGGGGGGGGTACGTGGACCACACCAGCCCCTTGCCGGGTCCCGACTCCGAGTCGGGTTTCTTTCGACCCATCCTATAAATCGCCCTGCCTAAAAATCCTAATACTGCGCTGTGGAGACTTCAAGTTTGAGATTCATGGGGCCCCAGGGTTAAGCGGTACTAGCGGCCCGGGCCCCGGGGATTAAGTACTACTATAGTATTACTACTATAGTATATACTATGCGACGTTGAATGGTTTTGACGCAATCTGCGTGCAGCCACGCGCCGGTCGAATGGAGGGAAGGTTCCGAATGATAAATGATGGGTTTGGTAGCCAGTGGCCCAGATAAAACCCGCCCAAAAACCGCCTCGGGCTTGCAGACGTACTTGCAGACGTATAAATTGAACCATGATTACATAATTATATACTATCTTTCCATATATATATAGGGCCCAAAGGATAGCCCAAAATCGAAGATAACGTTAAGGCAAACTGGTGGCGCCGGGCGAAGACAACTAAGTGGCGAGATGCGGGCCTTTGCGCCTCTAATCCTCGATTTCTTTGTTTTTTACTTCCAATACTACCGAGGGACAAGCGCGGTGCGGCCTCGTATGGTAATAAAGAATCGCTTCATGGGCTAACTCTGAGCCAGACGGAAAGTTGGACCGCGGGCGTCTCCTGCAACTTGCCGGCGAGAGGCGCGCGAATAAAAAGGCAGGTGGTTTGCAGTTCGTATCCTGCAATGAAAAGGCAGGTGAGCAAGTCTGACACACATTTTACTATCACTTTTGTTTGCGGGATCATGCAAGGTACGTGTAGACACGAGTATCGTTCGCATCGCGCTCAAGGTATTCCCGTTCAATAAGAGATTCAATCGATTTTTTGATGGACTGGGGCTGGGGAAAAAAAAGATGACGAAGCTGACGTGTGACCTATTTGAAGGATTTCATCAATGTTTTGAAGATGCACACACACCTCAGCAATGAGCTCATTGTGTGTAATCACCTTACGAGCCTTCATGACTCTGACAATTGTTGCTTCACAAAGATGGCGACGGTCTTCCTTCACTCTATCAGGCTGTTGATCGTGATGCCAGTCTGAACGAGCACCAATTTCTTTCATTGCAACCAGTGGCACACGGACCCGTTTGAGTTTTGTTGAAAATCCTACGTTAACTCTAAAAGTGCTCGATTCAGCAATACCCTTTCCTTTTGTGCTTTTGAGTAGGATCCGGTGCTTGGGTGTACAGATTGATATTAGATGGCGCTTGAGCTCGCTCTTGGGAATTTGCGTTGCACGTGCAATTTCTTCAAAGGGGAGCCCAGCATCTGGGTGATGGGTGTTGAAGAGCACCAAAATGCACATTTGATAAGTGGACACGCAAAGTTCGTGCCGTAAATCTTCAGATAATGTCGCCCTGAGCTCAACAGAACCACAATTGGTGACCCAGGTCAGTTTCCGGCCTGAATGCTCGCCCAAGTAGAATTCTTCAAACAGTTCAGTGGCGGCTTTAGCGGCATCCGGGAGAAAACAGGGCGACATACACTGCAATGGCCAATAGCCAGCAGTGAGCATCGTGACATCAATATTACATGCAATTTTGAAACTAGGCGAATACTCATGCGGTGCTCTCTTACGACATGCATTGTATTTTTCTGTGGTACCCCTGGAGAACTTGATGTCAGAAAACATGCCCTCAAGCTTGGTGGTATATTGATACCCACATTCTCCCTTGAGCTTAGCCAGCATCAGGCGTTCAGCTTCTGAGGACATGGACCTATGATTAAGTAATCTCTTTGCGAGATGTTGCTTGTAAAGCATTCCAAATATATCTTTGTCGTGAAGATACCGAAATATGGCAAGAATTTTGTCCAATTCTGACTCCATCTCGCCTTCTGTTGTACCTTTGAAGCCAGATCGCATCAACTCGTCAATGTATATTACAAGGCAGGATGCACAGCGCGTATCCAAATTGATAAAGGACTCAAAGGCATCCTTGAGTCTCTTTTGCGCAATCTTCTCCCCTTGAAACGCACAACAAACCACAGCGTCATATTTATTTTTTAGCGCAAGGAGGCTTCGTAAAAATTCCACTGGTTGCTTAACCTTAATATCGTCGTCCAATAGGGATGTACCCGCCGCTCGAACATGTTCATAGAGAGCATCTTGCAACAGTCGCATTGCTGATGGAACACGGAAAAAGAGTTTATACATTCTTTTTAGGTCATCCATCCTGTCCTTGCTTTGCTCAAGAAGCAAACCGAGTCCAGAGGTCTTCGACTCTATGAGCGCTTGGGCATGGGTAGATATCAGCTCAGTTTCCATGATAAGCTGGAGTTTTGGCTTAGTGCTCGAATGCAAGTAATTAGGTACTCTCGCCATCTCTTCGGATATGCGGCGCTCGACCCTCTTGAGATAATCCGGACATGAATTTTGAGAGAGAAACAAACGAGACTCGTTTCTATAAAATGCTTGAGTACCTTCCAGAAAATATGTTTCAAAGTCCTCCTCATATACACTACTACTCTCAAGCCCAAGATCGGCAAGCATGTGTAGCGCACATTTCATGCAATTTTGGTCAATTAGTCGACCAAGCCGCTCGCCTCGTATATTTTCCAAGAGGAGAACCCGTGATCGCTCTTTCACATGATCGTGACGTGCAATTATTTCCCGAAAAGCCCGCAGGCCTAGTTCGTAGATCGCTACTTTTTTATTCTGAGGTACATACCTACGCGGCTAGAATCTAGAGGATCGTGGTCACCAACGCAGGGCAAACGTCCTGTCCATATACATAAGTATATCTCGCACCATCACCATCGTAACTTGGTGCGCTTTCCACTGCTTACACATTTGGCTCAGAAGCTGATCATCTGAGCTCATTGCCACTAACTTGGCCACCTGAATAAGATAAACTCACATACTAAGACAGTACTTGAGACGTACTGAATGAAGGTGAGTCTCCACCATCTCCTGAACACCATTGTACAATAAATCTCCATGCTTATGCAACACAAGATTGTAAGCATTCCTATAGTCAGTACATCGCAAGAATGCACGACTTCATGTGTACACCTGTACAATTCCTCAAAGGATAGAACCGAAGCATTCTTGTTGTATATTTCACACATTGCCCGACTAAGAGACTTCCATATCTCATTCGCGCAAGCTGCCACATAGTAGTATATGACTCCGTGACTCAGGCTTTCGGCCCACTA
>Ga0099799_10070_pt1 | contig 30502 bp, 30 predicted proteins | sample Uncmet6_SortLC_1_FD_89033 | JGI IMG/M metagenome (GOLD analysis project Ga0099799, IMG submission 89033) | Marine eukaryotic communities from CALCOFI LINE 67, Pacific Ocean - CN11_C50_N6_SortLC_1 | ecosystem: Environmental > Aquatic > Marine > Oceanic | place: Pacific Ocean: Monterey Bay...
TCAGTCCCGTGCCCCTCGGGGCCAAAACCAGTGGGGCTTGTGTGGGAGCAGGCGCCACTTCCCCTTCAAGTTCCTCCCAGGCCTCAAAACACTTGCCAGACGTCCCAAACTCGCATCAAAACTTCTTGAGTTCCGCTGAAAGCACTTGTCGTCGAGCACTGCGTTACCAGCCCAGAGCCCAGTGGCAGTGCACGACTGCCCTATCAGTGCCCCTGAGCCCACACTCGCCGTAACATGGCTCTTTAAGGGGTAATAGCCAGTCTCTCTCCGGAAGTATTGAATCCCCGAGCGCCAACTAGAGACTATTGATTGTATTGTTATGCCCGTGTACTCATTAGGAAGACGCCGGCCTGGTCGTCCTTGCCGCGCGTTTCGCCTTGTTGTTGCTTACTTCGACGCGCGACCCGAAGCCGATATTCAGGCGGTGTACGGTGGGAGCTGCACGAGGCAGCACGGGAGATAGGCTCTTACAACCGACGACGTGCCTGAGGCCAAACGCGACCCACAAACCGGCACCACGGTACGTTTCTACCATCCAAGAGTCATCGTAGCAGCCCCCGGGCCCTTCCTGCACTGTCAGTGGCACCGTTACCTCGGAGGGGTTCGTCCTTACTTGTACATTCCAGACCGGGAGGCAAACCCAAATCTTGGAAAGGAGCCAGGATGATATCTACTGGGATTGGAATCCTCTTCTCGCTTCTCAACGTGCAACTTGATTAACACATCGAGTCCAGGAGCGGGTTTTGCCTGCATCCCGGGTAGGTGGTGACAGGGACGGTGGTGGGGCCAGAACAGTGCTGCCTTGGGGTCACCGCGGCAGTGGCGTTTTACCAGACGGGTGGGGGTTCAACTCCGTTCGAGGCTGGCCTGGTGCACCATCCTACTAGAAATAGTATCACAGATTAGAACTCCGTCTCGAGACCTCTGCGCATGTGGTCGCTAGTAATAAGACTCGGACTCGGATACGCAACGTCGCTGGACGACGCAGACTCCGCTGTTGCGCCTGTGCCTCGGCGCCAGCACCGCCCTAACCAGACAAAGCCTGGGTCTGTCGCTTTGTCCGAGTCGTAGCTCAGGCTGTGCCAGTCACGGACTGGACGGGACGATGCTTGAAGCCGCCCGACAAGCACAGTGGCTGCGCAAAGTAATGCCAAAGCTAGAACTTGAAGACCCGGGCCTAATTGCCAGTTGATACTACTGAAACCATTTTCCAAGCAAGTTGTGCTGCCCATTAAGTATAGCAAGAGCATAGGATCGGGCATCCCGGAGGCGGGACGGGTGCCGGGTCGCCCGAGGCCATCCGAGTCATCGCAAGTGCTGGTCGAAGTCAGGTGTTCTCGCTAGTAAGATTGAAGTTACTAGGGTTCAGACGGTTTACAGTCGTATCATAGTAGCTTTATTTGGAAGCCGGTGACAAGTTGCCGCTCACGATGGCAAGTGACGAACCAACCTATGAGGAACTACTGGAGGAGAATTATGAGCTACACGAAGAGAAACGGGCCTTGAGCAGCCGAATACAAGGACTCGAGACAGACCTCGCGGAGCATACCGGCGCTGGCAGAGAGAGTGAGCGCAGGGCGTCTGAAATAGGCCGACTCGAGAAGGACCTCGCCGACGCAACTGCTCACTCGCACGCTTGTAAGAGAGAGATAGAAAAGCTAAAGACTGAGAGAGACATGCGGCAGAGAGAGCACAAGCGGCTTGAAACTGCACTGCAAGATAAAGAGGAACGGTACTATGATATATAGCTAATTTTTACCAATGCATACTTGCTTAGATTATCTTCCATTCTGCGAGGAGGAGTTGTGAATTCAGTAGCTGATGAAGATATCCGGCAAGAGGACCGTCAGATGCACCTGACCTACGAGCGTAATTTGCTGGAAGCCGACCAAGAGAATGAGCAGATTCGAGCAGAGATGTCCACCTTGGAATCCCAAGTCCTAGTATTACAAGGCGCTTTGGCAGTCCGGCGCATTGTAAATCCTTTGAATGCTACGTCCCTACGAATTTAGTTCTGGCAGGTCACGGCAGCTGAACGAGATGAGATCCTTGCTATCCGCGAAAGGAATGACGTGGCACTAGAGCATTCAGAAACCAAAATAGAAGAGCTGAACTTATTGCTAGAAGAGGCACGCGTGCAAATACAAGAATTATCTGCAGAACGAGATGCCATAGACGATGCGCTGCAAGCGACTACTAAAGTGGTTGCACAGAATGAGCAAAAGTTTCGCGCCCAGTTAGAGGATTCGCTTGTTGAAATTGCGAAGCTGCGAGATACAGCTACTCTGGATAATCAGGAGAAGATGAAGCAGGTGCAGCTTGAGCTTGAGAGAGCATACTTAGACGCTGGGCGCCTTGATGCAGAGAATGTGCCCCATAGCCGAGTCGAGATTTGTCCATTGCATGTGTCTTGGAAGCTAAGTTAACAGGTGGAACTGACCGTCCTTGCTGACTTATTGCGTAATCGCATAAGGGACCTCGAAAGTGGACATGAGCATGAGAGTATACTTGCGAGGAGGAAACATCCTGACACTGGAGATATCTCTGCTGAACTAAGCTCTACAAAAGTGAGCCTCTATGAAAGCAAGAAGAAGCAACACCGCATTGAGAGTGAAATTTCAGGACTCGAAGCAGAACTTGCTGATGATCGTGATTTGCTGGACATTGCTGCGCAACAGGGTGGAATTGGCGTAGCAGAGGCCATTCGTCGCAATAAGTGGCTCAAAACTGTACTGCGAAAACGTGAGACAGAGATTGAGAAATGCCGCCTTGAACTCTCTGTCAGTCTAAAACAACGCTTCCATCATTATATGAGACTTCTCCTAGGCGACAAGGGAAGAAAACGAATCGGCCAGGATTGAGCACAAAATGCTTAAAACTGCACTCGGAGATGCAGGCAAGGTACTTTTGCAAATGACAGCAGGTGCAGGTCATCTCAGCGATGTTTGCCCAGCTGATGCCAAGACTATGGCTGCAAGGTGTATTGATCTTGCTAGCAGCAGTCACCTACAAAAAAGAAGCGCTGCTATAAAAGACGAAGCTGGGAAGGCAGACACCAGGAAGATGCAAGTGCAAATTAATGACCTTGAAAGCGAGCGAGCACGCCTGCTTAGCCAGCTACATGAAGCTGCACCCAGAGTCTCAGGACAGGGCATTCGGTTCATTGGTCTGACAGATGAAAATCTTAGAAAATTACAGTTGTATGCAATGAGATTAAGTCGAGGGGTAGAAGACATACCTATCGACGCTAAATGTCTAAGAAATGGGTTGGAAACACTCTCAGATGTCGAGCCAAAAAGTCCGGCTCTAAGCGAGGTTTGCGGCGAGTAATGCAACCTGCATCAAAAATATTTAATATATCTGAGTTCGCCCACAGATGACCTTTAGGTTGCCCAAATCTAAAGCTGAGGAGCACGTACGCCACCTGCCAGCTTGTGCATCTAGCGCTGGTGCATCTAGCGCGATAGATACTGCAACGATTATTCCATCTTCAGCCCAAACTCCAGGCCACAGCACCACTAAGTCAAATAAAGCAGTGCACAAAAACACTAGTGTAAATCAACCAAGGGCCCGTGGCACCTCGTGCACCTATGGTGGTGTTTCTACACCTAACATTGTAGTTGCAAATCTAGGCCACACTGAAACTGGTCCATGTGACACTAACTTTTGCAAAACGGCCATCTTTGGCGACTGGGATGGTTGCCCAGTGGCCAATGATCAGCATGTGTTCAATCAACCACGGCTTCCAAATGACATATGGGCAAGGGACTTGCGATGGGTCTATTTTGCGTTTAATTTTGCACCAAAAATTGTCATTTGCTCAAATAAATAGGCTCATGCAGCACTCGCCGAAGCGCTGGAGCTTTTGGATGTGTCCGAGCGCGAATGCATCCAACTTGGCTTGACATGTGGTATCTTGAGTGGGCAGGCATCCGAAATAAGGCAAAATATGTCAGCTTGCTACGATGTGCATTTACGGAAAAAGAGAGCAATGGAAAGCAAGACATCAGCGCTGCGATCTAAACTAGCGGCATTACAAGAACAAAAGGCTATTCTTGAAGCTAAATTACAAATTTACGAGCGTATTCCTGGAAGTAGACAGGTGACTGTCACCAGGAATGACATTGGGGCGCCGCAATCGAGATTTCAAGAGGTTGCTCGGCAAATGGCATCATATGAAGTGAACGAGCTACAGATGAAACGACGACACGCTATCCTCCACGAGGAGTTGAAGACCGAAAAAATCAGAAGGGGCCAAGCTGAAAATGCATTGAGTGAAGTTGAAGCTACTTTGCGCAGTCGCATACTCTACTTAGAATTATGGAAACAGGGCTCAGTGGCTCGCATTGAGCGTTTGCAAGCCGAACTTGATGAGTCATCGCCCAATTTGCCACTGTCCTGCGTTAAAGCAAAGAGGCCTGTAAAAACAAGGTTTCTTTCTGCACAGGCTCAACATGTCTGCGCATAGCCCTATAACCCTGCAAGAAAAATCCTCGGCCAATGAAATGATGGTTCTTCGTGCCTCGCTTCGTAAATTGAACGAAGAATCCGCCGCAACACGTAGAGATTGCACCCGTCTCCAGGAACTAGCTTCAATCGCAACAATGCAAGCAATAAGTTTTGTCCTATATCTGCACATCTTTATCCAATTCACATATCACTTAGGCCGCCGAACTGCGACGAAAACAGTCAGAGGATGCAGCTGAGCAAAAAAACGATTTAATCCGCATTCGTCAACTTGAGGCCCGATCAGACAATGATCGGATAATCGGGAAGCTCCAGCGCGAAATCATTTCAACGCGCACGATGTATAGGCTTTTTGCTCGTGTAGTGCAGTGAAATTCACTACTATCGAAATTGACTTGGCATTTTCAGGTAAATATGAAGCAATACATACCGAACTTGCACACAGAGAAAGACTGATGCTCAAGGCGGAATCAAGGCGCAATAGGTGTGATGAACTGTTAATTTCGCTCCGTGAGGAAAAGCAACTTCAACTGGATATACTTAACACAACTCTCAGATGCGCGTTCTGCTTGCCGCATTCAAGTACTTCAAGGCACACAATAGCTGGTGTGGACCATGAGTCGGAAATGTCATGTAAGCTTCTTGGACTACAAGATGCAACCAACCAGCAGGAACTTGAATTACGCGCATCAGAACTGGCCCGCGAAAAGCTTGAGCACCGCAATGCACAACTAGAGATTGACCTGGATACATCTAAACGGCTAGCTCTCTGTCTCACTGGTAAGAACAGTACATCTGTGAATTTGAGACAATACTTGCCCCCAGGTTCTTTAGCATCTCAAGGTCAGCGAATCACTTTACACTTCTCAGTGCAAGATGCTTAATTTTGGGGATCACTCCTAGGTGACACATTCCGCAGAATTGTATCACTAAACGAAGAAGTCAAAGCATTGAAGCTACAAGCCATCCAGGGTAAATACCAAATCACAACTTTGCAAGAAGAAAAACGACGACTTAATGCGACAGTTCTATCTCGTGAGACTGTGCTTACGAAAGCTGATCGTGCCCGTGTTGAGGCTGAAGCTAGATTGATATCGGATGTTAGTGGGCGTGGTAATCCCCTATCAGAGTGCAAGCAGTATGAGATGCCTTTAAGTACTGGATGTTATCTTCCAGCGTCATACCCCTGGCTGTGCAGCTGCACATCCAAGTTTGTTGTGCACAGGGATACTTCCATCGTCCACTCTCGATCTGGAGGAGATGGAAATACCACTGAAAGAGCTGCATATCAGTGGTGGGCCAATTCAACAAAGGGAATGCCAACCCGCAGGCTCAGTACAAAACTCCGATCTCCCAGATCAGGTTCTAACATAGTCATTCGACATTCTATGCGCACTTGTTGCTAATTTAGCTTCATGACGAGGGCGATGGGGTGGCCACGCAGATATCTTCGCTGGCCCTGAGCCAAACAGAAACCATCGCTGGCAACGTGCACAAGCCTGGGTTGGATCTAAAGCTCTATGACAAAGGAAAAAATAGAAAAAAACAGTGTCCTGGAATGATACTAGCTTCAGATTATCGCCTGTTGTCGATGGTCTACACTCAGGTGAGGCCTGCGACAGCAGGAAATACCCTGCTCTTGCTCGAGCCAATTGCTCTGTGGAGCAGCAGGCTCATTGGACCTATTCAGATGGCCACGTGCAAAAACCGCAGTGTTCTGCTGATACCAGCCCTGCGGCTAGGGAGCCCAGGAATAGTAGATTAGAACAAGTCGCCGCAAAAACAATCAAATCACTAAAGGTGATGCATGTGTACTTATAGCCCATTATTGTCATATACAGACTCTCGTAAAATTCAAAGTACAAGCGCTTACCAACTCAGATATGCGACTGGAGGAGCGGCAGCAAGTAGCAAAACGTGAAATTCGTTGTGACCGGGATAAAGCTGGTCGGATCACTGAGCAGCTATATTATGAGCATGAGTCGGCGATTCGTCGTCTGCGTTGCGCGGTAGCAAAGTCAAGGAGCAATCCTCCTGACGTGGTTATGGGCGTAAATGCACAAGAAAATACCTCTCATGACGTATCTGAAGTTGACAAAGTCATCAAGATGAATATGAATCTCGAAAGTAAGCTAAAGATTGCCAACACGGCCCGTGAGCGTGCCGAAAGCCGTTGCGCTTTGGTCGTGAGTGAGCTAGAAGCACAGAAAAATGATCTTATTATGCTTTCAGCTAAGCTACAACGCGCTGAAGAAAAGCAAGCAAACACATCACCCTGCCGCTCAGATGCTCTCCAAGTGCACTTATTGCGAAAGTCCCTTTCGCAAAGGGATGCACAGCTCAAAGGCCTCCGTGATTCGCTTGTCAAGCTGAAAGCAGATTTGGTTGCCGTTGAACAGGTCTGGCTGCTCCTGGATTCTTGCAGCATGACAGTGGCCAACTGTAGGCAAATGCGTTTGGCAGTCCGAGGCGGAAGGACTTACCAACCTATACCCCAGATGGCGCTGTACAGGACCCCCGTTCAAAGGCAAAAGAGCTCGCCCAGCAGTTGAATTTGATTCGTAGCGAGGCACGAGCTGCTACGCGACCAGCAGAGTAGCAGAAGGGAAAATTATACTTTTTGAGCAAAATAATTATTAGGCGCAAAAACGATCTTTTCTGCTCACAACGCGATAAGTATAAGCTACAGCTGGATCGTGCTCTCCATAAGATTGAACACTTGCGTTCTAATGCCCAGATGGCGGAGTCTCAATGTCGAGAGTTGGATAGTGCCCTCACCAATGCTCGTCGCGAATGCAGCGAACTCAGGGCAGTTGAAGCAAAGTACTCTGTAACTGCGTGTAATTTTGGTTCCTATCATGTTTAAACTCTTTGAGTTATTTTGCCTAGGCTTCGAAAAGAATTACCTAAGAGAGCTGGCGGTGTGTAACTGTGCATCACGATAAAACTATACATATAGTATCAAAGTAATGTCTTAGGAGAAGTTTCCACGAATGACATCAGGGGGGAGCTCGAAGTTCTCAGGGCTCAAAACTTAGTATTACGTAAAACACAGGATGGGCACAGATCAGCTTTGTGTATATCTGCGCATCCCTATCAAAAGCTGCAGCACAAACCACCAAAGTCTTTAGTTCTGCACGATGTTAAATTAGGACGCTGTGATCCAACCACGCGTGCTGCGCTAATCGCAGCACTAAGGCTAGAAAACCAAGATTTAAAGCTATGCATCGGAGAGAGAGAAGGAGAAATTGCAAGATTGAAACCTGAAAGGGCATGTTCCGATGTATACTATCATTCGAAGAATAGATATGCAAAGACGGAACTAAAAACTTTAGTTCATGGACTACAGCTAGTGATGCAACGCCAGGGACTCCACATAAGAACGCTAAAAAGTTATGCTGGACTATAGGTGATGATTTGGGCTGATGATTGGGAACTCGCAGGAACTAGCCCGAGCTTGATCAAGTATGTTTAGTGGTTAGCACCGCAAAAACCACAAGGCTGATTGGTTCATCTTCTGATATGTTTCTTCGAAACCATGGAGTTTCTTGGCATTATAGCAGTGAGGCCATCTTAGCCTAAGAATCAGATACGGGGGGCTCTAGACTAAAGGCTTGGTGTATGTGCCTTTTAGAGTCCCTTTTTTAGGATATTCCTTCCTTAATTATCTGCCTATTAAGGAAGGGGTCACGGTCGAGGCCCCGATTCAGCCGGGGGCTGTGGCGCCTCCCCATAAATAGCCTATGGGAGTCCTGAAACTTACTGCGAATAATCCTCGGGGCGTGCCCCACACTGTCATTCTACCGGGCTCAGGCTGTGGACCCCTGAAAAAGCGACTTCAGGACTCGGAAGGGGCCCCACGCGAACGTCACGTTAGTGGCGTTTCGTGCCGCCGCATCAGGCCACTGTTTGGGTCATTCTACACTAAAAGCTGCCGTGTTTGCGCATACAACCGACGCCACGGGTACCAAAGGGGGCTTCGGGGGAGAAATCACCAGAATAGAACCAATAACCTGCACGTTAAGCCGCACTCACGTCAGATCATTTTGTCCCTGGGTCCCAACAGGCCACGCCCCCCCCCTAAGGCTATTTATTGAAATTCTCACCAACTACCATACCAGCCACGGTGATCTGGGGGCCGGTCTCCTTTTGTAAGCAAGCCTGAGGACTACGAGTCCGAGCCTGAGTCGGAAGAAGTACCAGGCGGCCTACCTAGCACTCGCTCGTTGGGCCCCTGGTCCGCCAACGGGGCGTAGGAAGAGGTGCGGTCCTACCGTGACTACTAGGCTAGTAATAACTTGAATCATGCCCGGGCCATGGTCATGTGATGCCAGTGATGTTCAAGTTCAAGTTTTACTAGTACGACCTGCCAGTGCAGGCGGCAATGGCGCTTCCCGGAGACATCCAAGCCTCCGAAAAAACTCTCACACACACGGATTGATTGGCGTCTGAGTTCCGCATCACCGTGATGTTAAAATTTAATGAATCGTGTACTGGTACATCATTTACCTGATACCTACCGTAGGTACGGTACCTACGGTACTATGCATAGCTGGGTCAATGCGGGTTGCAATCATTCTGCCGTGGGTAGGCGGTGCAATGCCTCCCCATCTATCGTTTACATGCCATACCATGATTGGTGGTTTAGGGACAGCAACTTTGCTTTTGTTCCACGAGGTTACTCAAAAGCAGAGTGTGCCTGAGGCATGTCTCGCAAGGAGTAACATCGAGGTAAGGGAACTACAGGACGGAGGAATCGCAGCGCTTCACGTAAGGCGCATTGCAGAAGCAACTGGATCTCTGTCTCGAGTATGGAATGTCGATATGCAGCTGAAACTTGAGCGACTTTTGCAGATTGCACCTGCTCTCTTGTCTGAATTCAAACCAAGCTGGGGCTGGGTCTTTGGAGAATATCTCTACGAGTACAGTCACTGGACCTATACCGATGTCGACATTGTGTTTGGGCGGCTTAACTCTGAGTCATATGCTGCTTTGATCTCAAATTTATGCCAGTCGCCACAGGCTTGATGATTGGCTGGGGGGTGTTGAGTTCGATCGTTATGACATTCAAACATGGTCCTTCTTGGGCGACGCCGGTCGATTGTTCCTAAGGGGCCAGTGGGCTTTGCATAAAAATGAACAGCGCATAAACTTGCTGTGGCTAAACTGTGGCCATTTAAATGAAGATTTGCGTATCAATATTGAGGCAAAGCTACAATTCTATCAAGATATGCTTGAATCGAAGAATTCGTCCTTGTTTGGTGTCAACAATTGAGCCTTCACAACTGCTAGTACATTAGGCATCGCTTGAAGCTGCTGTACCGCAAACGAATGACAACGGCTGCTCTGCCCCTAGATGAGTCTGGTTTGCATGAATGCAGTGTCCATACCGGAAGGTTTATCTCAGCCGAAGGCTGTTACTCCTGTGTGGTAATTTCAAGCAGCCTTGCAGCAGCCCTTGATCTAAGAGTTAGAATTTCACCACTCGTGCTTAGTGATCACAGTGATGTTCCTGTCTTTTGGTTTCGTGGTAGCCTCGTGAGATGTATAAACCATTGGAACTCGAAAAGGGGCACATGTGGCGAGGCCTTGCGGGCCTGGAAGCATATACGGGCAAATTATACTATGCGTGCATATCGAAGTCCAGAGACGCCAATCAACGCTGTGTTTAAGCGCGCAATTGTGATTCACGATTGCTTCAACATGCGCTGGATCTGCAGATCTGCGCGACGTGCAGCGCTTCATGCCCTTGTTGACAAGTTAGAACTGGGTGGCCACTTTAAACCTCTCGGACAAGAAAAAATTGTACTCCTTCGACCAGGGAAAGAGTTACTTCCCAAGGCGACCTTGGTGATGACGCCGATGATTAAACCCAGCGTCAGCATCCAAATAATTGAGGCGCCCCTCTTCCATTTTCGAAAATGGGTTGACTATGGAAGGTGGCATCCAACTTCCCTTGACAAAAATATGCCCCCAGTCATATTCTCAGTAAAGAGTAGTGGCTTTGTGTGCCTCCAACGGCAACGTACCTAGACGTAGACGGCTAGCTTGCCAGACGCAGCCATCTCCTTCATCCCTCATGGATATGGAATAGACTAGCGACCTGGGTCAGGGACGAGAAGGAAGAGCACTGGCTCTATAGCGAAGCACGATTGACTCGCTCTGAGTCACAAGCAGTCGACACTTGCTTACTGGCGGCAGGCTACTCACTGGTGAGTGGAGCGCAATGCTACATCGTGATGCCCTCTGCTCACGAAGCTACATTATTGGAGTGCATTTTTTACGATGGCCCCCAGCAGGCCCCGCCGCCCCTATCCAGGTCCCCGTCTCCTACCTCCGGGAAAGAGCTTAGAGCCCCTCCGCGTCGCGAATATCCTCCGACGAACTGGCAAGCACCTCGTAGATGTGCCATGCTTCGGCAATAGGGCACGTCAAGCCCGTGGGAGTCGTCGACCTTGTCGTATTTCGCAAACTTCTTTGTAGCGGACGAGCAGCAAACGAGCGACCCTCTTGGCGAAGTGGACCAAGAAGCGGCGCGTCCAATTAGAGTGGGTGCGAAGGTTTTAAGACTCCGAGTCGGACCAAATTAGACACCCGGAGACTAAATCTTTGCCAAGGGCCAAGTGACTGGGTGGCCACGGGGGGTGTCGGGGTGTCACGGAACCCCAAATACGCCGTATCTCTATAACTAGGCGTCTGGTGCGCAGGCAATTCGAGGATGGGGGCCTCCTTGCGAGCGAAACGATTAGGTTTGGAAAGGAAATTTTAGTGGCCTGCGCACGTCGCGCCAGTCACTGTGGCATTTCGTGCCGCGTCAGCTACCTAGAAGGTTCGGGTTCGGGTTGTCGATTTTTGAACTTTTGGGTGTTACCATGGCGGTTATTGGTGTGTTTCCGCTTAGGGGCTCTAGATGCCAATCAAGCAACGCGAGATGGGAATTGAGATGGGTATCTAGCCCTGTAATAATATTATATGGTTTGCTTAGCAATTTGTTCCCGGACGGAGGAGAGGAGAGGAGGGGTACCACGGTACCAGGAAGACAACGAGACAGGAAGACAGGAAGACGCGGTCCCCAGGTTCTGAGCAAAAAAGCTGCCCAACACAATTGACAGGCGTAGGGTGTCGTTCCCGCCTCCAGGACGTGTCGTTGGCTCCAAATCGCTCGCGTGTCGGGCAACGCGGCCGGCCGCCGCTGAGAGAACGAGCTGGCGTCGACGACGACTGCGTTGCGCGACTCAAACCGATGGCGCGGCGTGTCGTCGAGAGCGCTACGCTGCGCGGCCACGACGCGCGCGCGCGCGGTTGCGCGTTTTGCGGTTGCGCGCGGCACTAAAGCGTCGCAGCGCATTTATGACGTGTATGCCGGGAACGCTGGGTCAGAGCGCTACCCACGGGGATGGGCGCGACGACGCGCCGTTATGCAAAAACGCGTCCGCCGGCTGCCCGACGTTTCGGGTCGTACCCAGCAATCCGCCCCCCCCCCTCGAATCACCCTGCCAACGTGGGCCTAACCCGGCTAGGGGGGTCTCGTCGTCTTGGTGTCCGACCGGGGGGCGTTCCTGTGCCAATTTAACTATGCTTTGCTAAAAGATCTTACTGTCTTCCTGTCTTCCCGTCTCGTCGGAATCCTCGGCCCTGGGGTCCCGGCCGCGATTTTGGCCTATGTTGCCGTCAATAACCCGCTCTTCCTGTCTTAATAGGAAGAGCAGCCTCTTCCTGGCTAGACCCAGGAAACAAATTTCCACCTTGCTATATCTCTCAACATCGACCACATCGGCCGCCCAGGTCATTCACTGGTTTGGGGTCGCGAGACTACAACCGCGTGAATGTAAGCCACAAAGCAATGCTGAATCACAAGAATTCAGTCTAGTAGCCCCAGCTGGTGCTCCTAGCCACACCGCACGCATTCTTATGTCCAAAAGCGGTAATTTGGTATGTAAGGTTGTGGGACTCAAAGCGCTAACTTTGTTCCATCCCTAAGTAATTGGCTATTAAAGGGTGTGATTTGGATTCATTTGATACCTTCGGTATGCTGCATTCATGGCTGCCCGACGACGTTCATCCATTTGGGCTTGCTGTTGAGCTAGTGCTCTCAGCTGCTCCTTAAGCTGTCTGCATTTTGGTACGACACAGGCCTCGCGACGGCACTGACGCGCATGTATCTGCAACAACGCCCAAATTCGACGGCAAATAGCGCAGCCACCCTGCACTCGTGTTGAACAATTTGCACCATGCTTTAACAAGTTCTGCGAGGACCGATCTAACAATATGCATGTCTGGCGTTGACGCACCTTCATCTTGTTGCAATTGGCAGAAGGACATTGTTGGTTTCTGCAGCCCGAGGCATGTTGAAGAAGCTGCATATGGAGCTGAATCGATCGATGGCGATCTCGGCGCTGCTCCTCCGTGAGCTGGGCCTGCGAATCGCCGCCAACGATTGATCTCCTGAACGGAAACTTATCGGAAAACATTTTATGCATTTTTTTATAGCACTCCTGCAGGCTCAGGGTTCGCTTTACTCCGAAAAAATAGGGTTCGCACCTGGCACAGGTGAAAATCCGTGTCTTGTTCTGATGTGTAGCAACACCCTGAGTTAATATCAATGTTGCAATTCGAGCAGGTTACGAGGAATTTAGGCACATCAGGGTTGTGTGTATGATACAAAGACATCATTGAAGTATGCTTGGCCCTCCTCAGGTCGTCAAATTGATAGTGATTACCCTGGCATAAATTCAGAAATTGCTGCCTTGTGTCATAAAATTCAGATTCAATAGTTTCATCCTTATCTTCGGTCTCATCAAAGTGTCGCTCTCTATTGATTCTCTGATCTCGAGCTTCAGGGTCGTTGATATTTGCTTTGGCGGCCGATTGACTTGTTTTGTCCACGCCTGTGGAATTAGGCTTTGTCTGCCCGACTCTGAGATTGGAAGGTGCCCCCTGTATTTCTGCATCATGCTGATTACTATTATTCAACTCCTTTTTGTGACGAATCCCCATTGCACATGCAAATATGCGTGGTTGCAGGTATGCAACAATAAAGGCATCCTTCATCGGCTCCAGGATTTTGCCCATCCGCACAATTAGTGAGTCCGTTCCAAGTTCTTCTTCCACTGACCCGTCTGACCGAAGGCCACGCTGTGCACGTGCCTTCGCCTTTTTCTTCGATTTAGATTCTAGTCGTTCATTGGCCTCGTCTGAAATTGCTTTGGCCACATTCTCCGCCTCGCCTGGCCAGTAATCACCCTCGAAGTATGGAATCTGGGTTATGTTAAAATCACTCTTGAAATTTTCATCCCAGAGGTTAGTTATGCGAGTAACGACACCTTCATCGCGCGCTTTTCTGAGCAACGTTATGTACCATAATCTAAGACGGTCGTCTTTGGGCGTCTTTTGGTCTTCAGGATGGCAGAAGAAAATATAATCGTCCCCCTTGCAAGGTGGGCAGGCCCAGATGTGGGCAGTATGAAAGCCACGCTCTTTTGCGTGCGCTAAGTATGCGATCAACATTTCATGGTATACAAGAGTGCGGTTCTCTCTCGGGCGAAAATAGTAGACTGAATCGAGATAACTGACATAAACACGCCTGTTATTTGGCTGTGGACACTTGTGCCCATACTCATAGAGGTACATGCCAAATAGTATCACATCAACACCGTCCATTTCCTGGAAGAGAAGTACGCATTTTGACCGCATCGGAAATTCACATGGGTACTTGTGCTGTGAATAACGCTTGAGAATTTTGGGCTTCACTTGATGCATTTTGTCGATATTTGAAAGCTGTCGAACATAAACAGGAGTTGGTTTGCTGGGTGAAGTCGTTGAGTTCCTTGTGTGAACATCTTGCAGTGATTTGATGACACGGTCTTCGAGAAAACGAGATAGTTTCGTGTGGCGAATATCTTTTGCGCCAAGTGGTCTCGGATGGGGGTCCTTTTTGCCACGCTGGGCCATAAAGCAAAAAGGACAATGATATATTGTCGTTCCCTTATTCATCCGACCATTAAACAAGGCGCATATTTGATGAACCCACCGGTTGCACTGCGAGCACTCTACCCAGGGCTCTTCATGCATTTCATCATTTTTCTTTTTTTGCAAGTCCTTCTTCCACAATGTACAATCGGCAAATTCAAGAGGCTGTTTGTCACGCAGCTCGTTGAAGCACTGTTGACACCAATGATACTGATTTCGACCCCCTGTATAATAATATGAGTTGCGTCGAATACGCTGTCCATTACAGGACCCGTTGCAGTAGTAAACTGTAGGCTCAAAAAGAAGTTTTTCGCAACCGCATAGGATGCATACGTCGCCATTCAGTTTCCTTTGTTTTTCTTCTGCTTCGATGGTTGCAATCATGACTTGGTAGAGCTTTTCAAAAGTTAGCTTCATTTCACGTGCTACTTTGCAAACATCTGAGCCATCTCCGTTGTATGTCACAGCATTATCAAAAGTGAGGCGCACATCAGCAGCAAAATCTGATATACTTTTGTAACAGTTATTCTCCATCCGCTTTTTTATTGAGCCGAGGTCCATTGGGGTTTTGACAACATCAAAATAGTCAGGAAGATTTAATTCAACTGGATCGACTGGTTGCATGAATATCCAGGAGCATTCGTGATCTGTTAATTTCTTGAGGACTGGTGCACATTTTTGACGTATCTTAGCAGAGCTCAATCGAAGTCCCATTTTTAGTGACTGAAGGTGTGCATGGACTTGCGTAGGTGTAAACGAGTTCAAGAGGCTAGTGCCTTCTTCGATCCGACCAGCGGACGCTAAAGTGGTGTTATGTGCTGCATCTAGAGTCCGGTGGATATTGACATTGCCCACAATTTTACTTGAGATTCCACTGATAACACGTGTTTTTTTAAAGTCGTGCGCACCAGAAGCACTACTGTATCTATTTCCGCTATGCGGTTGTAAATACTGGGCACTCTTAACTAACAAATGCCCCTGTCTAGCTCTGTCTCCAGCAGTACGCTGAATGTATCCACGCCCGGTAGATCGCCCCCCTTCGTTTAGGGCACGTTGAGAATGCCTGTCTGAGCAAACGCCAGATACATCTTGCATACTTTGGCCTTCGGTGCCACTACCCGACTCATGCCTATGTATAAGTTCACCTTGAGGTTGTAGCATCGAGACACTGTCAAAAGCACTGTGCCATAGCAAGTTGTTTTGCTTTTTCGTGATTTCGCTGGATTGCATCTCGGACTGGCCCACATACTGCGCATCGCTGGTCCTTGCATCGATGATAATGCGAAAGGACATATCGGGAAGATACACAATGCGCCATTTGACACTGCTGGTCTTTACATTCGGCGATATGTTTCCACAACCGTTTCATCCCGGCGCAGTGCGGTGTGACCGGACATTTCCCGTTTTCGTGCGGGCATTTAGATGCATGTCGCAAGAGTAGAAGCCTTTGTTGCTGCTGACGTAGCACTTGCTGTCTTTGATCCGCGTGGTATGGGCGTTGAGAGTGGACTTGTTCGCAAGAGCTGGGTGGTTGACTTTTACCAGAAATGGTTGATGTTGCGCTTAGTACACTGTTCTTGTTGGTTGAACTTGTATCAGCAGAGACAGCACCCACAGTTACTCCAACACTCATTGATGTGGTAATATCGCCAACATTACCGGCTTCGTTTGCGGTACTTACCTGGACAAATCAGGCAGAAGTATTACAATTTAAAAACTTTGCCGGGAACACTGCTTTTCTGCATTGGACACAACATCAATATTGGTTGAATGTGCAGCAGAAGCATAATCGGCTACTGCAGGCGTCGAGTTGATTTCGTTCGAAGCAGCTTGTGCTCCTGAGGCCCCCCTTTGAGATATACTTCCATCTTCTTCAGGCTTTGGTTTTTGCTGCTGGGCGCGCAATCCCATGGCTATCGCCAAAGCTTGCAGCCTCCTTTTCAATGTCTGAGTGTCCTTATATTCATCCTATGCATCGGAGGTGTTATTTCTTGTTTGTGCTTAAAAATTACAAATGAATTTGCAGAGCGAAATAAAGATTCTTCGAGGCGCCTAGCCATTTGTGGAAGCTTTTGCATCCATTCTACCGGGGCATTTGGTTTACGCGCTTGGAGCAATCGGGCTCTGTGTAGTACGAAGGTTGTGACAGTTTTGTAAAAACACGCACATGTTTGTGATCATTTTGCGTCGCTCTTGAAGATGAAGTTCCTGGGCGTACCACATGGGACACGGCGAAGGGCGTTGCGACATCGAATTGTCTGGTACCTCAGCTGACATTGTAGACGGACGCCTCCACAGTACCTCCACAGTACCGCAGGTACACGTATCCCTATGTAAGGTACCGTAGGTACCTACGGTAATTCAAGTTTGTAAATAAATAAAGAAATTAATAATTAAGGGAGGAATATCCTAAAGGAAAAGGACAGACATACACCAAGCCTCTAGAGGCCTTCTCCCTGCGCGGCTAGGATACCCAGCCGGCGCTTAGAAAGAGACCGTGACGTCAAGAAGCGATAGAGCAAATTCTCAATCCGGGGGCGGGTCATCTCCCATCAATAAAGCTCTACAATAAAGCCAAACAATCCGCGTTCGTCATGTTGCGCGTCTCGGGTAAGATCGTTTCTAGTTTCTGGAAGAAGTCTCCTCTGACGTCGTCCAATTTTGGACACTCAAATATAGTGTGCACAATCGTCTCGGAACCGTGGCCACAACATAGTATTTCCCCTGCTGATTCGCCCCACCTTCCCGGGGCCCTTTGGTGTTGATAATCGCACCGGGCCTCACCCTTACCCTAGCACGGGCCTCGAGACCTTAGATTTTGAGGCGCGCGAGCTTTTGGTTGACCGCGACACATGATACGACACTACCTCCAGTTTCTCGAGCGCTTAAACGCGGTCGCAGTGTCCGAGAGTACCCCATGCATGTGTACGACCCAATGTCTTCTTTAGGACGTACCGTCTGGCGATTTCTGCTACGTCGCGCCGCGGGGCGGTACGCCACGCATGATCTCAGCCACGAAATGGTTGCCCCTGCGCATTCCACTGGCTTTGGTACCTTCTCGGGCAGCCTCGATTCAGCAAGTGGCTTCATCGCGAACTAGTGCTGCGATTGCGCCGGCCCGAACGCGCCCGAAGCGCGAGGGCGCTCGCGGCGGACGCGGCGCGGAAAAAGTTGGACGCGCCGTCGGCCGCGGCCACGCCGCCGCCCGGGCCCGGCAGGGCGCGCACGGCCGAGCAGGCCACGGCGAGGGCGCCCGAGACCGATGCCGACTCCGGCCCGACGCGATCGCACCGCGGCCGGCCGGTTTCGGCGGTTGACGCGCGGACCGTCGTCGGGGCCGCCCGACGCGAGGGCGGCGCGGCAGACCGACGCGGCGCCGCACCTGCGGCGCGCGGCCTCCAGAGGCGCGGCCCGGCGCGGCCTAGCCGCGGGCGCGCGCGGGCGGCCGTCACGCGGCGCGTCGCGTGTGTGCGCAGCGCTCGCAGCGCTCACGGACCCAAAACGCTGGCTCTGCGCGCCCGCGCTCGCGGAAAGAAGCGCCGCGCTGGAGGGGTTCTAGGTCGCCGACGGCGGCCTCGCGAAAACTGCGTCCGTAAAGGGGTGCTGTCTCCCTTTTTGGACTCGGGTTTTACGCCGGCGCCCGTGCGGCGCGAACCCAGGCCCCGGGGAGCAGCGCAAAAATCCCGCTAAAAATTAGGCTTTGCTACCTCCCGCCATGACGTCGCGAGGCCAAAGCTCCCAGACCGGCGACGACGACGAAGATAGTTGGAGCTGCTCGGATGAGGAACGCGCGCGTAGGGAGGGGTTCTCCTTTTGTGCGTTCGGGATTAGTAGCTGGTTTGGACGAAAACAGAGTGAGGTCGAGTTGGAGCTTCGGAAGGAAATCAGCAGCTTGAAACAAGAGAACCGTCGGTTGCGTGAATTGGCAAAAAGCAGAGGTGCTTCTATTGGTGACATCTGTCGTGTGACTACTCCAAACAAACCTCTTGCACCAATTCGGGGAGGAGAACTTCGCGCACAGTGCGAAACGAGAGAACTGGAGGAACTGACAACAGAGCGCAAGAATGCCCCCCTACCTTCCGGTCAGGCCCAATCAGTGCCCACAGTCTGCGGGGAACCCCCACCAGAGAGTTCCTTGTCTGACTGTGTCCAGATTCCGCAGTCCAACTTTGGCGAAGCAGTGCCCATGTCAACGAATCCCATAATCATTGTAACAGACGCGGGGCGATCACTGGAGGATGAGCTAACACTCGTTCTTCTACGGGCCTTTGCAGAGCAAGGCCTCGTTCAGCCACAAGCAGTCGTTGCTAATGTATCACCTGCCCTGGCACGTGCACGTCTCACACGTGGGACTCTGGACACGTTGGGTCTATACAATGTGCCTGTTGGTGTTGGTACAGACGGCGGGACTGGGATTAAATGTGAAGATACTTGGTCAGCCTCAGCGGAGCAATATGTACCACGCGAGCAGAGCCAGAGTGCTAAGGCCCTCATATCCGGTCGGCGCCTTCTTCACCAAACTTTCGTCCGTGCTCGAGAAACCTCACTGACTCTCCTTCTGCTGTCATCGACAAAAGATGCCGCACTTTTCTTCCGTGACAATACGGATCTATTCCGGTCAAAAATCAAGACAGTCGTCTTTTCGGGGGAAGCAAAAGTGCCAGGACACACAGATGGTGATGAGGCACAGTTCATTGAGCCAGACGAGTCGTCTCCAAATGTTGCGATTGATATCACCTCGGCTCAATTTCTTTTCCGGCGCCTCCAAGAGTGGGGTGTCCCGCTGATTGTACTTGGTCAGAGAGCGGCGCGTGCAGCGCCAACACCACGAAGTGTCTTCGACCAACTAGCTGAGCTCGGATCTCCCATCGGCTGGCGTTTGCAGAGCTCACAGAAGGAAGCCATCGAGAAGCTGTGGCAAGATGCACGGTGTGAAGAAGCTCGGCGCATCCAATTTCTCAAGCGCTACTGCGGCTCGAATGATGTTCCAGCCAATGAGGACAACATATGGGCATACATTGAGGGCTTCGACGTAAAAGCTACGTTAGCGCTAGTTGCGTGTGTGCCTACACTTCGCGAAAAGTTCTTGATGCCACATATTCATAGCCTACGAGGTGCTGACCATATGTGCATCGGGGTTTCTGTAAGTGATTGTGGTATAAAGCCCAAGCTCGAGAAAACACTAGAAGATTACCTCTCAAGCGCATACATCAATGGCATTACACTCAATTCAAACCTGTGCCGACCCGAAATCATTGTGGTGTCTGACCCAGGCCAGGACTTGGATGATGAGATGGCATTGATCCTCCTGCGCGCCCTCATCGAGGAAGGTCTAGTCAACTGTGAGGCAGTCATATGCAATTTACAGCCAGCAAATCAACGTGCGCTTCTCGCACGAGGGACTCTCGATTGTCTTGGCCTTCAGCACGTGTCGGTGGGTGTTGGGTCTGACGGTGGGTCAAATAAGCACCTGGACACGTTTGCAATTTCTGCACAGCACTACATGCCCCAAGAGATGGAGCTCATTGACGGTCAACGATTACTTCATCAACTGTATACGTCAGCGCCCCTTGGCGGAGTGCATCTTTTACTCATCTCCTCAATGACCGACGCAGCTCAATTTGTACGCGAGAATGAGCACTTATTTGTGCAGAAGACACAGTCTGTAACAATAATGGGTGGAGTGGAGCCGTTCGACACCGATGACGGCCTTCCGCTCGTCCCGGACACAGCGAACAATAATGCCTTTGACATGAATGCGGCCAGAGAGCTCTATGCGCAGTGTCAAAATCTACGTGTCCCGCTTATCATTCTTAGTCGCTATGCAGCGTACGCATGTCCCATGCCCCGAGATATCTATGATGACATGGCCTGGACGGGTCACCCCATCGGCCTTCGTCTCCAGACAACGCAGCGCCAATCAATTGAAGGTCTCTGGCAGCGTGCCGCTTCTGAGGATCAGGAGAGGCGCATGGGTCTGCCCAAGCGCTGCAACAAACAATGGTTTTGTTCTACCTTTTGTAAGGGTCAAGGCCTCAGTCGTACTTGCGATGACTCAATCTGGGATCTAGTCGTCTCTTTCAACATGTACGATCCTCTCGCCCTTATGGCGTGTGTCCCAGACCTTCGACGCCGTTTCTTTACATGTGTTGAAAAAGAAGTCAAGGGTGTTACTCATACTGTTATTGGCATCTCAAAGCACGAGCCTGGTATCACTGATGACAAGGTAAAAGAGCTCCGCGACTTCATGTATCGGGGCTTCTTTAAGGGCACTACCCTAAATTTCTCCTCTTACACCAAACTCGATGCTGATACTATGTACGTTACCCTCAAACTTTGGCTAGGAATGTAATTATATCTTTGCGATGCAAATCGTAGGCCAAAGCGTCTCAAAGAACTAGCTCAAGAAGTCACCTCTGTCGCCATTGATGAAGAGAAGGCAAGCTACCCATAAGCCAGGTGGCATCCTTTCCTGTGGGTTGGCAGAGTTGGCAAGTTAACGTTGAAATAAAGAATGTAGATGATTACACATCATGATTGTGGACGGGGAAGCACAGGTGCACATAGCAAACCCGCAATCCTCGCCCCGCCGGAGAGTAAGACACCCGCTCTAGTTCACGCTTAGGCCGGATCTAGGGTGTTCCATCCCGATGCAATCGCCTAGGTCGCCGCGGCATCTTTTATCTGCCTCAGGCAATAGCTACATCCGAGTTTCAGGCCCTACTTGGTGTCCTAGTCTGGGGGCTTGCTTTTTTTCAATTCAAGGCTCTAAAGTTGAGATCACTGAAAGTCACTGCCTTGCTCAACTTAAAGACTCGACCTAGCGGTACTAAGTCCCCCAGCCCCGGCAGGCCCGGACCGGCGGGTCGCGGTACCGGGTCTCGGTCATACTGATATTCTCAAACAACAAATCCATTTGAGAAGAACTCGAAACTTGAAAACGTCACGGTTGACATGATCCAACCTGTCACCTGTCCTTACCGAGGCATATCCGCACTTCGCTTCCGAGTCAAAATTTTCTGTAGGACACCCACAGACGAACAATTTTCTTCTACGCAACAACTTGAGCTCCGAGTCCCGTGATAAACTCTCAAACTTCGAACAACTCAGTTTATTCAGGGAGGGAACTGGGCACTACATACTGCCGTTGCTCCCAGACTACGCAACTCATACTACCGTGACTAGGCTATTCCCTGCGCATGATCGCAGCCTGAGGGAACCTGCACGGAAATCCCGGGCCGGTGGACCGTGACGCAGCGAGATCCTACCGGCCTTGCGACTCGAAAATCTTCCAAGTTTTCTGCGCGACTCGGAGCCACTTGCCCCGGGCCCGGGCAAGCGCCCTGGGCCCGGCCGCCGGGCCGTCTGCCGCAGTGCGAGCTCGAATATAGCCTCAGCTGAGTGTTGCGAGCACACTTAAAACGGGCGAGGGCGCGCCGCACATCCGCCCCGTTTAGAGTAAAATCCTCCCCACACCCGAACCCAGCCAAGCTGAGGCTTTCCTTTTTGTCTCAAGATACAAGTTACTCTAGTGTGAGTCATAGGTATACCTACGGTACTACCAAGCTCGCAGGGCCTTCATGAGTCAAGCTGTTGATGACATTAGACCAAATGCGGCGGGGCAGTAAAACTGACAATGCGAGACGGACAAGGTTTCAAGTGAATAGACCAATAAGATTCGAGCGGAATTGGTTAAACAAAGAATCTAATGCGAGTTCTAGAAATTTGCTGGTTGAAATTAGTTCTCAACGGCCGATTAGATCTAGACGTCGTGAAAGTCTAACACGCGTACGAAAAAAAAATAGCCAAGACAAGGTAAAGCTGGCCAGCCTGCCGAGGGAAAAGAGCTCGTGGTACAGTTCAAGAGACCCCCTGCCGCGTACAAATTTGCCACGTTTGAAAATTTCCCACGGAATTCACTCGACTGCTATGTGTGCGCCAAGGAATGAGCTGGCTATTTCCAGACACCGGTCAACATGTTGCGGTGTCTGTACAGTTGCAGGGTTAAAGCCAGGGAACCCGAGATGGCAAAACCAGGACTCTTATATTATTTCGGAAGACTTTCAACGGCAGACAAACCAACGGTGTTACGGTGTCCTTGACGGCCATGGGGAGATAGGTCACCTGGTCTCCAAGCGCTGTAGCCAGCAGCTCTGTGAGTACTTCGTGAAGTCACAGTTGGATATGTCACTTGCATTCCGCCTAATGCAAGAAGTAGAATTGCGCGCTTGATTCAATGACACGCTTTGAATCCACATTATCTACCTGTAGGATTTGAGTCAATGCGAGTTGGATATTAAATGTAGTGGCGCTACTTGTGTGTTTGTTCACTTGCATGATAGCTATCTTCGGGTTGCCAATATCGGGGACTCGCGGGGAGTTCTCGGGCATTTGGATGGAGCTAATATTTGCGCAACCCCGTTGACATCTGATCACAAGGTATGTATACATCTACACTAACTTAATTGTGTCTCATTTGTTTTATCACAGCCTGACCGACACGATGAGCAAAGACGCATCGTAGCGTGCGGAGGTCAAGTTAGTTGTCGTCAACTAGTCGTTGGCCATAGTAGTAATGGACCAATCACGTTGCCTCTTGGCCCACCTCGAGTTTGGTATAGAAGGTTAGATTTTAATGTATTATCTTATCACCTTGAAGCGTAGAAATAGCAGTCATGGCGACACGATGGGGCTTGCCATGAGTCGTTCATTTGGCGACGCAATTGCACATGGTAACAATTTTTGGATGACCATATTCTATCTTTGTACGTGCAGGGCTGGGCGTTTCTTGTGAACCAGAGATCACTCAGTACAATCTAGATTTGGCTGATAAATTTCTCATCTGGTTTGGGTTTTGTGGCTAATTAGAAATATTAATTTTATCATAGCGCAACTGATGGCGTCTGGGATGTGATTGACAATGCACAAGCAGTACAAATTGTTCACACACTTTACGAGCGGTGAGTTGGGCTCCTTTGACCTTTGCCAACCAGAGATTTAAGGTCGAATGACTGGGACCCACTTGAGGCTGCTCACACGTTATGCATATCAGCTCGCCATCGCTGGCAAAGTTTATCGCCAATGATTGATGATATTACAGCACTTGTTGTTGATCTTCATAGAGCGCTAGCCTGCGGGAAGCAGGGTAAAGGCAGATCCAGTGAATATCTATTACGCGTGGATCTATCTATTTGTTGATTTGGATCGCCTCGCAGGTACAGAAATAAAAAAACCAACCGCTCTCCGAAGGTTGACTTGACCGGACCAGTGCCAGCGGCTCGCCCCATGGCCGTCAGGGACGTAATCGTGATCTGAACTTAACTTCCCGGGGGGCCTGGTCAGTAAATGTCCTGCGAGGCGGGTAAATTTAGAAGAAATCGCCATCTAGTGTTCCGGATGTCCAAAAACCGGACCTAAACGGGCACTGGCGAAACTTGGTCCGGCTAAACCTGACCCGTCACGGTACTGTGCACAGTACGGGTCAAATAGGGGCTAGTGGGGCGGGCACTAGGACAGATTAGTAGCAACAAGAACGCTGATTGAACCCCCTTCCTGGGCCCGTTTGGCGCTAAAAACACGTGCAAAATGGTCCTCTCGGCCGTGCGGACACATTCCACTATGATATGACAAAAAAACGTACTACTAGTACTATCATGATGTATTAGTTACCGTGACACTGGCACCCTTTACAGCCGCTCTGACAACTTTCCTGGCTTTTGATTTTCCAGTGTGCAACGCATATTTTATATCTCTTCCTTTATATAAGAAACAACATAATGTCGCATAAGACTCAGGCTTTGATTGTGAGTTCTGCAAACCGTTGAACGGCGTAAGTGGGAATGACAAAAGCCAAGTCAAATATCGCTTTTCTCCGCCCCTTGTTATTCCTAAAAACGCTGTTAATCCTTCAAGTTACGTGGAGGTCTTATCGTCTCAAATTTCAAGTTGGTGGAACAATCCTAATATGATCGATTAATTCAAGTTAGCTGCCAGTGGCTGCAATTTAGAGCACGTAATTTCGGCCCGGATCGATTAAGTCTCTCAGGCTCTCATGACTGGCTTCCCTCCCCCGGGCCCTCTAATAATATATAAATTAGATAAACAAATAAATCATAAATAAGTACTAGTAAATAAATAAGTAAATAAATACTGAATACTAAATAATCAATCAAGGAAGGAATATCCCAAAGGAAAAGGATATAGACCTCTACTTGGCCATCCAGTTTTAAACGCGCTGTCCCTATTCCGCGCCGTCTCCGGCCGCGCGTGGAGGTCCTGGGAACTCATCCGAGCCTAGAATCCGAGCTATGCTTAAACGCGCGCGCCGAAAGGTGGCCGTCACGGTCCCGGCAGTTTGCGAGTGCCCAAGAGCTGCTGCTCTCTGCGAGGCCCTAAATCGGCGCGCGACCGCATGTAGATCTCCAAATTGCTGGTAGAGAAGCGCCTAATCCAAGCGCACAGCGATGCACCTCCAGAAGTTTACCAGTTGTCCGTCGCCACATGTCGATGGCGGTCCACGTGGATGTCGATGGCAGGCCACGTGGACGCTCGACCAAAGACGACCGTTAGGACGTACGTGTGCGCTCCAGCAGACGTTGGAATGACCGCCCGCGCAAGTGAAGCGGACTTAAATCTTCGAAAATGGTGTAAAAAAGGCCTTAGGTTTAAGTCATAGGTAACCACAGACCCCCTCAGACCTCCACAAATGCACTCCTACATCTGCTGGGTTCTTCCGGACGCTTTTGGACGTCTATTTGGGTGGCCAAGTAGGTCGAGTGGGAGGAAGTAGTAAGAATCCAACTTGGTTTTGTCAAAGATAATAGTATTTTCTTTTTCCCTACAAGGAAATAATAGCCGGCGAGCTTGGCAAGCGATAATGGCGCATAGATGCGCCCACCGCAGATGGATGGAATGGAGCAAGGGAGCTGTAGGGCTTTGGTACGCCAAGTCCATGGGCAACATCAGGGATGTATGCATTTGGCCTCGGCTCTGCGGTCGTCCTGACTTGATTAGTCGAAATGTCATGTACATCACGATGGCGTCGTTGCACTCGTCTATGGAGCTCATTAATGGCGTCTTTTGTGGGGGGCTCGTTCCTCATGACGCGCAGCTTGGATTCTTCGAGAGCTATTTTGGCTGAGTGCTTTTGCTGTTGTAGCTTCATTGCAGTGGCCTGATACATTGATAGCTCAGATATGATTGCCATCATCCCTGAAGGCAGGACGTAAAATTAAATATCAACACCCAGAAAATACATTTAGACACGGATCCTGCTTTTTGTGGCGTCTCTAACTTTTGCTTGCAATTCATTGAGACTCATAGCTGAGCACAATGCCACGTCACGCCCTTTATTTAGTTGGTTTCTTAATTTGCTAGTCAGATTGGTGACTTCTTTTAAGACCAATTCGTTTTCTAACAGGGTTTCCTTTTTCAGACTCAACCGCTCTTCCAGAACTCCTATTTTTGCAAGGAGGTGCTCCCGATCTGGATCATCTACTCGAAGAGAAGAATGCCATCGAACGTGGTTTGAAGGCGATTCCATGCACCTGCATAATGACTCTGTCGTGCAGCGTTCTTTCTCCAGCGCGCTTCTTAATTCCAAAATGGTATCAACCAAGGCTGGCACCTGAGGCAGCTGTTTCCTTGAATTCACCGCCTGGCGTTGCAGCTCAGAAAGCTGCAACTTCAACATTCTGATATCCCGGTCCTTCTGGCGTATTCCGAGCTCACCGCATTTTATTGTTTGTTCCTGTAAATTGACTTTCTCATACAAGATGCATAGCTCATCATTCCGGTCGATTAGCGCAACGCCAACTGTATTGCGACTGACCGCAGCCTTGACATATAATCCCTTTAGTTGCAACAAATCTTTCTCTATCTTGTTAATTATAATATTCCACTTGTCTATTTCAATTATCTGGTGATCAACGAAGTCCTGTTTTTTGCAATATTGTGACTGCGTTTTACATACGTTAAGCCGAAGAGTGTCCCTCTGCGCTTGGGAGGCTGCGTGCTGAACTCTTTCCTTCGCTAGAGCTTTATCTTTTGCTACAGATTCATTCTGTAGGATCTCAACCTATAATCAAGTGTCTAATTTGCTGATGTCTCTCCAAGAGTTTGGACACTACACTAACCTCGTTGGTCAGTATCCTTGTTTTTTCTTTCATTTCAGCAAGTGTCTGGCTTGATGATAGAACTAGATTGATATATTTATTTTTCTCGTTTTTGGCAACATCATAGAGCGCAGAAAACTCCTTGAGGCGGCTTCTGACTTCATTGGCCTTCTTCGACATATCAAGAATGACCAACTCCTTGACCTTGACCTGCTCTCGCGCCTCTCTCTCTGATGTTCTAGCTCTTGTCGCTTCCCTTGCTTTCATTTCCCGCTGTGCACCCAGAATTGCAATAAGTTTGTTCTGTCGGCATTCTTCAGCACGCCAACTGCTAATTTCATCCTCCATGGCCGCAACTTCTTTTAGGAGAGTCTCAAGTTCAGAGCGCCTAGTCTTTTCAAAACCTTCCTGTTGCAGAAGACATGCAATCCCAACATCGACTTTTTGCCTCATAGCATCTATCTGACTACTAAGGTCCTTGTTTTTCTGTAGATGAGCAGCCAGCGACTCCTCATTTCCTTTCAACCGGGATTTGAGCGTGGGTAAAATTTTATTTGCTGCATCTAATTTCCTTTTTCTCTTTTGATACCTATATAGTCACATGTCATTTTTGAGACAATGAAGTAGTGTGCCTGCGATCAAGGGCTTCCAACTGTTTTTCTAACGAGCACAAAGAATCGGCCTGGTGGTGCGCAATCTCGTCCACCTCTTTTCGATTAACTTCAAGCTTCAATTTTACTTCAGCCAGCTGATGCGCACGTGCTTTCTCAATGGTGACGTTTCTTTTTACTGCATCGACATCTCGCTGTCGATGCAAAATGGTGTCGTAATGAAGCTGGAGCTTACGAAGAAGATTATCGCGCACTTCCTCGGCTTCTTTGCGCTTGGATCGCTTTTGTGCGATATTTTTGCTGCGTAGATTATTTTTGTCGGAAATCAGCAATACTTCCTGCTGTACTTTCTCGACGGCTTTCTTAATACATTCTGTCTGCTTGCGAATGCGCTCTGGTTCGACAGAGACTTTCTGCAGCAATTCCCGTGCACCTTGGGATTCCGCGACAGCATTTTGCTTTTCATTCTCCAGAATTTGTAACCTTTCTTCGAATGCGCGCTTGCGTTGAGTATCATGCATGTGCATGTTGTTTAGCTTCTGGAAAGCCTCCCTAGCGAGTGTCAGCTCTCTCTCTAACCTGCGTAACTCAGGTTGGACCATAGCATCGTTATCCTTTAGCATGACATCTGCAGCTGACGTCAACTCCTCATGACTACGTTCTAGCCCGAGGATCTCATATTTACTTACTGATTCATTCTGCTTAAGCTCATTGAGTTGATGTTCGACTCGCTCGCGATCCGCGCGTAGTATCTCAAGTTCTTGTTGTTCTGCATCTGACTTTTCGAGAGCGCTTTCCACCCTGACTCGTTCGCCAAGCGCTTCATTTTGCTTTTGGCGTAAGGTCCTGAGTAATACTTTTTCCTCGTCTTCCGCGGCAAAACACGCAGCTTGCAGGGACCTGTGCGAAGATGGCCGCCTCATACAATATAAGAAATATGGACTTCACCTGTACTCTCTTTCAAGGGCATCGGCCTCGTCCACTGAGATTCTTGATAGCTTTTGTAACTCCCGGAGATGCGAGATTGTAGCACCTGCAACATCATCATCCATGACTAAGTTTTATCGGTTCCGACGGCTTTTGTCAATAACACAAGACTTAGTGGGAATACGGGAATACGTATCTTTCCGTTCCGCCCGTATCTTGGGATATTACTGTCGATGGCACACAAGGAGACTCTATGTGCCCTTGGAGACGCTTTGAGGGGAGATTTGGTCACAGCGGTTCCTGTGGTCACGCACGACGTATTGATTGGAGTCGTTCGACGGCACAACAACTGTCTTGGTGTTCTGCGCGAAGGATGTGATCTGCTTGTCAAAAGCTTGGAGGTGGTCAAGGAACAACAGAGACTTGTAGCACGAGTGTCCTCAAATGTTTTGATATTTACCTCTTCAGCATAGGCTTTAGCCAGAGTAGGAGCAGTCGATACCACCCTGGGACTGCATGAATCTCGTCTAGACGATCTAGGCCACCGCTTTGAAAAAATGGATGCCCAGATTTCCCATTTGTGGAAACAGATGGATAAGTTGTCTGCTCTAGAAATTCAACAGCAGGAGCAAGTGGTGCAAACAAGGGAACTCCAGTGCTGCTTCCAAAAGCTTACTATAACCAGAGAGCAAGAAGCACTTGAGAACAAGGAACAACTCGAAACATTCCGAGGTTAGGCTTGGTCTTGTGCTCTATGATGAAAGATGATGAGCCATATAGGTGCCATTGCTACGCAGGATCAGTCCATCTTGACCATTCAAGACAAACTAAGTCGCCTCTCAAAAGAGCTCTACATAAGTTCTGATCAAATACATGTTGTCAGGCGTTCAGATCCCGAAAATGGTGCTGTCTTTGACAACCCTGTCGACATTGGGCGTGACGGCACTAGCAGAGCTTCATTGACCAACGAACTAGAGTGCATGAATACCATGGCTCAGGAGATGGCACGTAATATGGAGTTGCAGCGACGCATGGCCACCACGCAGAGCAAGCAACTCGAATTGAAAGCATGCAAGGAAACCGAAGCGATCGCCAACCAAAATAAAGAGCACCTGGGAAAAATACAGCAATTCCTCGATTCAAATATGGATGTCAACTTGATGGACATACGTCGCAATCAAGATCTCTTACTGTCGCAACTTGAAGATTATCACATGCTCCTCGACGAGAAAACTACCGAAAAGCAGGTGGATTCTCGCATAGAACGCCGGTACGATGATTTGGTGTCCCATCTTCAGCTCGCCATGCAGTCTGTAAAAGCTGACGAAGCCAATTTCAAGGCGTGTATTCAGCGGATCGAGCAGGCCAATTCTCAGCTCCTGACAAATAAGGCAGAGCGCTCTGAACTAAACGAGTTGTATTTGTCAGAGCATGAAGAACATCTAAACGTTTACTGTTTCACCCTAGGCGGGCGCAGTTGGCAGATTCGACAAAAGCATCGCAAGAGCTTAGCCCAGAGGTACGTACTCTGTTGCGGAGTGCCGTTCAGCGCGATGAGATCCTCACGATGCTCAAAGGCAAAGCAGAGAAATCGCTAATGGACGTTTTGTCAACTCAAACTACATCCTTGCTAGAGTCAAGTGACAAACTCAACAGTCGCATGTCTGCTTTATCCGAGCAGCAGACGCGGGCTATCTCTGTCCTTGCATTACAGAGTGAGCAGAGCGATGCTCTTCTTGATTCGCGTTTAAGTCACTTAGAAGCGATTCAAAACTCATTGTATCCCCAAGCAAAGGGGTCGCCAGCTTCGCAGACACAAAACCTTCAGGAGCAATGTGATTCTATGCCAATTTCGCAGGATAGCACCGCAGAAAAGGCACCAACCCTTCCATATATCAACGATGGAGTCGATTCAGTGCAGAAAACGAAGACGGGAGCCTCATCAAGCTCATTGCCAAACACTAGTCGACACTCAACCGCACTGCAAGAATCAGACTCAACGATTCCTTCATCTTCTTTTGAGATGCTGCCAAAAAAAAAGAGAACATTAAAAGGCGGGCCGTTGGCACCTAGGGCACCATTGGTGTCGTTCTTGCAGCCGCAGTCCTCTCCATGAGCTGATGCAATCTCCTGTGGTGACAGGCCTTTATCTCTAGTTCAGAGTACTATACGCGGCATGGAATAGCTCCCCTGGATCAACGAGAAAAGTTAGCCAAGCTGCCTAAGTGAAATGGAATTTTTAGCCTACAGTCTCCTTACGCTTGATCCGCTCCCGTGACTGCCAGTGGGGGCAACTGTTTGGTCCGTGATTATGTACATCCATGATTACTGTTTGGGCCTGAGGCCGCCAGTAAGCCTCAGGGCGGCCAGGGAACGCCACCACGAACTATTGCCCCAGTTGGAGAGTCATCCTTG
>Ga0099799_10071_pt1 | contig 30126 bp, 25 predicted proteins | sample Uncmet6_SortLC_1_FD_89033 | JGI IMG/M metagenome (GOLD analysis project Ga0099799, IMG submission 89033) | Marine eukaryotic communities from CALCOFI LINE 67, Pacific Ocean - CN11_C50_N6_SortLC_1 | ecosystem: Environmental > Aquatic > Marine > Oceanic | place: Pacific Ocean: Monterey Bay...
TGTGGCCCTTTTTACATCGAAGAGGAAAGTGATCCATGGTTCTGGCCCCGGGACGGTCGATTTTGGGGGTCTAATGATTTCTAGTATATTTCAAGTTCATGGCTAGAGGAGCTAGAGAGGGGGGGACGCCTGCGAATAATTCAAGACCAAAGGAGTACGCACCTTTGGGAGTACGGCGGCTGAGATAGTCTGCCGCGGAGCTACCTTAAAAATACACTAAGTAGTTTTGGTTTAACTGTGTTTATTACGCGTGGCGTGTTGAAGGGTGACTCGGATGTAAGTGTATATGAAGGGCAGTCGTTCGTCCGTGTAGCTCCATAATTTCAAGTCCCTTCAATTTTAGTTCGAGGTCACTCGTGGACAGGTGCATTTATCGCACTCCCCCTTTTGATAAGGGTAAGCTCTTGTTTCCCTTATGGAAATACGGGGTGAAAATCGTCCTCCATCCTTGTCGCATTGGTAAGTTTCATTGAAATGTGCGCATTGGTAAGTTTCTTCAAATAGCACAACTGGCATTTTACCTCTCAATGAATACACTTAATCATTACAGTTAGAATTGGTAGAGTGTTCTGTAGGTTGGGTTGTGGCAGGTCGTAGGTCGCGATAATGTCGAGTCGAGACGATCGAGAGTCGGACATTTAGACGTGGTACGGGGCTCAGGGGCTCGGCTCCAAGGCCTAAATCGGATCGAGTCGAGACAATTGAGAGGTTCGGGGTCTAGGCTGGTCAGATTGTTACACGGACTCGGATACCGTGACTCTAGAGCTAAACAGGCTAGTTTCCCCGGTGGCCAAGAGGGACTTGAAATTATGGAGCTACACGGACGAACGACTGCCCTTTTTATAGGGTTGGGTCCGCAGTCTCCTACTCTTGGGAATGCACCAGGCAAATGTGGGGCGCCTTAATAATCTCCGATAGCCAATGATCTCCGATATTGCGCCCGCTGAACATCTTGCTCTTATATAATCTTGGATATCCTCTCATTCAAAGTCCAAGAACGCTGTGCTGGGCATAGTGGGCTTAAATTAACAGAGCTCACGTCGACAAAGGCCTTTTGAATGGTTCTGTGATGATATGGCCTTTTTAAAGAACCTTCAAGCTCCAAATCAACATTAAAATTCATATTTTCAATTCAGCTAGTCAACTGCATCTGCAACAATAGGGCACCATGGTGGTTGAACCATCCCCTGGGTCTGCCGGCATTGCATCTGTGCCACTTGTATTCGCCGGGCAATCTCAGCGCGCCGCTTTGCATAGAGCTGAAATGCAGCTGGCCATATTTGGTTACCCATGTCCACTTGAGTGCCAGCATCGTTGGACAACCACTCTGCTTCTGCCTTAACTGCGGAAATCTCCGCTTTGGTGCTACTTTCCATGCTCATAAAATTGGCTGCCTCTTGCTCAGCCACTTGGCCACGCTCCGAAGCGATCTTGAATGCACGGCCTTCAGCCTGAAGACGTTGAATAAGAGGAATTATCTGCTGGCAGCGGGCCATCAGGGCAGCACGAAGTTGACGGCAGGCTGGTATACCAATAACATGCGATGCTGGTTGCCCTTCAAGCAGCGCAGCTTGTGTAGAGATTTGTGCGTCTCTAATGAATGCGGCTTTCATCTGGTCGTAGGAGAGGCGTTGCGTCTTCCCTGGGAGCTCGCTTGGCCATGGTTTGGCGGCATGCTCTGCGTATGCCTTGAGTAAGCTCTCGTGATGCTCACGCATAAGCTGCTCGTGTTCTTCATGCCGCACTTTTGACTTGTTAAGAAGCTCAAATGCCATAGGCCAGATGCGGTCACCTAGCCCTGGAGCTCCGTCCAGGTTACCCAACCAATCAGCCTCTTCCTTGACCTTGGCAGACTCAGCAATGCATTTATTCTCAAATTGTTTCAGCATACTAATGTCACGTGCAGTTGGCACAGCACACGACTGCCAGCGCGCACGCTCAGAGGCCGCACTTGCGCGCAGTTGTTCTTGCTGCAATTGCTGCATCCATGGGACTTGTAGTCGGCAACGCTCCATCAGGGCCTCCCTCAACTGTTCCTTGTAGTCCCCCCCACCCCGATTGTTACCATCATCTAGAAATTTAGCCTTCAGGGATTCATAGTGGTCAATAGCAGCTTTGCCAGGAAGTTGCTTCGGCCACTTCACTGCTTCATATGCGGGTTTTGCAACCCCAAGTCCAGATGGATTCAACTCTTTTCCTCTGTTGCTTTCAGTATTGGGAACTTGTTTGCTCAGGAAGCCAGGTTTTAGGCCTTTTAGGCTCTGGTTGGCATTACCTCGGCGGACAAGACCCTCGTCTGACCGCCTCCGTTGCTGCCATATTTGCATCGCAACCCGCCTAAAAGGTGACATTCAGGATTTATGTTGGCGTGATACGCACCAGATTTCTTCAGATGCCTGACGGTTGCACTCGGGGTCCTCGCATAGCCAGCCCGCTTCCTCTCGTACGTCACTGACTTCCCTATCCAAACATTCGGCAAACCTTGAAAATTTCCTGAAATCATCCTCAGACATCATCCCACGACGCGCCATTCGTTCTATTGAATGCTGCTCTCGTTCGAATCTCAATAACCACGCTACATGGACCTGGCAACGGTCCATTAGTGCATGCCGGAGTCTCGCGCGTGCTTCGCTGTTCAGCTCATAGCCCTCCTCGCGCAGCACCTGTTCTTTCAAGGTCATGTATGCTCTGATTTCCTTGAGGCCAGGTAGCTCAAGAGGCCAGCGTACCGAATTTACGCGAGCCAGTTCGTTTCTCGAGTTGAACCCGTGATCGCCGTAAATAATCTCATTGCAAAGTTTGTCTTCAGTCGCAAAGAGGTACTTGGCCACTAGCCATGCAGTTGGCAGTGCGATCACAGAGAAAGTAACTAGCATTTGCATCGCTGTCATCGAAGGTGGGCCACCCGAAAGGACTTCATCCTCGTTCATGGTGTCGAGTGAAGTAGACACCGGGTAGCATACACTGTCATGCATCCGACCGGCGCAGAGGCTCTTGGTTTTCCTGATTGATCACCGGACATAGACTCTGGAACGCCCTCCCCCTCGCGACCCTCATATTTTAAAGTAGAGTCTAGGCGACCACTGGTCGGTCGGTACTCGTACGAAAGTTATGGCGAGCCCCGGCCTGAGCTCAGGCTTCGACTCAGAGCCTGAGCTGCGATGCTGCCTGTTGACTGAGGAGTTCGTCTGCTGCCGAGGCCCGGGAGGGTGCTGCCGAGAATTCCTCATGCTGCGCATGGGAAGCCTGAGGGCACCACTGGCCGCAACTTGCACGTAACTTGAAGCTATAGCTGCCAGTGGAGTGTGCCAGTGGCTCTTGGGAAGCATCGGGGCGCCGCGGGGCGAAATGCGCCAAGCGCTGTGATGTGGACCATTGTGTGTGTTCTCCGTCCCCGATCGATTTCTAGTCAAATAAACTTAAACTTAATAATCATGCCAGTGATGATATTAAACTCGGAGGACTCCGAGTCGGAATGCGCTTTTTAATTATTTGTTTATATCCGCACCCTCCGGCCCGGCGGGCAAGGCGTGGTCCCGAACAGGAATCGGGATTGTGTCTATTAATTTTTAGAACTGCCTAGAAGGACTGCCAACAGCAGCATCAAACTGCATGCTAAATAGCCGCTCTGCTGCAAAATATATGCTGCTATCGTGGAGAAGAAGCTGCCTTAGAGAATTCTGTGAGCTTGTATCTAGGGTACGGATTGCCTGGCGGCCTTTGAGATCAGATCGAACAGCACTTTCCAGAGCCTGGTGCGCCATCCAGGCCGCTTCTGGTCGATGCTTAAGAGTGATGTCCAACAGTTGCTCAGAAAGTCTTGGCTCGGCTGCTAAAAGAACAAGAAAATTGTCAGTTTCGAGTCTAGAAATGGCATCTGCCACCTCAGCAGAGTTCCCTGGTCCGTACCGCTCGACTCGAGTGGCACGGGGGTCAGCAAATATTTCTAGATCAGCAGCATTGAGAGGCAAAAGAGCATCGAGAAGTGTTCGACCCCGTCGATTCCAAGACTTGGCACGACAGTGGAGCAGGTCACTGAACTCACTACTATTGCCAGTAATGTTTTGAATCGGGTCATTCATAGAAGCAAGACGCACAAGGGGGTCTAATAAGACTAAGATAACAGCACATGGCTTTGGCTCAATTGCGCAAGCATCCCTGGCCATCGACCCAACTATAACTCCCATCTTTCGCCAATCACCTTTGCGCCAATCAACAGACCCATCAATCCTAGCCGGAGTGCGATTTGTTGCTGGTAAAAGTGTAAAGATGGCCATGAGACCTTCTGGAACTGAGACGTTGAAAGAGTTGCTTCGATTGATAATTAGGGGTCGTTTTGGCCGTACCGTGTTAAGGGCCCTAAAGGGAGTATTGAGCTTTTCGAGCCCAAATCCAAACAGGTTGCGTTTCCTCGCATCACTCTTATCCGTAGCTATCAGAGCGTTTTTCTGGAAGCTTGAATGGAAATAAGTGAATCTTGGGATTGCATGAGAGTGAAGAACCATGCAGCCCTTTCCGCCCATGATTCGATTTGCAAAGGCAAGGGATGCGCTAGTATGTTGCATCGCACCAACAGCTTCCAATATTGTCGAACGTGCAATTGACTCCCATTGATTCATGTCGTATCCTCCACAGCGCATCGGGAGTGCCGCATTCAAGTACTTCACATGCCCACGACAATTCAATATATTTTTCAGAGTGATCCAAGAAGCACTCTCCAAGAAGAGAGCTACTCGAAGAGGTGGCTGGTCCATTGGGTTCTGGATGGGGCCAAGTGCCAGTGACTCGTGCCAATAAACCTCACCCCAACGCGCCACGACACGCCTTGCACCGTCGCACACAGCAATGGCCATGACGCCTGTGTTGGGTTCAGGTGGAGCCATACTTCGCAAGACGCCAAATTTTTGCTTCAAAATTGGAGAGTGGTGCTCTGATGGTGCAGGCACAAAAGCAAACCAAGGGCCCATAGTCGACACCATGTCAAATACAGACGACACCGTAAAGGAATCACAAACCAATGTATCAGCATCTAGAAACACGACCGCTATGGAAAATAGTTCCAGCGAAAGTAGCAGCGCAGCCACCTTTGCACTGCGAAGTTGGCGCACCACACTCCATACCGTTGGCTTAGATCGGCTTCGTTCCTTCTGCTTGTTGCGATTCCAGCTTACAGTGGAAGCCAAATCTCTTTTTACGCCTCCTTTCTGTTTTGCAGGCAATGATGTAAAAGCCTCAAATTCAGGCAATGATGTGAAATTGATGCCAAATCCATCAATGGATGCAACAATGTCCCACCAGAATGCCTTGCCGTGCGCAAGTGCTTGGGGCTTTAAAGACTCCAGCCCTAGCTCTGAAGTTACAAGGAATGTGCCCATACGATCACTCATCGTGCTCCGCAAGCTCGAAGCAGACACGGAGGCTTTGCGAATTGTTCCTTTGCCTACAGCGGCATACACAAAACCATAGTCGAGAGGACGAGTATCCCGAACCAAGAGTCTTTCACGTCCCAGTGGAAGGGCTATTCTTAATCTTCTAAAAAAAGAGGCTGCATTCCGAGCTAGACTGAGTGGTGTAGCTGACTGCATCGCAATTTGGTGGGAGTGATTCCCCACCACTGACCTGTCCCTATTTATTAGCGTTTTTGTGCTGATTGTGTCATCAGTGACAACAACTGTGGGAAACACGTGCAAATTAAGTGATATCAAGCATGTCACATGAAGCACAAGCAAAACCAGACCTTTCACAAGACGAAGGGCCTTCATGTCGCTTGCGTGTACTCTCCCCCATGTGGCAGCGCGCCCCAGGTTTGGTTTGGCGCGCGGGGGTACATAACTGAATGCGCCGCTCGGGCTACGCAACGCCTTGTGGCATCTCCCTGACCGTGGCGCGACCACGTGCTGACGCGCGGACTCTGAGATGACAATATGACTACAAGTGATGCGAGCTTAAATGGAAGGCGTAAACGTAAGTAGGCTAGGCGTCACGCCGGGGGGGGGGGGGGCGAGGTTTCAGGGCCCGTTGTTCCGGAACCAAACGCAATTTGTAAATCATCCGGGCAAAATTTGCACCGGCAGTCTGGGTCGCTGAACGCAGCTTTTCTGGCCCTTGTTTGCTTTACAACGCAGCTTCTCTGGCCCCTGGGGCGGCGAGCGACAAAAATTTGGACTCTGAAACTTTTTTTCACGCTAGCGGCAATCAGTACCACCTATTTCTCCTTCAAGTTACACGACCGCAGCTCGCTGGCGCTACCCCGCACCATGCTGAGATGAACGCTTTATGCTCATCGGGAGACCGCAAGCTAGAGGGTACGACTTGTTGTGCTCTTCACGCGTGCGACTCGTACTCTTCAGGAGCCTGATCCTGAGGTGGGCTTGCTTTGGCATAATGCGCTTGAAAGAACCCAGCCTGAATGAAAGAATATATTTTTATGTGGAGCAATCATCACGTACCGGCTTCCACACCTGAAGGATATTGTCTTCAGACGCAGAGGCGAGGGTCCATTGATCTACAGAGTTCCAACTTAAGTCCAAGACTTTACTTGTGTGCCCGCCGTGAACAAAGACAAGTTCGGGTGGACTGTCGTCTAAACGAGAACCAGACTGGGTTCCAATTTTGCCAAGATCCCAAACACAGACTCTTCTATCAGCTCCACAAGAAGCTACTATGCTTTCACTGAATGGGGCCCACTGAATTTGGTACACTTCCTTTTGATGACTGCATAGGGTGTGCAGAGACGCAGATGTATTTCGCAAGTCCCAGACCTTCACTGTTGTGTCTGCAGATCCACTAATGCAGAGGTATTCATTTTGAGGATTAAATGCGAGTGCATTGATATCAGCGCGATGGGCCTCTTCAACCGATATGATGGGTTGTGCTGTACTATTTCCACGGGAGTCCCACAGAAGTAAGCGCCTGTCATCACTGACAGATCCAAAGACGTGTTGGCAGTGTAAATGCCACGCCACGTCCTCTACCACGTCGATGTGTCCACCCCAGGACGTGACACATGGGACACGAGCTCCAGCTTCATTAATGTCCCAGAGACAAATTTTAGCATCGTCTGAGCCGCTCAACAATTTACCCCGGCTGAGGGGGTTCCAAGAAAGACCGTAGCCTTCTCTTGTGTGGCCTGTGCAACGATGCTCAGGGCAAAAGCCTTTTTCTAGGCGTGGAACTGATGGATGCTTCGACATATCAAAGATAAAAACGTCTCTGGACGGTGATTTTGTAGCCACCACAAACGGGTTCTGAGGCATTGCACGAGCACTATGAGATATTTGCCTTGTCTCAACACTGCATATTTAAAAACTCACCGATTTATCTCACCTTGGTGCAGTATTTTTATATTTATTTCAATTTTACCTTTGGCTGACGGACTCTCTTCGCTGGGTTCATGCAAATCTGAAGGAGGCAGTTTGACCGCTGCCGCCATGAGATAATTCTGCTCTCCATTTGAGGTATGAGTTCCAAGGAGAACCTTGTGTCTGCGTTGAGACTTCAGTGTTTAGATTTTGAAAATTTTAGACACCCACCGTGCTGTACCGGGGACCCACTGAACAGTCAGCGTTGGCCACTCCAGAGCATGCGTCATGACTGTGTCATACAGGAAGGGGGCATTGCGTTTCCATATTTTGTACTCTTCATTGATTACCTATTCTTGGGGATTTCTGTGCTTAACTATGAATATATTGCCTTTTCAGCAAGGATATCGCACGGAAAGTCTTCGGACATCGCCTGTTTGGACCTTTTTCGCCTTTTTCTTAGCAAGGCTATGTGCTGGGTTAGGTGCTAGGTTAGTTCTTAAAATTGGCAAAAACCACCTCAAACTCGGTACACCACTTACAAAGAAAGACCATAATAGCCAGACGGCGCTATGCAGCAAACACGGCAGCAAACGCTTGCCAGTGCTCGCCGAGCCTGAGAACTTGAAAACCGCGACCGTGACAGCCCAAAACCACAAAAAAATGCCATGCTCCATGTATACGATACAGCCCAAGCCTGAGAGCGCAGCCGCTCGCGTCACGGTCATGTGGTTGTGAAAATTCGGCAGCGGCGGCCTTTTCAAGTTCAAGTTTCTCGTAGTAAGCTAGGCCATTGTGAGGGGCTCTAGTGAGGGGGGGCGTGGGTGCTTGAAACGCCGTCGTTCAACGGTTCAATTGATTGCGCGTGCTGTTGTCAGACTACCCCTAGGCTGAAGGGTTATCTTTGAAGTCAATTTGGATATAGACCCGGATATACACATACAAAGTGGTGAACTTATTGATATTAACGCCATGACTTCAGCAGAGAGCGATGAGTTGATTACGAGAGTGGCGAGTAGGGACCTGAGCCAGATCGACTACAGCAACGAGCACGAGGCTTTTGCGGCCAGCCGAAGTTCCGACTACATATACGCGGGTGATGATGGCCCGTTCAACGCCCTAGACAGTCACGCTGAATCCGTTGAAGGGGACATCAAGCTTCCTTTAGTTGTTACTGGTCCTGTGGGGTGTGGTAAGAGTGCATTGCTCGCCAATTGGGTCAAACAGCGGAATAGTAGCAAACACCACGATGAATTTCTATTCCAACACTTTGTTGGCTGTTCACCTCGCTCGAGACAACTTTCGCATTTGCTCTACCGCCTCGAATCTGCCCTGAAGGAGCATTTTCAGCTCAGAGAAATGGCGGTTCCGACTTCAGAGGAACGCCTCAGGTGGTCGCTAAACAGATTTCTTGCAGCAGCCGCCAAGAAGCGACTCCCTGCTCGAATTGTAATCGTCGTGGACGCAGTTAATCAACTTAGAGGAGAGTCAAGTGTGGCGGATACGTTACATTGGCTTCCAACAGAACTACCCCGAGGTGTACGAATTATTGTATCCACCGTCGAACAAGAGCAAAATGAAGAGGCGCGTGTGCATCGCACGTATACAGAACTACGTCGACGTAAATGTCCGACATTTCATTTGCAGCCTCTATCAGTAGAAAGGCGCCATCAGATAATTGCAAGTTTCCTTGACGGGAACTGCCACGCACTCCAGTCATTAGGACAGGCCCAACAGTTCAAGCTGGTAACTGCAAAAGCATCATCACAGCCTCTGTTTTTGAGGACAATATTATACGCCCTCCGACTTGCTTCTGAAATGACTGGCAGGCTTAGCGATGAGCAAATCGACACATACCTCACCGCCGATACTTCATTGCAGCTTATTGCTCTAGTGCTCGAGTCTAGCTGCAACTACATGCATGCGGCAGCTACGACAGTACGTGGAAGCAACACCAATAGTCCTGCAAACAGCAAAAAAACCCTTGAACAAATTCTGACTGCGCTTTATGCTTCGCGACATGGATTGAGCGAGCAAGAATTATGGGGGATAGTTGAAGTCGCCACTAACAAGCCCCTGTCTCTAGAAGAGCGCAAGTGCATTCGTCGCATATTATGTGATTATACCTTCTCTGTAACTGGTCTGCGGAGCTTCTCTCATGAAGATTACGCCATGGTGGTTTATAGGGAATACATTTGCTCGCCTGAACTACACGTTCGTGCACATCAAATGATGGCACGCTATTTTAATAAGTTGCCTGCTTGTGATCGCAAGCTTGATGCCCTCCCTTATCATCTTGAAGTTGGTGGGAGCTGGTCTAAGCTTCGATCTATCCTAGTCGATATTCAAATGTTTGGCCTGTGGTGGACCTCAGTACACAAGGCTGAGTTTTTAAACCTGTGGGCTAGTTTGACGTCATCTCTAAATGTCGGGACTCCAATTCAACGGCTAGTAACAGGTGAATTTGACGACACGATGCGGTGTGCACAGTCACCTCGTCCCTACTTAGACATCGTAGAGGAGTATACACGTTCGGTTGATGAGTTCAAGTTTGTCAACGCACCATCAGATGATGAATTAGCAAATGTGACTTTGCGTGTGGCTGAGTTTATGCTTGAATTTGCAACATTATCTCTGGAAGAAGCTGCGGATGTGCCTCAGTTTCTTCATCCCTATATTCCAAATGATGACCTGGCGAGCCTAGGCGTACCATTCCTTTCACGTGACAAAGATGGAAACTCTGTGATCAACACCCCTTGTGTTGAATCACTAAATGAAACGCCGTGGTATGGCAGCAAGTCAAATAGCTACACAGGCGCCTCAACAAAAGCCAAAGAAGCAATGCCATTTTGTTCGACATATTTCTATCACAGATGGATGTGGGTTCAATTTCCTTGGGTCTCGCTGGCCAATTGTGGTGAGCGATTCTTGAAAGGACTCGCCAACAGACCCCATAAAGAGGTCGACGAGGCAAATCGACAGCCATCTTTGCTTGGGCAGATTCAAGGCGGCGCGATCTCCGCACAAACAACTAATGCTTGTGCATCAGAAGCGCAGAGGCTCCCTAGAATTCGCCCATCCGCTACATTTGAAATTGTAAATCCAGACACCAATACATTAAAAACCACGACAGTGGCAGCAAAATCCAAAGGTGTCAGAAGGCCCTCTAGAGGAGTTGAATCCGATCGAAAAGCACCAGCAAAAAGCGGATTCACGGACCACTTTGCTGTCCAAATGAAGCAACTCAGAGCAGCGATTAGCTCATACCGTTCTGAGCTAGACCAGCTCAAGCAAGAACGGATCCATCTTGCTCGCATGCATTGTCGGGCCCAGGATGAAATATCGGAATTGCACAAAATGCACCTGTCCACGAGTGACCTCGAACTAAAATTGAATAAACTGGGAAAACGTCTGGTACAGACAGTTCGCGGCCACAAGATGGCCAAACTACTCTACAAGAACTACGAAAGTGTCAAGTTAATGTGCGAGCGGCATCCAGCACACAGCCAGGCTCTTATAGATGAGCTGGAAGACAAATTAATACAGGACACGCGTTTTATCCAAGAGGTAGAGCAGCGAATTCGTGAAACAACGTTTGACTCTTATAACTTTGCGACAAATAGTAAGATTCTTCAACATGCCGCCCAGGAAATGACTTTACTGCAAAACGATATGATTATTCAGCGGGTACGTCAGCGTCAACATCTACAGTCTACGACTACAGATGAGGAAGCCAAAAAAAAGGATGCCACAGAATTGCCGCACATAGATGTCCGCGGTCATAAAGGAGTCAACGCCCGGGACTCTGAAGCTGGGTGCACCTCGAAGCTTCCCCTGGCGCTCAGCTCGCACGATGTTTCTTTATCGAACATTATAGTTCAGTGGCAAGATCACACGAGTCATATTCATAAGCATACATTCATCACGTCTGTAAGAGATTTTTACGCAAAATACTATACTGCGCAAAGTCTCCAAAAACAGATGCGCGCATTGCACAATACCGCGGAAAAGCGACAGCGGAAACTAAAGCAAAACCTAAGCTTGGTTGAACTCGATCTTGAACAAATGCGATACGAGTCGCAATCGGTCCTTGGTTCGAACTCTCGTGAAGTCAGGGAATTGAAGGCCCAGGTTAATGTACAAAGTGACCGTCGAAAGCATGCCTGCGAAGTTGCAAATGGGGCTAAACTTCTCTGTCAGGCAGCATTTGGTGGCATCAAGCACGTGTGCACAATGTTAGGAATTCCTCCTCCTGATCAAGATACCCCCGTGAATGAAATCATTCACCAAGTTGAAGGCGTTTTGGAGGCACTAACAGAAGAAAGAGACAAGAATGCACAAAAGCTTGGCGAGTCACTTCGGTCCAAGCTAGATAGCTCACCTGACCGTAGCAGAGCTTTGCGTGCTCCAGAAGTGGACGCAGCCTTGGAACATTTTGATCTGCCAAAAGCACGAATCGCCCATCGACTCATAAACAAAGTTTCGAATGAAAACAGAAGCGCACAAAGGCCAATAAGTAGCTTGGCTTCATAAATGTTTAGCATGTGGCTCCTCAGGTGCGAATTCAAGTAAAACGTACCTCTACGCGGCGCTACTTGCCTAATCCCGTGGTGCCCTAACGCCTGCCCACCCAAAAAGGGCAAAACACCCGCCGGGGTACCAGAAAATATTGTGGGAGGGTACCTTAAGGATGCGCACTAGGTTCAGCCGTGTCGCGACTCTCCCCGACATTTTTGGCCTGCGCCTCTATCCGTAGATTTCTGGGTGATCCACCCGCCGGCGCCGGCCGGGTAATTTGCAACCTAGGTAGTACTAGTAGTAGTACAAAACATTGAGGGCGGAGGACGCAAAGGCCTACATGTGCCATGGTCCGGCGAAAAAATTATGTGGCTACTAGCCCTGGCCGCCGGGCCCGGGGCCTGCCGTGCAGTGAGAAACGAGAGCGGACTCGGAATGCGAACAAATAAGTTCGCATATCGCCCCTCGGTTAGTAGCTTGAATCCGGCGCTGGGGGTGGCTATCCGCACGGCCCCTGGCCGTGACGACGGTGACGCCGCACGCCGAAACGTGTCGTGAAGCCCCTTTACTAAAAGTAGTCCTGAGTTCCAGGCAGGGGCAAAATTATGCCATCATGCCCCGTTTTTTCTCACTTCGGTGCATCCTTTATGGTTGCGACCGGTTGACCTACCTTTTTCTCCTAATATTATTTTCTCGAGAATAGGCCACGGGCACCGCTAATTTCCAACTGGTGCCCATTTTCATCTGCCCCGATCGGTGTATCATCTGTATCCATAAGATCAGTACGCTGTACATCGCCTCTCCCCTCCTCACAGATTGACTCAACTTGAGTCTCATCTTCAGAGTCAATGTGGACAAAAGGTATGCCGGATTCGGCACGGGCAAGGATGCTGTCTTCTCTCTGTTTCCTGCGTTGTTCCCGTATTTCCATGCGATTTCTTCTACCAATTTTTGTGCAAGCCTTGCACACGCAAAATATTAGCAAACACAGGCACCGGAGAAATATAGCATAGCCGCAATATGCCAGTTTTCCAATTCTTTTTAGGTATCGTGCAGGCACTGGGGCACGAGCCTGGAACCTATCCCAAATCACATATAATTTGTTTTGATATATACGACATTTTCCTATAATGGCTCTTTTGAAGTATGTGATCCACAGACTGCGACCAGCAATACTCACCAAATCAACAATTACCTCAAGCTCAGAGCCTGGTGGGATCTTCGGACCAGGCCGCACAGTATCAAACGCATAGTCTGACCGAATAATAAGTCTTGCACGCTCGCCTAATGACATTTGCTGCACACCAACGTCAATCCCCCTTATAATCTTTCCACGAGTATGGTAGATGATTCGGGTACCAAGACTACCCTGGGCTCTTTGCTTTCCATTATGCTTGTCGCTGAGAATCAGAGGAATATCTAGCGGTTGAGCAAATACAATATTCTTAAGCTGCCTTACCGAGACAGTAGTTGGTGTCGTTGTCCCGCCTCTTGGATTGGACCCGTTGTCTTGCTTGATAGATTCCATATTGCAAAAAATACAAATTACGGCTCTCAAAAGCCAGATAACAGCAGCCATGCTTGCAGCGTAGTTGGTTCGAACAAGGACGACAGATTTTAGAGTTCCACGCGGTAGATCTCTGTGGGTAGTAGCCATAGCGGCCTGATCACTTCGCTTAACTAACCCGCTAATGGCCTTCCCGTGGAGTTCGATTTCCCCCAGCACTTTGTGCTTACCACCAACTTGGTCGTTATCCCTGACTTCTATACGCAATGTTTTGATCCCAAGCATATCAACAAGTGCCTTCAAGGACAGACCCGGTTTTGTGCAGTTTGGCACAGGAAAGTGAAAAATGCAATCATCCCACGATGGTTCCAAATTATTATATATGACGGGGGACTCGCCAAGACATTTGCCATCCCAGAATGCAATAATATAAGGGTCTGTTTTGCGGAAGGTTTCCCCTGTGGGTAGCTTAGAGCAACCATCGACCCGGACAACGATATGCACAACGCCTGTCTTTGTGTGTGTGGTGCGACCGATAGTGACGTGCATGGTCCCGGAAGACATCCTCGGCCGTACAGGATAAATTCTGGGTTCTGGCTCACTACCAGCAAGAACTTTGACAATTTTCTGAGGGGACAGCGACACTTGGCCCACAAAGACATCCTTGAATAGTGTATTATAGTCATATAGCTCCATTCGAAGGAGCGGCTCCGAGTATTTTGGGTGCGTTTGCAATCGTTGGTTACCTCTGAGAGCTGCTGACTCCATCCAGTGCATAGTGGGATTGGCCAATGGAAGAACAAAAGTTTCACCAGTCCACACAGGATTGGTATTGCCATCAATAACTTGCGTTGCGCCCACCAGAATGTCCTCCCAGTATACAATGCAATATGGATCCGGTACCTGGGTTTCAGGTTGGACAACTGCCCGTGGCGTGAAACACTGAAATACACTCACATCTAATACAGAAGCTTGATAAATGCGGTTCGCTCCCAGGATCTGTACATGCAGACAAGCCCCGGAGCAGCCTGACTCAAACCAGATGGGTCGTCCACCCCGTGTTGCCGTTGAATCAACGACGGGAGTTTTGCCTAATATTCGCATCTCATACAAGATACTAACCTTGCTGAACGTAGCAGGATAGTTTGCCTCGTCCCCGGGCTCGAGTAGTTCCGTTTTTACACCCTGTCCTGCCACCAAAATTTGTTCGCGTTTGTCGTTCAGCCGGTGCTTTTCTTTGTATTTTTCATAACAATCCTCACAGAACCTGTTCATTCCAATATACGTTGAAGTTCAACGAGCGCTGCTGACTAGACGGCTTCTGTCCCCAAGCAATAACGGTAGCTGGCAACACGTCTCGCTTTGAGCCTGCTGTTTTGTCTGCGTTGACGCGGCACTGATGGCAATCTGGAGCGGCTCGAAATTCATGGTACTTTGGACGCAGTAACGGGTGTCCAAACCTGTGACGAATTCATGTTATCATGTATTACTTTCTGACCTGTTCGGTTCGATCATTTATCTCAAGGATCGTATCATTCTCGGCCTGGGTATCTCCTAGATACCATGCGGTGTTATAATTTAACTCGGCTCGGCAAGGCCCAACATCGTAGCAGATGGTCAGCTTGATATATTGAAGATGGTCAATAAGGGGGCGGCGCCAGCACAAGTAGTCAGCAGAAAGCTGAGGGCGTTAATTTGCACCGATCCTAATTCATTCTGGGAGAGTGCGAGGCACGAATTTGGCATTGCATTGCAAAGTATGTCGCTGGAACTGATGGACGAAGTTAATGCGACCCTCGGGCTCGTCAGTCAACGAATATCACGCCTTGAACAGACAACTAAGTCTATAATAGCTACGCGCGATGCTATCGCGCGCGTACGTGAAATTGAGGCAGGATTTGCTGCAGAGCAGGAGCGATGTGAAAAGTCTTTGCTATCACAATGGCTTCAAATATTTGTGGCCCCAATGCCAATGGCAAGAAATACATGCCCAAACCTTGGCCGCGGTGAAATTGATGCAATAGATTTTGCATTTTGTCGTTACGCACTCAATGTGGCTATGTCCACCCTATGTGTATCCCCCGAAAAGATAGTGACATCACGTGTTCTATGTGCTCTTATTAGCATCATAGAAGGTGCTAACGCTTGTCTGGCGCCACGCGGAGTCTTGGCATCACCAACTACTTCAGCAGTTCACCACTGTCTTTAGGCGCCAAGGAGTAGCCTTTATGACCACAAGAATCAAAGGTTAAGCTACGCGTCAAGTGAGGTGCGTGCCTTTCAGGCTGTGCTTCCTAAACTTGGACTTTCCTCTTTTCATCTCTTTTAGGCCCACTCTACAGAGGGTCTGGTGAGCGGGCCGTCTGTTATGGCCTTGGCACATTTGGCCCGTATGGGCGATACTGTCTGTGATGCTATTGCCCAGGTAAAATCCGCATGTCCTTGAAAGTCGAGAAATTATTTCCAGAGTGCATCATCCTGCAGGCGGATGGAATTCGCATCATCATTGATTGCATGACAATAGCCCAACAACCGATCCTACTTTCCCAAGCCTGCCGCGCACTTGGTGCTTTGGCCATTTTGCCTGCAAATCGAGCCCGCATTGCGGCGGCAAATGGCGTAAGGATTCTTGTCGGGCTATTGGGTCATGGTCGATTGCTGTCCCCAGCTTCTGAGTCAATAAGCTCTCGTAGCACCTCCCACGAGTTCGAGGATAGACGTACAAATGAATTGGTCCAGGAAGCAGCGTTGGCCGCTCTTACTAATATCGTGTTCGTTTCAGCACGATCTGAACAAGATATAGCGTATGTATCATCGACTTCTCTTTCATTAGGTATTCCTGTGACGCAAATAGACAGCTTGTTGCTGAGCTGGGTGGAATACATGCCATGGTAGCGTGCACTCTTTTTGCTCGGGACGGACTCTGCGTGCGAAATGCAGCCCAGGCCATAGCTAATGTTGCTTACGGTTCCCATTCGGCAGTTGCCAAGTGTATGGCGGCACGTGCCGATGCAGCTCTCTGCTCGGCGATTCGTGCTGTGGATATTCTCCGTGCTAATACTTTTCTTGAGGCAGCGTAAGTATTTGTTGGTCAACTGGCATGTCTTAGATAGCTCTAATGCGCAGGTTTCGAGCCCTAGCGAACATGGCTCTAAGTGAGGCATCTCAGTGTGACCTGGGTGCTGGTGATGCCATGATTTGGTGTGTTCGGACCCTTTCTCAAAGTTCGCACGTCCTGGTTCTTCGGGCGGCATCTCATGCAACAGCAGCAATTGCATACAAATCATTGGCAAATAAAGCACATTTTGCCCAACTTGGAGCCATATCTGCATGTTTGAGGGTTGTCTCACAATTTGGCTCTGGCTCGTTGGATCACACAGCGCAATATGTTCCCGCCGTCTATGCGCTTCCTCAGCGTACGAATGCATACGAACGCGTAGTCTATCGCATTCGCACAGGCAACGTCCCTAGCTGCCTGTACACTTCTGTCATTTAATCCAAACCATCTTGTGTTCGAAGATTGTCAGGGCATCGAAATATACACCACGCTGTGCCAAGCAACGGAGCATATGAAGCTCCTAAAAGTTGGATCCATGGTTCTGGCGACAATCGCACCCACGGCACACGAGCGTTGGGAGGCATTTGCCGAGGGTAGGGCACTTCACTTTGAAAATGCTGGTGGTTTACGTGCATTGACACGAGGCGTCAAATGGGCATTTGCTCACACAAAGCCACCAAAGTGGTTACAAACTGTCATCGCATCCCTTCAAATGAACTCCATTCATTTAGAAGAGGCCTATGGGAAGTCTGGGAAGTCTCTAAAACAAGTTGACTCGCCATGTCTAAGAGGCACAGAGCTTTTCCCTAGACATGAACTCTTCGAGGAGTTGCTAGTCTATAATCAACTTGATCACATAATGTCAACAAGTCAGGACCTCCACAGTTTGGCTTTTCGCTTGTACTGACGAATTTGAGTCATGAGAGAACCATTCTCTTTGCCCTTGCGTATCAGCCACACACCCATTGCTCAAACTAAGCAAGAAGCGAGTGGTTGATACCGTACTCTGCGCGAGTTGCCCCCACAGCGGCGGTCTAGTCGGCCCGGACCGGGTACTGTCGAGAATATTATTTGTCTCTCTCCGGAGGCCCGAGAATTTTCTTTTTTGTCGTGGCGCCTCAATTTGAAGTGGGGCCGATTGATTTAATTAAAGTCGTCTGCCCAACCTTGGGCTAGGGACGACCCCGCCGATCGACAAGTACTAGCCTGATGCCGCCTGACCCAGAAGGGCTAGGAGGCAGTCAGGCAGTCAGGGTCGGACACCTCCATGTGAATAATAAATAAATAATCCGAGGACGGGCAGCTGGACAGGCGATGCCGCGATCATGATGATATAGTTGTAGCATTTTTTACACCATTTTCGAAGACTTTAGAGGCCGATTGAGCCCTATTTGCTGCGCCCACAGGACAATCGGCCTCTAATCTCAAAAATGATATAAAAAATGACACAACCAATGCGGCAAGGGGGCGGACACCCAAACCGGGCCCAAATTTGCCGCAGGCAAATTGAGCCCCCACGGGAACGTTTGGGCAACCAAGTGGGCAAAAGTGGGCAACCATACACCAAATGATGCCGTGTTTGCGCATCCTACCGACGCCACGGATACTCCCGAAAACCTGCTATTAATGAAGAATCTCACCAGCTGGTCGGGCGCGGTGCCTCTTTACCAGCGATTTGGAGATCTACTCGCGGTCACGTGCCACTTATGGGCTTCGAGGAGAGGAGCAGCATTTTGGCGCTTGCGCTTTGAGCGCGACGCCCAGGTTGACGCCCGGGTCCATCCATGAGAACTCTCTCGCGAACGGGCGAATATTGCCGTCTGAGAGTCCCTCGTTAATGTGGCCGTGGACCGCAAAGCCGATTCGCACCGCAATCGAACGAATATCGGCTCCCCATGAGAGTACGCTGCCGTCACGAGATCGCCAGTCAGCAAGCTATTCTGAGCTAGTATCACGAGGCCCCACCGCGCACACCGGCTACAGTCACGGTGCATTAGATGGTGCGGCTAGGTGTGCGGCGGTGGGGTTTAAGTTTTCTTTCGAAGCCAGAATACCCGATCCCACTGCTCCCAGGCCAACGCAAGATAATACTAAATATACTACACACATTTATAAAATGCCGAGTTACGTAGGTACTCAACCATGATGTATTCATAGTCAAGTACCAGGCCCTGAGACTGCAATAGTGAGAGCGTTCTCCAGCTCACGTGTGACTGGGCTCAAGTGCTGATGGGCAACATCAACTAGTTTTCTTTTTTTTTCATCTTGTGTTGAAACAGCCTTTCCCTGGCTCAAAAACTTAAACCCAGTGCCATCATTCAATTTACTTCCAAGAGCCTGCATTAAAATATTTCTCGCAATATAAACAGGACAATCCATGTCAACCTGCAAAGTACCAAGATTTTCTAACCTGCCAGAACCCCCCTGAATGGTGATCACGACCGGAACTTTGTTTGGAGCCTTTTCCCAAAGCATAGACAAGTTTTTTGCCTGTCACATTGACAATCATGGCGTTAAAAAGGCAGTGTGACACTGCACCCAGCATTATCTTTACGCTGCGATGAGTCCGAAAGTACTCTCCTGACCTTCCTCAGGGACGATTCTAGCGAGTTGTATATCTCGGAGGTGAATGATCCGGCCGGCTTGGCGTCCAATTTTACATAGATTCCATGTTTACGTTTGCTTATTTTTTCTTGCATGCGCAGGGATCGATCCATTAAGAATTTCTGCATTCTAGACCCTGCATCGACTCGATGTGCAAAGCAAACCCATTGGTGTCGGTAGGCAACTAATGCATTGACCTCTGCTTTAAGGATGAATTGTCCCAGCACATTTCCACGAAGATACTCACCTGAAATCTTTAAAGTCAGGGAACGCGGGAGGGGTGTTAAACAACTTCGGACGTCACGAGCAAGTGATGCACTCCGAAAACTAGGGGCTTGTTTTGGTAACTTGTAGACTTTCAAATTAGCTATGTCATCATGGGTCCAAATGCGTTGCATTTTTATCTGCGTGTCGAATGCGATTCAGTTGCTGCGTACCAATATTCCCACGTACCTTGCAACTCAGTTTGCTATTATGACCTGAGTGGGTGCTTTGTTGAGACAAACTTGTTCTATTCCTCGCCAAATTCCGCCGTATTCTTTTGGTCATCATTCGTCTAGCATATAAAAAAGGAGAGATTTTCTTTCTATTTCCATTGTCTGCCCAATACACCACTGGGGAGTTCCCGAGTCGAAAACGATCTCCGTCTTTTATAAGTTCAGCATCTGCGTTTGACTGTTCTGCAAACTGAGACCCTTGACGCAATGCCATCGTGAAATGTTCGATTTCCATGCCACGTGAGATAGCATTCTGGACCATAGTTTCCATTTTCCGGGGCCCGAGCAAACTGGAATACTGGGCTTTGATACTCATCTTCTGTTTATCCCAAAAAGCCACAACTTGAAGCATTCTCTCATACTTTTGACGACAGCGGCGAAGGTTCATCTTAAGCTGTTCTTGCTTTCCTTTTGAATCATTGTCAGATCGTGACCTATATTCACCTTATGTTTGTTGGACTTGCTCCACTTTACCTCCAGTATGCTGCCTGCAGTTTTTCGTATTTGTATTTAGTATTTGTTAGCTGGGAAACTGCATGGAGTTTTTTTAGTGTTAGCCTCCAACCAGTAAGCACAAAGGCCAGGGTACTGGTTACTCGTGGGACACCACTTAGTTTAACATAGTGACTTTGATTCTTGACAAGTTTTGCAAAGTCTACCCACCTAAGATTGATTTGCTGATCAGGTCACAAGGTGCGGAGGCAGCTTCATACCGGCCTCGAACAATATCCACAACAGTGTCCCGTGCCCAGAAAGGGACTTTTTTAATTACAGTCTCTTGCGAGGTGTCATGTTTTAGTAGTCGGTTTCTCCCCAATGAACGGATCATTGACAGGTGGATCAAACCGGCAACTTTCCTCCTCTGATTGAGCCGCGAACCCCTGTTGTTGTGAAATCTGGCAATAACTCCGCGAGAATAGTAGCCTCGCCACACTTTTTGAATTTTGAGCACCCTGTATGGTGTGTTCCTTGCATCAGATCCAGCGGCAAACTCATGATTTGCTACGTGCATCTGCAATGACAACTTCCTGTTTTCTTCATGTTGATGGTGCCTTGCCATGTTGGGTATGTATGGAATCACACGATAAGCATCTGATTTCAGCGTATTGCAACCACTGATGCATCGCATGCAAAGTTTCATGTGTGCTAAACCACTTTCTTTCCGAGCTGCTAGTTCCCCGCACAGGTCGCAATGGGGTACCTGAGCAACGTACTGAGGTAAGGAGAGTGTGCGCAGTAGGCTACCATTTTTCTAAATCTATGCTGCCCAAGCGACCCTCTCGGATGCTGGCCCATAAAGCAAGTATCGCAGTAATAGTCGTCGCACTCCACGCAGTGCTTTGTACCTATAGAAATGCATTAGCCTCCTCAATAATGTGTCCCCGCCCAGCATTGGACTTATCTGGAAACGGCACTGCATACAAGAAACAACTTCAACCATGGTGTGCGTGTGGTCGTAATTATGCTTTCTTTCCTGGCAGATCTCACAGTATAAATCACCACATTCCAAGCAGTATACGCGCGCTGCTAAATTGTTGCATTGCGCACATTTCACGTCAAACAGAAGGTCCGCATCTGGCATCAAAATGGAATTACCAGCTTCAAGCCAGGCCAACGCAGGCGGCTTTGCCCAAAAAGATGCTCCTGTTACCCGGTTGAACCAGAAAACTCGTCCAGATGCAAACTCAACGCATTTTTCATATATGTCTTGGGCGATGCGAGCAGCAACAAGCCGCCCGGAGGCCCCACGCCATAAACACTGCAAACTCAGCGTGGCTTTGTGCCCACGTAGATGCCGCAGCCGAGCAAGATCAAATCGTATCCGTGTTCTTGCACCCACGCGCACTTTAATCCTATGCCAAGGAGCTGCTACCAATCGTGCAGATAGCTCCAGTAGGTTAGTAGCACGACCTGCACAAGAGTTCGCACGCAATGCAACCGTGAAATGCGTGGCCGTTAGGGACTGAAAAATGTGGTTTTGAAGAATTGCGCATAACTTGGCATCGGTATAGGAGAAATGCTTATAATCTGGTACGGAATCGAAGTACGCCCTTGCTAATGATCGAACTGAATCCAGAAACTGGCTATAATTGAGGTAGGTGGTGTCATTTGGTTTCCCATTCTTTCTTCGATGTTTCATGAAGATCAATTCAACATCAGACTGGCTTGGGCTGTTCTTGTTTTTTAGACAAATCAAGTTAGGTGAATCTTTCATTAGTCGAAGAAAGTTTCCAATGCCTAGTTGAGACTTGTTTTCTTTTTTACCACAAGTACCATATTTTTGAAAAATCTTTTGCATTTCTGCAGGATAGTTTGATACGTTTAAGCTCGATTGCTTTACAATTTGATGTTGAATTATCAAAACACGAGTGTTTTTAAAAGCAGCTCTTCCTGATACATCACGTTCGGCCCTCTGACACAAAGTTGCACCAAAAGAAACAACCCGCTTCTGAGAAAAATATAATCTTACAGCAGAGGTCGACTTTGAAGCCATGTTGAGCATAGCCCTGCGTTTCGTGGAGTAGAATGTCAGCATTTGATAACGGCGCCAAGAAGCTGCGATGTATGCAGCACACCGCATCTGTGTTCTCAAATGTGAAAAGTCGATCATAACTAGCCACCACAAGACTAAGGCTTTGCGGTGTTTGTACTTCCGCCAAGCCTGTCCTTTCAACCACATCTGCAGGAAACGTTGCGTGTGTGTCACCTATAATTTCCCACTCAAAGAACTGTTAAGTACTTAAATAAGTATGCTCAGCAATCCACCCGTTTGTTCTTTATCATAGCAACCTTGGCCCTCGCAACACTCCTTCGATGCACGGACTGCAGAGCAATGATTCCATGCGCCATGTTCCTTTCCCCTTTTGGATTCGTGCGAGCAATACAATCAAGCTTCGAGCGAATTGTGTCCGTGTGCGCTAGCCTGTGTTTGCTTGTGGCTTTGACCTGCTTGTCTTTTTGATGTCGTCTCCTCCACTTTCGAAGATTGTGCCGAATGAAAATCAGTGCAGTACGTTTGGTCATTGCATTCATTTGTAACCTCCTTTCGTTACGTCCATCTAGCTGTATCGTATTACTCGGTCGTTTTTGTCTGATAGCAGGCTGTAACGTACGCACGAGTTGTGTTTTCCTACTTTCACGGATGCTCCAAGTACAGTTTGCGTCTTGAGATCGAGTTTTAAACCACGTTTGAATGGTTTTCGCTGCGCCTTGTCGCTCAAAATTGTAGAAGGCCGAGCTCTGTGTAGTCTCGTAGCGAGTTCGAGTTATGTGGTGATAATTGATCTGTTGTCGTCGCTTTGATCGATTTCTAGCACGCGCCCCGCGAGTAATTCGCTGCAGCTCAATAGTTGCTGAAGAACCCACGTGGTGGTCCATGCAGCTACGTATATGATACGAAGTAGCCATGCGAGATCGAAATGTACGCTGGAGATTCACGACCAAAGCCAACAGCCTGCTGCTGGGCACTAGACGCCTTTTTGTACCAAAAACTATAAACGCTTTCAATCGTGATGCCTTGACCTCCACATCATCAATATAATTGGTCAATTTCTCTCTCTCTCTTGTTGTCAGGAAAATAAAGTTGTGTTTCATCCTCATCCCAAGCTCCTTTTTAGACCTCCACTTGCGTTGGAGCAGCCGAATATACTGCGCGACAGTGCTTTTGGTAAGGTCTGAATTATAATCGATGTAGAGTTTGAGCCAGTGTTTGAGTGCTACCGCCTTGTGGTGCAAGGATAAGGTCTCCATTGCTTTGAGCAGAACGGGATATGCTCTTTCACGAGCAAGATCAATCAGATTGATTGACAAGAGGAACATCAATGGCACATTATATTTACTGGTATCTATGGCTCTGGTTGTAGGGGGATCTAAGCAAACCAATCCTTGGCATGGCCTTCTCCACGCTAGCGCAATCCGGAACCATCTCAGACTACCGTACTCTAGACCATCAGTTGGACCAAATGTTGGATCAGATCTAAGACTAATATGTGAGTCCCTCAGATGGCTGGTCATTTGCTTCGTGGATAAGCGACATCTTAGAGCTTCACCACAAATATTACAGGGAAGTTTTGTTCTTGCGAGGGTGAAGGTCGGTGGGACGCACACCCGGCCTTCCACATTATCTGCACGGCGCTGGAATCTATCTTGTTGTTGGAAAGGAAATACTGAAGACGGAGTTATCATACGACCCAAGGCGCCATATAGCTCTGAAACAAAAACTGCTGAGCTCAATTGGGCTGCCTGATCTGCCTTGACGACAGCGTCACAATCTAGTCGAGACTGAGAAGTCGTTACCATTGTACTAGCAGATGTTCGAAAATAAAGCGCGTCTAATAACTATCGTGGTACCGTGGAAGCTGGTCCTACCTACCGTAGGTACGGTACCTAGGGGTGTTGTTAATCTAGGGGGTGCCTAGGAGCTAAGTGTTAATCTAGGGAGGACGTGTACCCCAAATCTCAATATGGGGAGTACATACTGAGTATTATGTCAATTTAGGGAGGACTTCGCGCACGTAAACTCAGTATGGGGAGTGCAGCCGCCATGTTAACCATGTGCACCCCCCATTGTGTGGGGTGCCTACACAAGACTATATATGATAGTCGTTCAAACGCTCGATGGCGGCGCGCGTTGTTGCGCGTGCACGTCTTGCGTTTAACTGGGAAGTCACCGAATATGATCGACCGAGCTACGGCCACTATATTTGGTATAGTAATATTACAAACAACAGTGTCAAAGCAGCCTTCCCATGTGCTGAAATTGAAGCACAATTGCAACAATTTGATGCGAGCATTCAGCTTGCTCGTAATGATGACCCAGACCATGCCAGCATAATTTGGACAGAGCAGGGGTTTACACGCCCATTTCCTCATTGTTTCGGTATCTCAACCGACGACGGGGATGGTGAGGGTGAGTACTATAATTACCACTGCCATTTAGCAGGTCGGGACTACATCTCAAATATGTTCACAAGCTGCGTTGTTGTTTTATAGGCTCAATCAACGCAGGAGGGAATGCTCCGGACCCTGGACTGCCAGGCCCGTTTGTGCCACCGCGCTGGGAAGCTCCAGCAGCGCCAGCTCTAATGCCAGCTCCAGCTCCAGCTCCAGCTCCAGCTCCAGTTGCTCCTGGGCCTGCACCCGCAGCAGAAGGCAGCGCGGCGGCCCTGCGAGCGGCATGGCTGCTTCAGATCAATAGAGTTCAGGAAATGAAAAATGATGACAGGCCCGCCGACGAGATCCAGAAGGCCAATGATGAGTGCAAAAAACTACAAGAAGAGTACCACGCCGCAAGCAAAAAAGAAACAAGAAAGAAACACAAGAAAGACAAAGAAGCCGAGCTAAAAAAAGATCTAGAAAAAGAGCCCCGTTATCCAAATTTTGATCCAATTAAATATGGAGAACAGCACACCCCCAAACTTAAAGAGGACATGACAATTAAGTTCCGCGTAAATGCACGGGCAACGCTCGCAGAGTACTTCGAACACCATGGCAAAAGAACACACAGGTATGTTCCTTGTATCATGACCCTTCACCACATTCCTTCACACATAGAAAGAGTGAATTAAAGCCGGGGCTTATATCATACTGGTGTGCCTGCGTAAGAGATGATAGGGATCCGGAAGAAGAGAAGTGCATGCATGTTGTTTTCACAAAGACGTCGGCGGGTGAAGACTGGGTATGCAAGAAAGTAGGAAAACCGATATGTAATGAGCTGTTCACCAAGCAACCTTATTTAAGTTCGACTATGTATCATCCAGAAGAGCTCGCAAGTTACTGCGCTGCGCGCATTGCTTTCCCAGTTAAAATAGCCCAAGTCAAGGTAACCTTGCAACCAGTCCTAAGGCTACATAAAGATGTCAGCGATTCGTGGTGGAGCCGCATGAGGAAGCTTGTCGAGCAGGCCAGGCTCGGTGGCCCACCAGAGCAGTTCCTCACGGAGCTGCCTGCTTTGCTTCAAGCCCTGCGAGACAAGGGCTGGAAGGCAGACATGATCACAATGGAACCTAGTGTAATGAAATGGAGGCTTGGCTTGGCATGGAAAGCAAAGTACGACAAAGACAAAAAGAGGGACCCCAACATTGGTCCCTATGATCCATCGACTGCCCCAGCTGTGGACTCGAACAGAAAGTATGTTCTTGCCGTTCATTTGCAGCCACCCTGGGCCAGCAGCTACATGGATGTGTTAGATCCGGTAGTATCTAACTCAGATTTTACTTTTGGCCAATCACATGACGCACTTATGGCGCCCTGCCTGGGATTAAGAACGGTCCAAGACGCCAATTTGCACGTGACAATTGTGGCAGCTGTACTTTACTTAGGAACCGAAGGCGAAGAATCGTGGAATATACTCAATGGTTGTACCAAAGACCTCGACAATTATAATGACCATGCAACAATTGATACCACTGACCGGGGTCCAGGAGCACCGGCCTCTCTTCGCAAAATGGGTGGCATCGAACACGGAAACTTTTGGGACACATGGCATATACGTAAGAATATAGATGACAGTTCAAACTTATACAAAGCAGACAAGGAGGCCTATGTCAGAGCATATGAAGCCAAAGATGAACTAGAGCTGGAGGAATGCATCACAAAATATTCACCAAGATTAAAAGCATACTTCGCTCCGCACCCTAGGAAATGTATTTACCCTTGCCTTAACGAAGGTCTAGGGATGCGGCGGAGTGGATCTGCAGTGGAGGGTGAAAATAGTGCTCTCAGGGAAATCAAATTAATGCACCCATCATACATTATTTATCAGTTGACAGCGAAAATGGCAAGTCAGACCGCTGCCAGAAAGGACGCTGCGCAAAAAGCCCACGATGATGGGGCTAAATATGGATGCAGGATAGATGCAAAATTCACTCAGGCCAGGGATGCAAGCGCGCACCTAACTGTGACTCGCCAGGACGATAATATTTGCATTGTCAGCGACCCTAATTTGGGGGACTGTCATGTGGACTTGGAATTACTGGGAAAGGCAAATCCAGGTAAGGCTTGCAGCCGTAAGTGTGGGGTGCCCGATGGTACACCATGTGTTCATGGCTTCGCAGCAGTGCGGGCTACTGGCCAACCGATGCACAGATATCTACATAAAATGAACACAGTGGTTGGATGGAATCAACAGTATGCTGGGTTCTCAGGTGTCGCTAGTGTGCTTCCTTCGAAGGCTGACATTGAAAAACATTCTGATCGCTATGATGCTAGCCTCGCATTCCCACCCTGGCACAAGCCATCTGGAGGTAGACCCAAATCGACTTCTAGGATGAAAAGTGCATCTGAAATTAGATGTGGTAAAAAAAGAAAACAGATGAAATGCACGCTTTGTCATAGATATTGCCAGAGAAGAGCAAAAAAAAAGTCCAACATCCCATGCAGGCCTGGCGAGCAGGATACTGCTATTGATGCCTCCGGATCCGATGAGGAGAAACAGGATGGCAATGGGGGCTAGAATAGTTTTGATCTGCACTTTGGTTGGGCTGGGTGCTTCTACGCGTGGCGCGCGGACGCGTCGGTGTCGACGCTCTTCTAGGAGGGCTATCACTGCCAAGGGCACTGCGTAATTATTTTAAGTTCATCTGACTGCTGCGTTTGCTTAGAGTGCTTTTTAGATAAATAATAACTAAATAAATTTTATTTATAAGAAATGAGCACATTACCTTACTGCTATTTCGAAGCTCCGGTTTACTGTGGGAACTTGGGCATCCTGATCGACCAGAGAGAGGGCTTTTAGGAGCTCGCTCCCTATTTTAGGTCTCCCTTAATTTATTTCTTTTTATTATTATTATTATTGACCCACCAATTGCACCACGCCCCATGCACTTTCGCACTGGGGGGCCTTTGCAAATCAATCATACCACTCCGGAGCATAGGAACGGTACAAGGACCGCTTCGTGCCATTGTGGGGCTTTCCTGCATAGGATGGGGCCACTCTCAAGCCAGATGGGAGCTCACTGTGGCTCCTGGGAGCCTGCTGAGTCCCCAAATAGGCTGCCACCGCCCCAAAACGCGGCGTAGGTGCAACCCCCCGACTACACGCGAGCTTTGACACCTCAACCCGCCCCCAGAAGCCACTTGTTCATTAAAATCCATTTTTAAATTTACGCCTGATAGTGCCCCGTCCTGACATTTAGCAGATTTAGGCTACGGCCCCCAGTAAGCGCAATAGCGGTCTTGGTAGACTTCATACTATCCCACCAATAGTCAACTACAAGCTTCTCACATCTACACCACGAGAAGGGCACTTTGGGTCTGTCCGTGCTCGGGCCTTGTTATTATTAATGTGGACCTCCGGCACGTCGGTCTATGATAGCATAAACGGTCGCGTCGGGGTCCATAGTAATGGTACCAGCGTCGATGGTCACTCAGTCAATTATTTACGGGTCTGGAGGTTTGTGCTGAATTATGCCTACGGACTGCCTATTGTGGAGATTCGGCAAGTCGGTCGATTGTAAATAGAACAACGGCGTCACGGTCCACCATCATAGTGGGGTCGCTCGTACCCTTTTGGATAATTTATTTGCCCTGCTTTCTATATTGCCCCCTGGTCCAGTGCCTTCCGGGAGCCGCGCGGATATGTTCTTCGGCCGCTACGTTTGAACAGTGGGTCTCGGCGACCAACTATGATGAATTCTGAATTCTGCGGATCATTTATTTAAACACCTTTCCTGCGACACACCTGCCCTATGCCGGGCGAATGGGGGGGGGAGCGCGCGAATGTGGAATCAACTATTTTATTATTTGATATTTCCACAACAACAACCCCTAGCGAGGGCGACCCCCTGATGATAGTGGTGTGGGGGCGAAGCCAGCCCCAGTGCTGCCACTCGGGGATGCATGTGAAGTGGGCCCAGCAAACACACACAGCCGGGCTACTACAAACATGGCAGCTTCATGATGCCCGTGGGGTGCGACATCAACTACCAGACACCGATGTGAAAGTTTGGCGGCCATCTGACCAGTCTACGGCCCGGGCTACCAGTACAGCGACCTGCATGCAACCGTGCAAATCTCAGAACAGCCCATAGGACGATAATGTTGATATCCCATAAGCAGCACACACTGATCCACCGTCATCCCGTTATAAACCAAAGGCCCAGCCGGCCCGGTAGCGCCGCGCTGTACTAGCTGCGTTAGGGCACACCGCCAGCCTCCAGAAGCCCATAAAAACCATAAGAACGAGGTCACGCAACTACCAGGCACCAAATCAATGGCTTTCGCCGCAGCTAAGCGTCGCGTGATTTGTGTGGGCTATGTAGTGCCGAACGCCGCGACCGCCTCGTACGCAACAACAGCAAAGGGTTATACGATTCGACTTTCGCTGGCGAACGCTTGGCTACCGCATAAGCCAATGCCACGCTCAAACGAATAAATAATGGCGTACGCAGTACGGCGCACCCGCGTACGTCCTGTGAGCCCCTCTGCTGCGTATTCAATATAGGGAGTGGTGTATAGGTCGTGGTGTGTTATGGGCATATGCCTAGGCCTGTAGTCCATTAGTACATTTGCCTGTAATCGGTACTCCCCACTTTGATGTTTAATCACTTTGATGTTTAATCTAGAGGTGCTCCCCAGATTGTATTAAACTATACTAAGTACTCCCTATATTGACATTTTCCCACGGTACCTACGGTACCGTAGGTACCGCAGGTACCACGGTACCGTGGTACCTAGGGACGGCACCTACCTACGGTACGGTACCGTACGTACCGTACCGTAGGTAGGACCAGGTTAGCGTTAAGCGCACAGCGCGGCCGGCGCAACGGCTGGCGCAGCACCCACGCGGGGCTACCTCGGACGGCCACTGGCCAACTTGCCTTGCACTGGTAGCCACTTATTCGGCCTGCGTCGCGAGCTACAAATGTGCCCCCAAATCTGCTGGAGCCTAGGCTCGACTCCCTCCAAGCCGACGTTTATCGCGTCCGTATATCTCCGGGCTTTGCCTGCGCAGCGTGATGGTCGGCGGCCGACGGCTTCGCTTTGTTTTGCTGGTCGCGGTCGGTCCCGAAGTGCTACGGGTCATAACGCATTCGGATCGCGGTCTCGGCTGAAATTTAGTGTCGCTCCGGACTCGAGGCATCACTCGCTAACTTACAATGCATGGGTCGCCAACAAGTCGATCTCCTTTGCATTCGGCACCCATTTTACCGCGTTTGGTGTATGGGTTCGAACAGTTGAATGTCTCACTGGTAATCCTGGCCGCGGGCAATCTCACCAGCCCATGGGCGTGGGTCATGAGGTCAGTGACGACGCTCTTGCACCCTCGATACGCCCGAAATGAGCAGATTCTCGTGCGAAAAGTGGCCCGCAACGCACCGCCGTGGGGCGCTCGCGGTCGGCCAAAACCTCCCGAGCGCTCAAACCAAGGGCTTTGGGGCGCGGGCGGGGGTGCGTATAGACGCCTGTGTAATGTACAACCCTGACTGGGCCCCATAAGGCCCCATAAGGCGAGGTGAAGCTAGGTTGGCATTTACCTGAGGGGTTATTTACCCCAGGCGCCGGCCGGGGGTAATTACCCGGGTAATTACCGGTTAGTGCGGGTTATTTACCCCGGGATCTTATAGAGGGGTAGGGGGAGCGGGCCTCGCAGGCCACTGGCGCGGGCCTGGGCCGCGCCGGGCCACATGACTCGGTACTTGT
>Ga0099799_10072_pt1 | contig 29961 bp, 23 predicted proteins | sample Uncmet6_SortLC_1_FD_89033 | JGI IMG/M metagenome (GOLD analysis project Ga0099799, IMG submission 89033) | Marine eukaryotic communities from CALCOFI LINE 67, Pacific Ocean - CN11_C50_N6_SortLC_1 | ecosystem: Environmental > Aquatic > Marine > Oceanic | place: Pacific Ocean: Monterey Bay...
GGGAGGCTTGCCTGTCTCCTCATCACCACCTGTATCGCCCATTGCTCCATATCCGGTCTGGGATTCGTCCTCGTCGCCCTGTCTGCCCCCCCTGGCCGCTTTCAGTCGCTCCGCCCACCCTTCACCGAAGACATCAGGATCTCTCTTCATGGCAGCTTCAGATACCATCTCAAGGTCGCGGAATCCTCCGTAGCAAATTAAAAAAGACATGACCCAGATGGGAGTAAAGATCGCCCACCAGCTCAAACTCAAATTGAAATCAAGCTGGATAATTACTAATACGAGGAAAGCCAGCCGCATGGCTACCTTGAGAAGATCTTGCTGGGCCGTTGCCTTTGCCTTCGAGGCTGCAACGAATGCTGGACTTTCCAAAGATGGGACCACCGCGAAGTTCTTGGCAATTTCGAGCTTCTCATCGTCTGTCATTTCTTCGAAAGGCTTTGCGAACATGAGCTCCAATTGATCCAATGTGATTATTCGCATCCTCGCAATGGGAAGCTTTTTGAAGACTGTGATGGCCTCCCAGAGGAAGAGGGGGATGAAAACTAGCCCCCAGCTCCAAAGAATGCTGTACGTCAGCTTCAGGGTCACGAAAACTTCAAAGACAACGACAAGTAAAAAGCGGAAGAGAGAGAAGACGCGTCGGGACATTGGGAGGGGATCAGTCCATTCCTCCTCGGGAATATGATCGGGTTTTTGGATTGGACCCATCATGATGACTCGAGCGTGATAAAATAGGATGAAAGCGTTCCACAACCAAAGGGGCGTCAATACCCCGAACCAAGATGCATTGTCGCCAAGGTGTCCATCTACCATGAGGCATATAAGAGCTGGCTGGACAAAGATTGCGATAGCCATGGCGACAAAAATCCCAAATATCTTCAATCGGTCAATGACGGAAGAGGTGGCAAAGTTGTGTGCGAGCTCCTGCGGATTGATGCTGAAGGGTTCGTCGACCCACTTGAGCCCTTTGGCTCCGATGGCATCGTACGTGTCTCTCTTGTGTGGATCAGAGAGGATCTGCGATGAGGATGAAATTCAGAGGCAGTGGCGTTATTGTGGTGAGGAGTATTCTTACCGGCATCATACAATCCTTTGCAACGATACAAACACGTTCGTACCTCGTATGCATGCTTCATTAGCTGAAAGCGCTCTCGATCGGCATCGGTGGCGACTTGTCCCCTTTGTGCCAACTTGTCAGGGTGCATCAACAAGCTCTGCTTCTTGTACGCCTTCTTGATCTCCTCGGAGCTCGCCTCCGAATCGATCTCCAGGAGTCCGTAGTAGTCGTCATTGGGATTATTGGAGTCGGCGCGGAAGAAGGCGTTGCAGCAGCAGAGGAAGAAGGCCAGATCTAAGCGGGCCATCTCTGCCGTTTGGGTGCCCTACGGTGGACCGAAGGTTCGCGAATTGAGTTGTTTTGTTAATAGTAATGTCTGATAGGCTTTGGCATGAAAGGATCGATAGCCTTATGGCACAGAGACAGATATAGATCGGGGGTCGGGGGGAAGAAAGATGAGATGCAGAGGGCGGACGGAGGTTCGCAGGTTCGCACTACTGTACACGTCCTACTACTCAATTGAAATACTAGTCTAGAGTATGATTTCCTGCAAGCTTTATGAGGAATTTCTACGAATAAATATACGTGGCTATGGACGCTTCTTCATTCCTTATTTGAAAATAAGTACTCCTGGTGTAGTAGAAGTATTCATTTAAATAATAGATCTTATGTTAAGACTCTGAATCAAGCTAGCCAGCTCATCTACAGGATCCAGGAATTTGTACGACCCGTACAAAGAGGTACTAATATGAATTCATTCATACATCAGCATCCTGCAATGATGTTAGCTCCAGTACGTGGTGTAGGAGGCTGTCATAATTATTTTTAATTTTTATTACTCTACTATGTATATATCCTCCGTAATATACCCCAGCCAGTATATTAATAATAATAATCATCATGTCAAATATACGAGCTCGTTCACGGTATCCATTCTAAATATAATTATTATATTGTGTGTCCGTTTTAATTGGAGACACTTTAACTGCCTGACTCGATATGTAAAGGTATATACAATATTTGTCTTGACGGGTATGTACTTATTTCAAAACATTGGCTTCATGTACTTCTTATTTTTTATTTTTAGTCTATGGAGAATGCGACAAACACATATTATTATTAGTAGATCGTATAAATACTTTGCATAGTACTTACACAATAATAATAATAATACTACTACTCTAGTAGTAATATATTATATCATGTATGTTATGTGCAGTTGGATAGTAGGAATCCCAGCAGAAGAGCAGTGTGTTTCCTTCTATACTACGAGTAGAGTATTCAGCAGCTACGTCAATTCAAAAAAAGGCTGATCACTACATAAAAAATCGAAAATGACCTCATTTTTATTCTAGGAATTTTTAGTTACGTTCCATTGATATAATCCTTTCAAAGCTCTGAAAACTTGTCATTGTCATGGCCATGAGGTCCTTTGTACCTTTCGCCATTCATGCCACGATATCGATCGCTTCTGCTTCAGTCGAATACTTATTTCGGCAGCCCGTCCTCATCAACGACGGCACCGACAAGGTCCTCGGCGACCTGACAATACAAGGAGGAGACGAGCCCGCGGACATTATCTTTCAATTCGCCAAGCGTCACAATCTCACCCCAAGTCACCAGGAAGAAATGCTTAACAAGGTTTGCGCTATCGTCCGCTGCAGTCGAAAAGCTGCCGTGGTTTGGAAGAGCGGCGCGGTCGACGTTGGAGGAGGAAGCACTGAAACTTTGTTACTGCTGGAGAACCAGGAACCTGTCGACGCTGTCCACGATTTTGTTCAGAAGCACAATCTCACCACTTCCGATCAAAAAGCCCTTGTCACTGATGCTTGCAGTGCTGTTCTATGCTCGAGGACTCATCCCGTCGTTTGGAGCAAGAGCGTTGCTGTCGATGGAACTTTGCTGCAGGTCGAGGTTCTTGAAGGGCAGGAGCCGTCTGATTCAATTTATGCTGCTCTGGGACCTCTCGGCGTTTTGCATAGCGACCGTCAAAAATTGGTTCGGTTGGCAGTTCAAGATGGCGTCGCATGGTCGAGGCAGTATGCAGTTTTATTTTCAGGTGCCATTTTGCCAAGGGTAAATGGCGCCGAAAGGGAGGAGGAGACAGGCAAGATAATTTTTTCTCTATATGACGATGGCGTTGAGCCAATCGATGCCCTTTTTCGGTTTGCTAATCAGAATGGCATTGAAGATGGGGACTTTGACCATATTGTGGGCTATATCATGCCTCAAGTCTGCGAGGTGGCCGTTTGTCGGCGAATGCGGCCGATAGTATGGCGTAGCAATTTCGATGAGAAACACAATCTAGGCTCATTTGGTGTCCTTCGTAATGAGGAACCAGTTGACGCCGTGGATTATTTCGCGCAGGAGAACAATCTCAGTCTTCAGGGCAGACAAAGTATTTTGGATTTGGTCTGTAAGGAGCTTGAATGTAAACGCCTCGCTCCGGTGGTTTGGAGAACTCCTATAATGGACGAGAGTGGAAACTTGCTGGGTTCGTTTACAGTAATGGAGAATGAGGAAGTGGCTGATGCCGCGCATCGTTTCCTTACTGCTTTTGAAGTGCAACTCGATCAACATGGCCTGAAGAACTATATCTTCGCCAATGCTTGCAAAAGCCCAAGGGTGAAGTGCACGAGAATAAATGCAAATATGTTCGACCGCGAGATTTCAGGGACGGATGGAAGCGTCATTGATCGGCTCACCATTCGAGACAACCAAGAACCCGCCGATATCGTTTATCAATGGTGCCAGTCTCGTGATCTAGGAGAAGATTTCATGTTCGCCCTGATTGAGGAAGTTTGCAACGAAGCAGGAGTCCGCTGCCGACGAAATACTCCGATTATTAAGTCAATACCATTGTCGGGACCGGACGGGGTTGAGGTTGGAGTTTTCCACGTCAAACTTCGGGAGGAACCAGTCGATGCTCTTTACAGATTCTTTAGCAGGAATGGGCTGTTTAGGCTTGGCTGGAACCTCAACAGTGTTCTTCCGCAACTCTGCATCATGTCTGATGTCGTATGCGACCGTACAGTGGCGATCAAATTCCATCACACCAACTTTACCATGGGCGAGAAGAAATGGACTGGCCCACTGACAATAAAAGAGGGAGAAGAAGTCATCGACATTCTTTATGGGATGAGGCTTGCACATAATCTCACAGTTGAAGATCAAATGCATGCATTTGCAAACATCTGCAAGTCCCCCGAAATTTACTGCTCGAGAAGCAAGGCGATTGTGCACAGTCTACAAAACATTTCCTACAACGACTATGAGCGATTTGGGAACGAAACCTGCAAGAGAAAATATGCCAGTATTCAATACTTAAGAACTTTTTCTGAATCATTCATGGGACGCCGGCTTCCTTCCTTCCTCCAAGGCGATGGTTCGGCTGCTATGGCCGTCTTCGAACACACCCTATTTGGAATCGCCCTTCTTAGTTTTGCGATAACAAGCGCCGCGATTGCCCTTTACTTTATTGGCCGTAAAAGTCCGCTTTCTGTTGGAGCCCACTTTGTCACATATTTGTACACGTTCGTCATAATAAGCTCACTTCATACACTTTTCATTGAGCCAGTGAACGATATTGACCGAGCAATGCATGTTTTCGAAGGGAAACTTCCAGATCTATTCATTTACGAAGGAGAAGAGCCAGCAGATTCGATCCTCCGATGGGCGAAAGAAGCCTCTCGAAGATTCCATCCGATTGTGAGGCAGCCAATCCATTGGGAGATTTTAGATAAAATTTGCATCGAATCGCTCACGTGCACCAGACGGAGGGCATGGGAAGTCATTGATATGGGAGCTGTAACTCTTGCTGGCAACCACTATCCTATCGAGTTTTCAAATCCAATGGTTACTCAACATGCCACCGGAGATTGCGTCTCGGAAGGGGCTGATTTCTGTCTCATTTCTCTGGCAGAGGAATCTGCGGGGATTCTTTGCCGCCGACTGCACCCTCGGCCAATAAACTGCGTAAATGACATCAGTAGTCATATCTTACAACAGCTCGAAAACCACAACTCACGTCGAATAGGCGCCAAAGACGCTTACACGAAGCTGCTATTGGAGATGGACGCTCCTTTTAATGAGCTGTTTGCTGCACTTGAAAGTAGTGTGCGGCCAAGGGGGGTGAATCTTGCTCCATTTTCTAGGGTTGACAATGGTACAGCTACACATGACGAATGGGATCTGCATGTCAAGGAAGCTTTCGCGGCAGTCGACGCATTCTATAAGATCAAGGATCCGGATAGCCGGCAGTGGAACGATAAGCCCTGCGAACCAGTCTTCGGAGGAGCTCTTTGTGCTAAGAATGATAAGGATGGCAACCTCTTGATCGAAATGTAATATGACAATCTGATTGAATATGTTATAGAATATGTCATAGGTCGTACAAATAAATCTTTCCTATTTATTTTTCTATCTATGTTTTCCTTTCCTTTTTTTATTGTTCGAATCAAATTCCCTGTCGAACATATATCTACGCCGTGCGAGCTCATATCTCTCTTCATTGTACCGTCGAAGATCTAAATTTTTACCATCGCAATCTGGCTTGGATCCCCAACAGCGTTACATGCAGTCAAACGCTGGAGGGGTGGTAGCTGACCGAATTCCTGGACATGTTTTTGTTTAACCCTCAACTGTTGGGGGGGAGAATTTGACCCTTGTGCATCACCAGTCTTTTCATCTTGCGAATGAAGCCGTTCCCAGACCTTGATAAAGAATTTCTTTTGGGAACCAGTCTTCAACTTGGCTGTCTGTTCCTTGCGGAGGGTCTTGAAATGTGCAAGTTGATCCTTGGTCTCTTGGCATATATGCTTACATTCCATCATGTGATTGTGAACGGATACAAAGTTCGACTCAACTGCGTTAACTGAAGCCCAGAAGAACTTTCGGGAATCAGCTTTCCCTGCGCAGTGCTTGCACTCGACTCCAGTAGCCCCTACTTCTTTCATTCGACGTTTGTTACGGTCGGCTTCAGTGAAGCGACATGGTTGAAGTTGCTCCATTACTGTGTAGAGGAATTCAGCTACGAATGGTTTGTCTTCCTTGCAAACGAGAGGTTTACTCTGTGTCGTCACGTCGGATGCAACTCGAGCGAGAATATCGAGGAAAGCAGGGGTTTCCTTCTGTGACATTGGATCCCTGATGAATCGAATACCTTGATCCGTGTCAGCGAGGCCTAGCTTCTTAGCGGACGTAATCCAGTACTGCCTTGTAGCGAGACCCTTGGATCCCTTCGAACTTGCATTCTGCAAAGCAAGAAATTCGTCTTTGACTTCTTGGGGGATCATTTTGCACTCGTGAAAGTGAAAGCGTTGGATATCAGCGACGGCTTGGTAGATGCGTCCGACGGAGAAAGGGAAACACAAAGCGCGGTTGGAACGTTTCTTTGCGGGGAGGCCGTAACAGTGCACGCAGCCAATTCCGACCTGACCTTCGGCGATAGGGAAGGAGGTGGGAGTCCTGCATGCAATGTCCTGCTTTGTTGCCGAAAAGGCGCAGACATGCCTGCGAAGGAAACAACGAAGGGGGCTTAATGCGTTCTCATCCTCCTCTACTCCCAACGGAACACTTCCTGTGAAGAAAGTGTACGAGGTGTCCGATCCATCGTTGATGATGATCTTTCCCTGAGAATGCTCAACTGGTCCTCCAAAAGAGTTCATAGACAGTGAAGACCCGGATCCATTCATAGGAATTGTCTTCAGATGACTTCCTGACGATGAACCCGAGCGACCAAGCTGACGATCAAAAGACGAAGCTTTAGAGTTGATTTGATTGATTGCAGCATGGCCATTTACTCCAGGATGCGTATGGTAGGTTGAGCGATTGGGCTGGCCAGGGCTTTGGCTATCCTGTTGAATGAGGGCAGCAGGGCGCTTTCCATTAACCTCCCCAGCCTTGGCAGGGTCATAGATGACACCTGTGGCTCCATCGACCATGCCCATCTTTTTAGCAGAGTTGACGAAGTATGCCATGGTAGTTCCTGTGCTCCTTCCATTGGTCGCCTTAAGCTCGTCGAGCTTTTCCTTCAGATCGGCCGGGACAAACCTACACGATTTAAAGTGGTCCAATTTCATATCGATAACAGTGCGGTAGATTCGTTTGATACTCGATGGATAGCATATCGCACGCTTGACCCGATCTCCAGGGCTGGCGACGTGACGACAATGGATACAACGCAATCCGATCTGACCTATGGACACCGGCCTCTTACGACCGGGCGCAGGAGCCTTAACGTCAGCCTCAGTAGCGCAGAAGACTTCAACATTCTCCCGTACGATGGAAAGAGTCTCGGAGAGGGACACGCGATCATCTTGCATGGCTAGTAGGAGTACTCCATCAGGGGTGTGTAGCTGCCCAGCGACAGAGTTGACGTACATGTTGCCTCCATAATGATGATGTCCTTGATGGGGATGGCCCATGAATGTAGGATACGGGGAGGGGTCTCTCCTGTCATCCATGTGATGATGTCCTGGGGGACTCATCGGTCCATGACTCCATCCACCCCTGGGAGACTGGAAAGGATGAAATTGCTCAATGTCATCCCTGCGTTGAGAAGGCTGTCCATGGGGAGAGCCAAAACTCGGAGCCATACCATACATACTAGGCATGGAGTAAGGCTGAGTCTTGTGGTCGGCGCCGCGGAATTCGCCACTCATACCTAGTCTAGGGAGCATAGCAGGCATTGCAGGATAACCGAAAGATCCCTGCATGTTGCCCCCACCCATGTTTTGAGGATGCGGAGCAGACCACCTCTTTGACTCATCAAGCGGAATGGGCTCGTCCCAGCTAGAGCGGAGAGGCGAACGACTCGAAGCCATGTTGGGTTGTCGACCAGTGCCAGTATGGCGCTGTTGGGATGTACTAGACTGGACGCCCTGCGGGGCATTCCAACCGTCGAAGCACACCTTAAGTGGATCGCCAAATTCGGCACTTCCACCACCGAGCGATCCTGACCAAGAGTGTAAAAGTTGAGCGTCATTTCCAGGCATACCGAACGACATGCCCAAACCAGAGTCGGTCGGAAGTCCCGTGGCCGAGATGGCACCCTTGAACGAGTCACATCGAGACGCAAAGGTAAGAGTGGGAGAAAGAGTGTGTTGGCCGTCCTTAGCCATGCTGGCAGCAAGTAGCCTTGGCTTTTTTGACGTATAATCAGGAGAGGAGGGACCATGGCGTTTCAAATCGCCACTGTCCTCGCCTCTGTAGGTAGGAGCGTCACTGCGTGGAGGTTCGAAGTCGTCGCATGTGAAGGGAGCCTCAGAGGTTTTGGCAGTGTGTTTGGCCGGGGAAAGGGGTGGGGGACCAGGGTGGGGAGTATCAGAGGAGTCCGAGCCGGAACGGCTCACATGAGGTCCACGGCTATTATCTTGACCAGCTCCAGCAGCATAGGGCATCAACCCCGCCGCTCTATCAGGGGGACCGTAGGGATACATGTATGCTGATGAGACTGATCCGTGGGGCGCTCGAAGGGTATGCTGCTGGGAGGGCATATGAGGAGGGGTCACGGGAGGGACCCCGCTGGAATGCACGCTATGCTTCATCTTGTAGCCATTCTGTCCGGGAGAAAATGTTGAACTACTCGGGTGAGGATACCCATGCGGGGGATACCCCCATGCTGTGCCTGGATGTTGGGCCGCGGAATTGGGCGGCGGACCACTGGGAGGCTGAGGAACAAATTGTTCTTGTCCAATTCCGCGGTTGGAATTCTGAGTGGTTGACATGGTTCGGCACGGCAGGAAGGCAAGATGTGACGGCTGGACAGCAGGAACGAACCCGACAGAGTGACTCTTTCGACAGCAATGACCGATCAGGAGGCAACCGCAATAAATAAATCAAAAGTCAATGATAAGCACTCGTTTTCCCTGTGTTATTCAATTGATGTTGTCGAATGCAATAACAGATTGTTGTGGTGGAACTACACTCGCTTCTTTGGCTGGAGCGTGCGTTTTGGGTGATGTGCGCTCCGTAGATTTGGGCAGAGAAAGATGAGCCAGCGACTTAACGCTCAACGTGGGGACGTTGAGGTCGGGTAGGTGATATATACATCTACATGTCTTTAATAAGTATTCACACGAGGTTAAATATATATTTCATTTTGGACCAAGATTACTGAATGATAAAATCGCTTAACCTAAACTTAATAAAAAAACTACGTGTAATCATCGCTCCAGCGAAAACATTTACATGTTATTATTTTAGTGAAACCCCCTTTTACTCCACTAGAGAGTATCAAAGAATCCCAGAATTGTCCACCTTCATTATTATTTTTTGATATCGCAACGAAAATTCGCATGATATATATGTATATATATCGTGATGAGAAAATGGACGATGAATTAATCCTATGGATACTCTAGTACTAGACTATCACTGCTAGTAGTAGTATGCATACTTGAGTATGCATAATATTCAATAATAATATGGATATACTATACGAGTCGTAGTATATATACTCTCCTCCTACATTGTATAATGCATACGACTCGTAGTATACTACGTCGTACAATAGAACAGAATTATTTAATAATATTTTTTTGTATGCATACTAGCTAGTACTAGGTAAAATGCTTTTAAACATTTTTTATCTCGTTGTATGCATACTAGCTTGCTAGAGTACGAGTACTAGTAGGAGCTATGTTGTTACGTAGCTACGAGCTCGTACACATCTTTTCCTTCGCCTTTTGGCTATGATTTGCACTTAATACGAATCTTAACTTGCACATTTCCATCCCTTTGTGCTAATGTGGCCCGCTCAAAGGAAAGCGCCGGAATCCTGCCTACGAACTCGATCTCGTAGGAGGCTAGGAGTGTTGCTACGCATGATTGCATCAAGAAAAGAGCCACCCTCTGCCCTGGGCACATGTGCAGACCTTGTGAAAAGGCCGTGAATTTGTACTCATTAGGGTGAAACTTTGCGTCCGTCCACTCCTTTCGAGCTGGATTGTATGCGTCGGCATCTTGACCCCATAACTCTTTATTGAGACTCGGAACAATGTGGCTAATGGCAATTACCTCACCTGGAAAGAGCTCGATTTGTCCCCCTTTGTGACCCAAAACGGGGTTCTTCCCAAGTATACAATTCTGCCTGGCAGTCCTAATACCGCCCAATGCATGCGACGTGAGCCTCAACGTTTCCATGCAGCACATACGAATATGGGAGCATTGTTTTAAAGCCGAAAACGTTGGGCTCTCCAATAACGATTTCGCTTCAAATCTGGCGTTCGACTGATGTGCTTTGCTCCCGTGCAGCCGCAGGTGCAAAAAGGATTGTGCTGAACCAATAGCTGCATTTTTGTGAGCAGCAAATAAGAGCCCGACAGTGAACTCTGATGCCTTTGTCAAGTTCAATCCTTTTCGTTGGAATTCTCGCAACCACGGTCCTTGATCATCAAGGGCAGCACACCAGGCTCTCTTTATTCTCTGAGCGATACGTCTTTGAAGCTTTATTCGTTGTTTCTGAACGGGTCTCAAAATCAGTGGCAAAGCGAGCCAACGCGGGAGGACAGCAGCTGCAGCCGTGGCGTCCTCAATGGCGTCCTGTAGCGTCATAAAATCATCGAGGAATTTGATGCCGTCCATATCTTGATTCTGGCTCGGCTCCAAAAATGCTTTGCCAAGAAATACTTGAATAACGGCTCGCAACGTACACCGCCTCACCAGCCCAAGAAAGTCCGCAATTATCACATGTTCACAAGCATCAGCCACGCACCCCACTTCAGCTTCAAATGCTGTTTGAAAAGATGACACGAGCAGGGGCACAAGTTTATCTCCTAGGCTGAGATGGTCCTTGATTACGCGTTTGTGAAAATTTGTTCCCTCGTACACATTAGCCACGCCGAGAGTGTGCTCGAAGCCAATAGAAGAAACCGCATCCCTGGCCGAAAGGATACGCTCGGGTGTGTTCACTGCATTTTTCAAGAGGTTCACCTCGGCACTAAGATTCTCGCCTTTACCGCCGCCACAGCCAGAGAGGACGGTCATACGGCGTCCAGCCAAATTGATTCTAAAAATTGACCCGACGGTCCGGCTCTGTCTCAGAAGGAAGGCGGCAGGATCCTTCTTATATGCCAGGGCGTGGCCGACAAGGAAGCTTCCCTCTGTCGCATTAGGCACCCCCCCCGACGCTCTGGGCGAACGCTTGCGAGAGAGAAGAAAAACTAAAAGAAGTGTGCCTGCACCGACACAGGCGGTAACTGCGCCTGGACTTTGAGGCAGCGTCGTCGCAATGAGGTCCGACATCGCATCTTCGCCCGGTACCAGCATTAGTTCAATGAAGGCAAATAATGAATACAGCTGTGCATAGATCGATTGCGATTTATTATGATCCGGAAGTCAAAATACATTTATTGCAATAATATTTTGGATGCGGTTTGAACGAGAACGAAGTAGCAATTAGAAGGAGTGAAGTTGGTGGAAAGAGGAGCGGAGGTTATCAGTGTTACCGGGATGACACGAGATAAACACTAGCTACTCGCTAGTACTAGAAATCCCTACGAGTGCGCAGTGGACAAAATTGTGGTCTCCATTGCATTGTACATTGTTTTATTATTTCCTATCTGATCATCATATCTGATCTATCCACACGAACAATTTCTGCTCATGCTTCAATATCCAAAAGTGGCAGCACCGGAGGGCGAAAAGAGTGTGGGAGCCTCCTCGGCCCCACCCATCATGAGCGCCTCAATCTCCTTCTCGGAAATGAGAGGTCGGCCATACATTGGCCCGATAGGTCCAAGGTCCATGGCACCGTCCCCAGGTGACTGCGCGGGAGCGGCGAGCTTGTTCTCCCAACCCGCCTTGCCGAGAAAATGAATAGAGGGTACACGGGTATGACCAACCATCGGCGAAACGGACGCCGTTCCTTTCTCGGCCGCGTCAGAAGCAGCAACAGCACTTTCAGCCGAAGAGGACGCCACCCCCCCTCCAACCTCCGAGGAGGGATCCTCATTGCTGCTCGAATCGGCCACCTCGAAGAAGCCTACCTCGAGCTCAGTTGCCTCGGTGTCTATCCGGTAAAGTTTTGCCCCGACCTCGATCTCGTCATCGACGTCACCGAACTGCTTCACGACTACGCCATCCTTCTCGGCCTTAATGTCGATGGTAACTTTGTCCGTCTCGACGATGGCTACAACATCCCCTTCCTTCACCAGCTGGCCAAGCTGAGCGGTCCATTCGATGATGGTTCCTTCCGTGATGGAATCTCCCATGGTCGGGACCGGGACGTCGATGACTTCGAGAAGGGGGCGCGTGGGACGAATTGCCAGGTTACGTGTGGCTGCTAGCATCGAGCGAGGTGCGAACGTGCCTATCGAAATAGACGTGGCGGCTGATAATGCCATGCTCCTGCACTTAACAACGGCGGTATAGGGCAATCGTAACATATCTGGTTATTTGCAGCGTTCAAACCAGTTGTGCGTTCCGCCTCGGGGTCTTCAAATAATGGAGATTCGAATTCCAATAATGGTGTTTTGTGTGGTTGCGTGATGGCAAAAATGCGATTACACATCATAATCTGCATACTATAGTAGTACAATTACTATTTAATTCTATGCACATACTACTAGTAGTAGCTAGTACTAGAGTACTCTAGAGTAGTAAAAAATACTACTACTACTAGCTAGTATAATAGTATATGACTAGATACAGTAGTAAATTAATTCCTTTATCTTATCCTCTGCGCGAGCGCGATCACGTAAATTTCCATGGTGACTGACCATCGCAATTCCGAAGTCCGACCCAACCCCTATTATCAAACTTCCGAACCTTTGGATTTTTGCCGTCGCACAGCTTTGCACTAGCTGTCAACTGCTAGCTGCTAGTGCATATTAGACACCCGGATATATTATGCTACCGGGCGCGCGCAAGCAAGCCGGCGGGGGGCGCCATCGTTCCCTCATCACTCACTGCACCGTCGGATCCGGTCGATCCGGTCGATTACACTTACCAGGACGTCGACCTTCAATTTAACTTGGACAGTACTATCTCCCCTCCGATCCACATCCCCAAAACAATCTTCCTACCATCCAACTGCAAGCATGGATGAGGAAAATTCACACCCGAATGATGGCCCAACCGCCATGGACATTGAGGAGCCAGTTTCGACCAAGAGCGGCAACACCAAGGCGGGAAAGGAGATCCAGCTGCCGTGGGTAGAGAAGTACCGCCCCAAGAGGTGAGTTGCGCCCGCACCGTTGGACTGGACGAATTCTTATTAGCCCACGGTTCATAAAATTCGAATTTGCCAAACAAGCAGATAATGGGTGTATTCGTTATCGCATTCATCCTTATTGATGTCCGATCATGCCCCTTCGAGTTTTTACCCAATGCTGACGACTGATGCATGCTATCTACGTGACACCAAATCTCGCACCCGACAGACTCGAGGACCTCGTTTCACACGAGGATATTGTGTCTACCCTTACCAAGTTAATCGACAATGACAACCTACCCCACCTTCTCCTGTACGGACCGCCTGGCACCGGCAAGACCTCCACCATTGTCGCGGCCGCCAAGCGAATGTTCGGGGCAAAGGCATACTCCAGCATGGCCCTCGAACTCAACGCGTCGGATGCTCGTGGCATCAATGTCGTCCGCAATGAGATCAAAGAGTTTGCCGGGACACGCCAGCTCTTCAACAAAGGAATTAAGCTCGTCATCCTTGACGAAGCGGACGCCATGACCAACGATGCGCAGTTTGCCCTTCGTCGCGTCATCGAGAAGTACACAAAGAATGCACGCTTTTGCCTCATTTGCAATTACGTTTCCAAAATCATTCCCGCCCTCCAAAGTCGTTGCACGCGCTTCCGATTTGCGCCGCTGAAGCGCGATCAGATCAGATCCCGCCTTATCGAGGTGGCCGTGGCTGAGAAGTGCAAAACCACGGACGATGGCCTCGATGCCATCCTATCCCTTTCGGGCGGGGACATGCGCCGCGTCCTCAATCTACTTCAGTCTACCTCCATGGCCAATGATACTGTCGATGCCAACACAGTCTACTCTACATCGGGAGCGCCCATGCCCGATGATATGGCAAGGATCCTGGATCTTCTCCTCAACCACCCCTTCGCTTACTCGTATGAGCAAATTTCGTTTCTATGCTCTTCTAAAGGCTACGCATTGTCCGACGTCCTGCAGGATCTGACCACCATGATCACGGCCATGGAACTTCCTGACGGGGTCCTAGCCGAGATTCTTGACGGTATGAGTGCCGTTGAGCATCGGTTGGCCTTTGGGACGGATGAGAAGCTCCAGACCGCATCATTGGTGGGAGTTTATGTCAAGGCGAGGCAGTTGATTCAGGCGTGATACTACTACTCTAGAGTATGCATACTAGCTAGCATAGTAGTACGTTTATTAGTATGGGGCAATTTAAGATAAGTGCGAGTCTTTGGGGGCCTACCTTACCGTACAAAGGAGCCACGTATAGCAAGCTATATATGCCTGGCGCTTCGTAATCTCGGTCGATACTCGAGATCGCCATACGCGCGAAATACGAGCAAGGCAATGGCGACGGCAGAGCTCTCGCGGGAGGAGCGGTCGCAGGCTGTTCTCTTCACCCACTCGGCCGCCGACACTGCTCCCACATCCTCCATCGCCATGGCCATGATGTTTGGCGGGATCATCTTTACCACAGCCGCCATGGCCTCCCGCACCTGGCTACGAGGGGATGGCCGGGCCCTTCGATCGGCGCTGAATCCGCAATCGAAGGCGCTGGACGTGACATCATTCGAGAGCGTCTTCTCCCTCCTCTACCATTTCTCCGTCCTGGGACTGATACTGCTCTTTGCCTACCTCTGCGAGTACCACCCTCCCTTCCCCCACGCCGAGAAGAGCTACGATCGGGACGAGTTCTTCTTCCTCACGGCGCTACTTTTCCTTGCCAGTGCCTACACTGTCCACCGAAACGACGGAACGGAGCGCGGTCGGGCAAGCCCGAAGAAGCCATGGGGCGGCTCCGTCGTCGAGGGTGGGACTGGCCGACGGAGCTCATCTCTTCCCACGGCCTCGGGCACCGGCCTCGTCCGGCCAATTGCCGATGTGGCACCCGCCAACGACTTCCTCGGCCGTGACCAGACAGAGGAATGGAAGGGATGGATGCAGTTTATTTTCCTCCTGTACCACTACTACAGTGCCTCCGAGGTTTATAACTCCATTCGCATTATGATCACCTGCTACGTTTGGATGACCGGCTTCGGAAACTTCTCCTTCTTCTATCTCAAGGGCGATTACTCTGCCGCGAGGGTTCTGCAGATGCTCTGGAGGCTCAACTTTTTGGTCCTCTTCCTGTGTCTGAGCCAGGGGACGACATACATCCTTTATTATATCTGCCCCCTTCACACTTACTTTTTCTTCATGGTATATCTGACCATGCGGATAAGGAAGGACTTGAATTACTCCAAGTATGGCGTTCGTTTCAAGCTTGTCGCCGTTGCTTTTGTCATCTACGTGGTATGGGATGTGGACTCGGGTATCTTCAAGCTGCTCCATGGGTTGTTCCTGGGGGAACGTCCTGTGGTGGGCGCCCCAGGGGGCTCTATGTGGGAGTGGTACTTTCGGACTACCCTAGATCATTGGTCGACCTTCTTGGGGATGGTCTTTGCGCTGAACTATCCCATAATCTCCCTCTTCTTCAGAAAGCTCGAAGCGCAGAGCTTTCGCGCTGAATGTCTCGGGAAGGGAGCCGTCGGGGCCGCGATTTTGGGTTGCTTTTACGTATGGGTGACTGGGCCTTTCCTCAAACCTAAGCCGCAGTACAATGATACCAACGCCTACTTTGGTTTCGTACCGCTGCTCGCATACATTTACTTCAGGAATCTGACTCCGACGCTCAGGGAATACTCGCTCAATCTATTCCACCAAATCGGAAAGACGACGCTAGAGACGTACCTTATGCAGCATCATATCTGGCTTACCTCTAACGCAAAGAGCTTGCTGGTTTTTCTACCGGGGTGGCCCCGCGTTAACATGCTGGTAGTCACAATGCTTTATTTCTCCACCAGCCGGCGACTGTACAAGTTGACACTGTACCTTCGAGGTATGCTGTTGCCAGACGATCGTCGGTTCTGCGTTCGATCTCTTCTGTGTCTGTTCGGTGCAATTGGTGGCTTCTACTTCGCTGCTCTCGCCCTCCAATCGTTTGGTCTGACAAGCCTGGTCGCCATTGGGATTATTTCACTGGTCTGTGGATTCATTTTGTATCAGATCGTAATGGATATCACCTGGGATGCGTATCGGGAATCGGCTCCAAATACGGCGGAGGATCGTTCCCTGTTTGCGGGTCTGAGTGTCGATGGCCCCGCTGAGACAAATGACTCTTCCGTCATTCGCTTCTCCCCACTCATAATTGGGGGCATGTTGGTGTTCATTCTTGGAGTGGGATGGCAAGGAATGGCGGAAAACGGAGCTGGCAAAATTCAAACTCTACCTCCCCACTGTACCGCGTACGTCAACGACGGGCAGTGGATACCATTGGACGGCTGTAACGAGGGCAGCCGAGGAGAAGGTTTCAGATCTTACGGTACAGTCAACTTTGCAACCTGCGGAAGTACTGGAGGGGCATACACGTGGGGATGGAATATGACGGAATCCTCTAGTTTCTGTCGTTTTCGACGTCGGGCGACCAAGGAGTTGAAGATTACGCTGAATCGTCGCCGACTTATTTTTGCAGGAGATTCCATGACTCGGAATATTTATTATGCTGTACTTCGAAGCTTGGGCATCGCCGAGTCGGGGGCTTACGATGCGACAGGTCCAAAGCACGTCGGCTTGTCCAAGGAGATCGGTAAGATAAAGGTGGAATTTATATGGGCTCCTCTGGCAGACGATCAAGTTAGGGTGTTCAAAGAGATGAACACAAAGCTGGCCGCTGGTGAGGAGTATCCTCCCGACTTGGTTTTCGCCGGTGGCGGCACGTGGGACAGGCTGCACCAGTTTGCCACTGAGTCTGACCAAGATGCTCTCAAGGAGAGACTAAAGGAGCTTCGGAAGGAGATGGAACTGACGCAGAGAGAATTCTCACCTGTCACATGGTTCATTCCAACCACGATCAACGATCCAGCGCTGAACACCGAGGAGAAGCGGGACCACATGACTGAAGATGATATGGAAGAGATGAGAGAAATCTACGAGGACCTGGGTGTGTTGGATGCGGCCTCTTTTGTACTGGATGGGCCGGCCTTCACGGCACAGCGGGTCAAGGAGAGCTACGACGGAGTTCACTATCCACCTTCGGTCTACGATGCTGGGGCTCAGATTCTGATGAATGCATTTGACTGGATGCTTCCTGAAAGTGACCACATTGACGACTTCGATCCTTTGCAGCCAGGAAAGATGGCGAACCCATATCTAGGCCTCATGATGCTGTGCCTCATCTTTGTTGGACTCATGTCTTTCGATGGCTTCATGGGTTTTTTGTACATTGCTTCAATCTTCACTAGAGAAGTCACGCCAATCGACCTGTACCGAGAGGCGTTCGCCACCCTGCACAGCAGAATGAATCTCCCAATGAACGAGTCGTTGATGGGAAATCACTCCTCATCCTCTTCGATTGCCATGGCATCGACTGGCGGCAGCGCCCTCAGAAGTCTCGGGGGCAGCAGCGCGATGGCGACGGACGCTCCATCGCTAGCTGGTGGCTCCGTCAGCAGGCGACGGACACGAGAATCTTTGGCCGAGGACAAGTCTGTGGCCGATGCCGAGATCGACGCCTTGTTGGGAGGGGGGGGGAGAGAGTGACCACCAAATCCTCGTTCCTTCTAGCGAGAAGGTCCGATTCCAATACGAGACACGCATAAAGTAGCATCACGGCGCTATCTAAGTTAGCTCTTGTTTTTGCCTCTGACAAGGAGTCATGCGCGGTCGGGGTTAACGAAGTTCGACATGTCGAACCGTCCGGCCGAGGCATAGATCTCAGCCAGCTCCTTCCTGACGTCTGCCCAACTTCCCCCGCTGAAGGCCGTCTGGTCCAGCAGTTCGTTGCCGGCCTCGATGGCCGCCTGCTCTGGCGTCATGTTGGCCTCCCCCCCTCCCTGCTCCTCCTTCTCCACGTCCTTGACCTTTTCGTAAAAGTCCCGCATCTTGGCCAGGGCCTCCTCGGGGGTATCGTCTTTCGTGGCCAGCTCGGCTAGGACGGCGATCTCGGCGAAGCCCTCCACGTCCAGGGCTGCCGAGGGGATGGGAAGGCGGAGGCACATACGGGCTGCGTCCCTGGCCTCCTCGGAGCGGGAGGGGAAGGTCGAGAGGAGGCGCGCGTAGAAAGCGAACGTGGACCCGAAGCCGGTGAACTTCCCGTTGCTGGCCTCGGCGGCGATCAGGGAGCTCTGCTCGTCGCCCCTGGCCTGATGGGAGAGGGCCATGCTCTCGTAAAGGTCCGGGAACGGGCCGATCCTCAGAAGGGCGTACTTCTCGAGGCCGTACCCGAGCTTGGCGACCGACCCGGCCTCGTAGGGGTTGTCGAACGCGGAGTCGGGGAGCAGGCCCTGGCCCAGCCCGTCATTGTACATGGCGAGGGCGTCTTCGTCCCCGCTTCCCTCCTCCTCGCCCCCGTCGGCCGCGGCGGCGATCCGCCTCATGAGGTGCTCGGAGTTGAGCGCTAAGAGCCTCATCCCGAACCCGTCCGGCCTGGCCTCGACGATGGGGAGGGGCGCGTCCGAGGAGCTCTCGTAGTCGGCGTCGTCCGCGTACGCCCTCCTTAGGGCGCATACGTATCCTCCCGTCCCGGTAGAACGGGCGATGGGGACCAGGTGCGGATGGAGGCGGAGCGCCTCGTCCGACGCCGCGGGCACCGGCACCGGCACCAGGTCGCCCCCCCCCCCGCAAGGCAGTCCCTGGACCCAGGGGCTCCCCGCAGGGAGAGAAGGGATTGCAGGGTGGGGAGGCGGGAGACGCACTCGATGGCGCCAGAATCACCGGAACCGTCGGCGCCGGCCGACATGGCCCTCCGGCCTGCGGCGGATCTTGTGCGGCCTGCTGCGGACGTAGGCCCCATAGTGAACGCTCGGGCGGCCATCGGTCGGAAGGCGACTGCCGCCGCCGCAAGAAGACACGGGTTGGGCATTCTCATTTTAGTTCGATGTGTGCGGGGGGGGGATTTGCGGTATCGCAGATGGAGAAGGATCGAGTGAGGCAAAGATAGAATATATATATATATACTCTAGAGGTGTCGATACTAGCTCTAGCTAGTAGTATCATAGCAGGAATTCGTGCCAAGTACAGTACGGAAGAGGACGGAGAGAGACGGAGAGGAAAGGGGGAAGGATTACCTTCATTCTGCTATTTTTCTCAAAATACCCGGCTGTGACGTATTATATATATATATATTAACATCTAAGTGCGGCGCACTTATATACGCTTCATACCCCCCCGTGTCCGCCCATCGCCCCCCGTCCCGCGCCCCATCCGCCAATCCATCATCTCATCATCTTTGTACGTCACGTAATATGTACTAGGAGTATTTGTGTGCACTCAACGTACTCTAGAGTAGTATGTGGTACTCTAGTATGTGTCATCATGCCCATCATCCCATCGCTCCATCATGCAGTCACAATGCATGTCCGCTCGGATCTGGGACCGCCCCGTCGACCTTCCCCGTCCAATCCCCGGTCGCCCGCCCCATCCACCCACCCTCAACGCCCGCGCGATGGAACGGCCGCGGCCTCGGGGACGGAGGAGCATGGCTATCGCGTCGGCGCTCTCGGTGCTGCTGGCGTCCGGCGGGGGGCGGGGCTGCCGCCACGGGGCGCGCGCGGCGGCGGCCCGCCTCCGGCCCGCCTTCTCCGCCGCAGCCGCCGGCGGCCCAGCGCTGCGGTCCGCGCTCCCCCGCGGAGGATTGCGCCCCGGCCCCGCCCCCGCCCCCCGGCCCGCCCTCGCGCCCCCGCTCCACCCTCCTCGGCCCTGCTTCTCCTCGACGGCACGCCTGGAAGCTGCCGACGGTGGTGGCGTCGGCAAGAGGGGGAGATGGGATTCCCTCGACGGGACGGCGGTCCGCTCCCTCCTGGTGGTGGGGGACGGCGACCTCTCCTACTCGGCGTCTATCGCCACGGAGCTGGCGGGACTCGGGGTGGCCCTCACGGCGTCCGTGCTGGAGGGCAGGGAGGACCACCACGCCACGTACCGGGGCAGCGTGGAAAACTGCCGCACTATCGAGGAGGGCGGCGGCGGTGGACTGCACGAGGTGCGCTTTGGGATTGATGCCACGGACCTGCCCGCGCACTTCCCCCCCTCGCCCGGCGGGCCGGCGACTGCGGAGTTCGATCGGATCCAGTTCAACTTCCCCCACTGGCGGGGCAAGGCCAACAACAGGTACAACAGGGAGCTGCTGGACGGCTTCCTCGGGAGCGCGAACGGCCACCTGACACCGGGCGTGGGTGAGATCCACGTCGCTCTGTGCGAGGGTCAGGGGGGGGGGCACCGCCAGGGACAAGACGGAGTGGAGGACCTCATGGAAGGCGGCCGAGTACGCCGCCAACCACGGCCTGCTCCTGCTGGACGTTGCACCCTACGAGGCTTCCTACGACCTGAGCTCCCACAGGGGGATGGATCGGGGGTTCAAGGTGGGGAAGGCTCCTAAGATGTACACGTTCGGCCCGGCGGACGGAAAGAGGTCTGCCCCCCCGGAACTGCAGATGAGCTGCCGGCACGAGCTTCACATCAACCTGCCGCCAGGTCACGCCCTAGTTGACGAAATCACGGAAGGGGAGGCCGTCAAAGAACTCATCGAACGCGTCGTCGACACCGGGATTCGGGTGGAAGTTCCCCTGCGGCGATTGCTATCGACCGAGGAGGCCCAATCTGACATTCCAGTCGCAGTCTTCCTCATCTGCTACTCGGGCGCGAAGAGGGCCCTCACGAGGGAGATGGCCGACGGCTACCGTGCGGCCGTAGAGAGAGAGGTGGAAAAGCAGATACCGCTGCGGTCCAACAGAGCGGGGCGGTTAGTTTCGCGGACGTTCCCCTATCCTCTTTTGGATAATTTGGTGTATTTTTTCCTTCAGAAGTCGGATGAGCGAGAGCAGGAAAACATGGCAAAGGCTGAGTAACGGACTTAATTGCCAAATTACCATTAAAGTGAAGAGCTGGAAGGGAGCGATTCAAATCAACCCGCAACCCGAAGCTTTGGTGTCGATGCTTTCCTTACACTGTAAAAGCAGCTTCCTTACTTTCGCCATAGAGAGCTCTCCTTTCTCGCCGGGCAAGTCTCTTTGAATGAGCTCGTCAGCCTCAGATAGCAACGAATGTATGCTCCGACATTCGTTTCGCTCTGTACATGATGGATCATTCCGTTCCAACCACCGTTTGCCGTACCGCTCAATACATATCGACCCCAAGGGTGCCGTACACAAAATGCTGAGAGCGCAAGCAGTCTGGATTCGTCGACTCCATTCCTCGTATTGTTCGAAGTTATCTTGGCCCGGCATCATCTCGTTCACCAACGAGAGCGGCACGGACGCCAGGGCTGCCTGGACTGTAGCCTTTGGACACCAAGCGAGTGAAATGAAGCATCGTTCCTTTCTGTTAAACGAGTCAGTGGCGGTGGCATAATAAGCCACGACAAATCGGGCAAGACTGCCGACCGTTATTACTGTTAAAACCATTGGTATGCTCGCGATAGGCATAGATAGAAACTGTAATGTACACCCCACACCAGAAAATAGGAGAGGCTCTGAAATCGATGTCCAGAGAAACGACAAATCTTCCAATGTTTGCTGCACGATCACCGCCGCTTTGTTGATTGACTGGTTTTTTTTGCTGGCGTTTCTGTTGCAGAGACGTAAAGACTCTTCGCCGCTCCACCATCGTGACGATAACGCAGCCGTCAAAAGGGCACCTAGAGCTCCACTACCTGGGTAGCCGCAGTATTTAGTCCCAAACATTGAAATGAACCCGAGAAGGATGAGTGCTGTTGATCGTTTCCAGCGTCGATCCCAAATCGTGTTGAACGATAAGATTACGCTTGACACAAAGCCAACGGTAACCCCAATGCATAGAGTTATGGGAACATCGAACGCCAATCTAACTATGCTGGTTCCTTCGCCTTGAATTGCCAGGCCAATGAAGAGGCTGAAGAAAGAAATAGCGACAATATCGTCAAGTGACGCAGCAGCTATCACAAGAGATGGAATGCCCTTCTCTACGCCGTATCCCCTTTTAGCAAGACTCATGATTCCCTCCACAACGACAGCCGGCGATACAGCCGCAAGAATAAATCCCTGCGCCAAAGCAAGCATTAATGGCATTCCAGAGAGCATTATACAGACAAATGCCGTTACCAAGCCTTCAACCAAAGCTGGTAGGATCGTCAAACGGAGGGCCACTTTGCCCTCTCCTCGGATCTTTTCAAAATTCATGTCCAAACCAGATCGAAGGAGAATTAATGCCAAGCCCGTGGATCGCACGACGTCAGACCAGTGCAGCGGAATAATGGGGAATACATACCACGCATTCGCCAGCAATACTCCCGCCGCTAACATGCCAAGCAGAGGAGGCAATTTCAGGAGCTTTGCTATCGATCCTCCGATAAGTCCAGCTAGCCATTGCACAGTCAACCCAAACCATGGCCCGTTCGGGGGTCCGTCAATTCCCAGGAGAAAAGTAACGAGATACAAAAAAGTTATTGTTAAAATTTGGCCAACGAGCTTGCGGAACTCGCAGTAACACAGTGTTCGATAGCATTGGTCTTGTTTCGGGCGGCGTTCAGATGGCATCTTACAAGGACCATGGTGCCCCGGTTCAAAACTCCAAAACAACGAAATGGCAAGGGAAGATAAGACCAAACGAAAAAGAGCGATCAGCACTTTCTTATCCTCCCTAGTTCCACAACAAGTCAAGGTATTAACTTCGTCCTTCGTCAGCCAGCAAAATACTCGGGAGTATTCGAAATGGCAGCCCCAACAAATGAGATAACGGAGCGAGACTTCATGAGATTTTTTGTCCTGTACTGCATCCTGACTGTTGTAACCTTTGCCAGTGGGGCAGTCGCACTTCACTACAGTGGTACAGACGAAGGGGATGCATTCGCTTCCACTGCAACGCCTCCCGTCAGTCTCTTAGCTTTACCAGGGCCGGACCTCTAAATAATTTAAGCTCCATCCAACTTCTTTTGGGCGTGCATTTGCTTTGAGATCAATCTGGCATAAGCGCCGTCTTTCTTGTCGGCGAGCTCGGCATGGCTTCCATTTTCAACAACTTCCCCCCCTTCGACAACGTAGATGCAGTCCGCAGACCGGATGGTGCTCAAGCGATGAGCAATGACAAGAACTGTCATGCCAAGGCGACCCTTTTCCCTCGTCAACATACTATCAATTGCCTCTTGAACAGCCGCTTCGCTCTCTGCATCCAGTGCGCTTGTTGCCTCGTCAAGAAGCAAAATTCTGGGCTTTCTCACCAAGGCTCGGGCAATCGCGATACGCTGTTTCTGTCCTCCAGACAGCTGGACGCCGCGCTCTCCGACGTCCGCATCATAACCCATTGGAAGCGCTTCTATGAAGGAGTGAGCGTTAGCAAGCTTGGCGGCTTCGTGCACCTCTTCCATAGACGGCTCGTTGCGTGTACCTTCCAACCCAAATATGATGTTGCGATAGATCGATCTTGCAAACAGAGTTGGCTCCTGACTTACAATGGAAGTATTTTCACTGAGCCACTCATACGATAGATCAGAGATTAAGTTGTTGTCAATCTTGACTTCGCCTCGACTCGGCTCGTAAAGATGCTGCAGAAGGGAAATAATGCTGCTCTTTCCGCCGCCGGAAGGTCCGACCAAAGCAACGACACGGCCAGGGGGTGCCTGCAGACTAAGGCCGGAAAGAATCTTTCGCTTTGGTCTAGCGGGGTAAAACATGTCCACATTATCGATAGTAATATTGCCATCACACCGTGGTGGATGGAGTCCTCGCCTCCGGTGACGCAAAATGCCTTTCGGCCGAATCCCATGCCTAGAAAGGTTTTCATCGAATATTTCGTCACTCGCCTCATTTTGTCGGTCTCTGATGGCATTAGCGGAGGGTTCCTTCACCATTGGTTTCCGGTGGATGAGCTCAAAGACCTTGTCAGCGGCTCCTACAGCTTGCGTCAAAGATGCAAAAATAGAACCAATACTGTTGAACGCATCTGACAGGGACGTGAGGTACAAAAGGAAGGTTACAAGCTGGCCGGCCGTTATGTGGTCCGGACCATTGCTGCGAACGAGCAGCCCACCATAGAACAGAACTACGGCAATTACCAGCTGGGGCAAACTCGTCACACACCCAGCATAGCCCCAGTAAGCTATGGCACTCTTAAGATTGAGCGCCAGGTACCGCTCGCAATGAGAGGCGAATTCTCGCAGCTCGCTCGTTTCGGCCCCGAATGCTCGAACAGTTGTCATGGAAGACAGGACCGCGACACTAACCGAATTGCTATCTGCCAGTTTCTTTTGCATGAGCTTGGTGAGCCGCCGAATGTAGTGCCCGTACCACTTTGAGAGGATAGTGATGAGAGGCACCGATATGAAGGCGAGTAGGGAAAGCTGCCAGCTGATAAAGAACATGAATATCAACACGCCCATTGCCTGAACCAGGGATCGCAGGAACACGTTAACGTTCAGCGTAACCTGATCGCCGACAAGTGTGGTATCGCTCGTAAGGCGAGAAGATATATTGCCCGTTTTGGTAGTGTCGAAAAATCCGATATCCTGGCATAGCAAGCTGTCCATCAGTAGGACGCGAAGGCGAACGTTGACCCTTCCTCCGACGACCGTAAATACGCCGCCACGAAGACCCGAGAAGAATCCTCCCAATATTGACGCTATAACGAGCTTTTTAATGTTGCTGACAAAGCCAGGGATGCTCCACACGCCTTCTCCAGAGGAACTGGGATCGTCGTCATTTAGGGTGTCTTCGTACGCTTCCGTGACAGCATCGAGTACCTTCCCGGTATAGTGAGGGACGTATATCTGGGCCGTTGCAGCGAACAGAAGAAAGACGAAGGCCCAGAACATGAGGTGCAAGTCGGGAAGGCAAACTCCGAGCAGGTCAGTCCAACCGGCCTTGTAGTTCGCATCCTCGCCTATACCGCTGTCTGCGCTGTCTCTCTCCTGCTGCTGCTCATCACCGCTATCGGAGGGCGACTCCTCGTCCCCGCCGCTCTCGCTTTCGTTGTCCCCACCTGGGGAATGGGCGAGAAGGGGCTGCAGCAAATTTGAGCTGCCGATCCTGGCCATGAGGGACGGGTGTCCGTTCGCTTCGGCTCTGGCACGTGAACCTAGCTCCCATGCGACCTGACCGGCCCCCTCGAGGAAGAGCGCCTCGATGACCGACACCACAGCCGTGACGAAGAGCGCGACCCAGAAGAGCGGATGGCATGGCTCGGAGTCACCGAACACCCCAATCTCCACGTCAAGCCTGGCGAAGCACTTGGCGACAATCAATAGCGCTGAGAAAACGCCGAGGACCTCGCAGGGGAAGGCGTTCCGGGATGTGTACCTGCCCATCCACGACGAGTACGGCTCCTCCAGCTCCTCTTCTTCCAGCTCCTCGCGGGATTTTTTCTCCCCGTTGGGATGGTGCGGGTCGAAGTGGGCGGAAGGCGGCACGTGGTAGGAGCGCAAGAGGGAGATGAGGGCGGCCAAAATTCGGAGCGCGGAAAGGACGTACAGGTCCCAGAGGGAGCCGTACAGGCTGTAGCCGGCCGTCTCGCCCTCGACCCGCCTCAGGAAGGGCACCCATGGGAGCAGCAGGAGGGTGGAGATGACTGCGTCCGAAAGGAGGAAGGCGACAAGGAAGTAGAGGGGAGTCCTCCTGCGGCCATCGTCGGGGGCGGGTCCGGGAGAGAGCATGGCGCCCACTTGCTGTGGTCGCCGCTCAGCCTTATCTCTGCCGTTTATGACTAATCTACAGCGAGCAAGGGCGGAGCTATTATTTGAGGCGGAGGACGAAGGACACGATTTAATGGGTGGCGATTTGCATTCTAATCGGCGCGAATTCTCCGCCAGCTCGCGAGTCGAGTCGTCGAGTCGCGAGAATATAATAATATGCATAGTACTCGTAGCTAGTATGCATACTGATGGATGCATACTGTACCAGGCTAGTATGGATACTAGCTAGTACCATAGTGTACGTTCGTTCTATGCAAGCTAGTAGTAATAATAATACTACATATTGCAGAACAATTGTCCGATTTGCTTGTTGAGAGCCTATCCGACACCGCTGAACGCCAAACTCGCATTCAGCTCGCCGCACTAAATAACTATCCCGGCCGCCGTAAAAAAAATCGACGGCCAATCGATTTGAAATTCTCACTCCGCCCTCTCGTAGCTGCTAGTAGAATTACCTACGCGATTGCATAAAATCAAAGAAACCGCCCTCCCGCGGCCGACGTCCCCCTCCTCCCCCCTTCCTCCTCCTCCTCCTCCCCCCTCTCCTCAGTGAACTTCAACCCAATGAGCGGATCAAGGAACCAGGCCCGTCGGGTGAATCAGCGGGAGCAGCTCAATGCCCTCGGTCCCACTGGCGCCCGCATTGCTCCCGCGGCCGCTCGGCCCTTTTGCCGCCGCCGCCGCTCCGCCCGCCGCTAATCTCTCCGCCATCCGGGACGCCCGAGGCCTAGGCGTGGACATACCCACGGATTATGTAGCCCCGATCCCTTCGGATGTGATTGAGACCTTGTCGAAGAGGTCTTACACCATCGATAGGAAGAAGGACGTCATCAAAAAGCTCTTGGGGACGACGGAAGATATCGAGCGAGCGCTTACCTCCATCGGCGGCGATGATCTGGTGAAGAAATTTCGAGATATCCTCCCATCCCATCATGAATTAAGTAGCTCAAGGATCTGTACCGCGGGTTTCCTCGCGGAGAGAATCATCTCCCTCCACACCTTTCTCAAGGGCAAGTCCGCCGACGCGAACGGGATCGTCCCGCAGCGGACATTAGATGGGGCCGAGAAGGCCCTTCGAACGATTGTCGAGGAAGCCACGACCAAGACAAGGGAGGTCCTCCTTCAAAGGTTCTGCAAAGGCATTGTTCCGATACAGGCAATGGAGCGGGATCGGAAGTTCAAGAAGGGGGGCGGGTACTTGCCTCAAGATGAGGCGTACCGCACCTGCCTCTTCTGCGGCCATCAGGCGGTCGACGAACCTCCCACCAACCGGGGAGTTCTGTCAAGGAATTTAGCGAAGCAGCGTGACTATGAACGGAAGGTCCAAGAAGACGAAGCAACCAAAGCCGCCGGCCTGGATCTCACCAATGAGTCCGGAAGAAAGTTACGGGCGAGGACCAGACCGACGCTGGAGTCGCAAGTCCTCCGGTGCCACTGCTCCCAGATGAGATGCACCGGAGATGTCGTCCTCCCAAGCTCCTGTGCGAAATTGTGTCTCACCACAGCGGGGGTGCGCTGCTTGTGCGATGCGAATGGCGTGTGCACTTGCCCGATGTGCCGCTGCGAATGCAGTGCACTTTATAAGGTAAGTATATATCCCCCCCCCCCCCCCCCCAGCGAACCCCAAAACTGACCCAGTATCTCACCCCCACCCCTCTCCCCACCCCTGTAATCCCAACCAAAAACCCCAGGTCGAAGTCCACCAAAACGCGGGCGTCGAGCGCGCCTTGCGTATGAACGGAGGTATTGCGGGCGTTCCCACTGCGCCCTCTCGTGGGAATCGAACCGACGTCAATGGGACGTCTTTCCAGAGGTCTGCGAGTCGTTTCGGTCAGATCATCCAGGACAACATCGATGCTGCCAAAGACGCTGCCTTCCTCAACGTTGAGCGGCGGATCCATCGAAGGGAGATTTCCCGCGCCGCCGCCGTCGACACCTCTTACGAGAGTGCCGAGTCTTCACTTGCCATCGGCACAGAAATAACCCGTGAGTTCCATGGGGACTCCCAACACAGGTCATGGCTTCAAGAGGTGCGTGGGCAATTGGGGCAACCAAACACCCGCATACACGGGCATGCAAGTGTTCGTGACGCCCGTCAGCTTGGCGGTTATTCCGAGCATCGGACTCGGAATAACCGCCTTGAAGTTGACGAGGGAGGGGGAAGGGGAGGGGGAGGGGGAGAGGGAGGCGGTCACCTCCATCCCCGCAAAGCTGTCGTCTCTGACGCGAAGGAAAGGGCAAGGGAGGGCTACTCTCCCTCCTCCCCTGCCTCGGCGCGGCGCCTCTTCCCAAACCCCCCCATCGATCTTGCCAATTCACCGGTTCACGGTGCTTTAGCAAGCACGAGGCTAAGCCCCTCCCAGTTGATGGAGAGGGTCATGCACCGTTCCCTCTCCCAGCTCGGAGCAATGGACGTCCTCAACGTCCGTACTCGTACCCCAAGAGAAACGGGGCACGGACTAGAAAAAGCCAGGCACCGCATCCTCTTTGGACAGCGCGAACACGCTGTCTGCTCATCTTTGATGGGCGTTGCTATCGGGCTAAGCGAGAATATCGGCAGCCCCGAGGCCTGCGAGTTCATTGATCTCATCATTGCCCCACTCCAAGCATCCCAAGCCCCAGCCACAGCCACAGCCACAGCGACAGCTCTGACATTGGGGTCGGCGCCAACCTCTAATGTCGAAAGAGCTATCGGGATCAGCGTCGAATCAGAGGAGGAGACCTGCTGCGAGATCATCAACCTCAATGCTGCCCCAGACCAAGCATCCCAAGCATCCCAAGCATCCCAAAAATCCCAAGCATCCCAAGCCCCAGCCACAGCCACAGCCACAGCCCCAGCCACAGCGACAGCTCTGACATTGGGGTCGGCGCCAACCTCTAATGTCGAAAGAGCTATCGGGATCAGCGTCGAATCAGAGGAGGAGACCTGCTGCGAGATCATCAACCTCAATGATGCCCCAGACCAAGCATCCCAAGCATCCAAAGCATCCCAAGCCCCAGCTTCGGCTCCGGCTCTGCCTCTGGCTCCGGCATCGGCTACAGCATCGGTATTGACGTCGATATCCGCGTCCGCATCAAATATAATTTATCCTCCAGTGTCCAAGCGCAGGAGGAAGAAGGGGGAGCGGAAGAGAGGGTGATACATTTTTACTTTATTCTAAAGTAAATCCGCAATTGATGAAATATTTTGCGTAATCGGTCTGCAGACGGATGATCGCGCACAGCTCAGCTTCGAGCTGTGCGCGATCATCCACTCGATACATGGCAAGCGTGAGGGCTGCTTGCAAGGTGTTGAAGACGTATTCTATTGGCCCGTCGACCGGGTAGTACGGCGCCCGAAGGACGAGCCTGTGCCCCCTGCTCCGAATGAGCTGTTGGATGAGGATGTTGCGATGGCTAGCAAGATTGTCCATCGTAAACACCCTACGTCGCTCGGGCGACCCAGGCTCGATGGAGTTTAGAATGTCCACAACGAACATGCGAAATATCTCGATCGTCGTCCCTCCCTGCGTCCAGGTGCGGACCCAGCGGTTCGGTGTCCCGTCCTGTCTCTCGCACTGCCTCTCGCCGGTGATCGCCATCAACACGTTCACGCGTTCGGAATGACCGTAGGCGCCGATGTCACGGACGCGGGCAATCGTCGCCGCCTTGCCTCTCGAGCGCTGGCAAGTCTCGACGAAGATTCCGGCCTCGTCGAGATCGATGATATCCCGACGTCGAATATCGGCGATGCCGAAGGGGAACGCACAGTTCCAGTAGTTCCATCTCTTTTGCAGGTTTTCTGGGAGCATGGCCTGGCGTGCGGTGACAGAACCTCGCTTCATCGATAGACCAAGGCGCTGCTCGGCTCTCGATAACTGCGAGGGGTCGTACAGCCGAGTGCGACCGTTGGCCTCCCAGAGGAAGGCGTTGGTCTCGGCGTGAGTCGCCCTGGGATAGAGGACTCTCCAGATCGCGAGCATGATGAGGTCGTCGTGGCGGAGGACATGGGCGTGGTTATTTCCGGTCGGCCGGTAGCTGCGGAAGTGGCCTAGGTCCTCCCTCCTCT
>Ga0099799_10073_pt1 | contig 29901 bp, 18 predicted proteins | sample Uncmet6_SortLC_1_FD_89033 | JGI IMG/M metagenome (GOLD analysis project Ga0099799, IMG submission 89033) | Marine eukaryotic communities from CALCOFI LINE 67, Pacific Ocean - CN11_C50_N6_SortLC_1 | ecosystem: Environmental > Aquatic > Marine > Oceanic | place: Pacific Ocean: Monterey Bay...
CTAGAGTGGTATATGCATAATATATATACTCCTACTTTCTAGAGTAAGTACTAGACTAGAGTATATAATTTACAGTAATATTTATGTAAGAGCTCGTTTTATTAATACGAGCTCTAAATAATAATATTGTGTAGCCCAAAATTAAAAATACTTGAAATTCACCAGCCGTGCACTCTGTCTCTACCCCCTTTCTCACTTTTTACAAAGAACAGCACCACACAACGATGCGGGCCGCGAACACTGCCACCGCTCATCATTTGCTGCAACATCTGCTGCAGCTACTGCTAATTATACTACTGACGCCTCCCTGTTCGCTCGTCGCCGCCATTTCCGTCGGACCGAGGTCTGGTAGGACTGAGGGAACGACAACGACGGCCCTCCAGTCCGTACCTGGAGGCCTCGATACCCTCACCTCCGGCTTCGCTAGCATATGCCGCCTCCCGCGGGGGGTGACGGTGCAGGAAGGCGGCGGAGCCTCCGATATTAGTAAGCCGCTGGTGAAGCTGTACGACGTCGAGAACGATGCCGAATGCCGAATGGTGAGAGAGCGGATCACCGAGCTCGACCTCTGCGTCGACCTGGTGGTCCCTGCCGCGCCCAACTCGCGCGTCTTCGTCGACCCCGGCTACGAGCACTACTTGGGCGAGGGATCCGTTACCGTACCCCGGCTGGTGTGGACCTCCCCTGGCGGTGGGGAGCAGGTAGCGGAAGGGGCGGAGGCCGTCCTAGACTGCCTCGAATTCGGCAACGGGACCGCGCAGGTGCCGGATTCCGAACAGGAGCCCGCAGAGCAGCTGAAGGAGGCTGTCGCTTGGGCAGGCAACCGTCTCGCGGGAGTCCTTCGTGCTGGGAGGGGGAAGCTCGTATCCGCATCGGCCATCGGCAGTGCCGTGCCCCGCCCGTCCGTGCCTCCCGTCCTGTACTCCTACGAGGGCAACCAATTCTGCCGGTTGGTGAGGGAGGTCCTGACCGAGCTCGATATCCCGTACGAGCTGAGGAGCGCGGGGAAGGAATCTCCAAGGAGGGATGAGCTTGTGTCCATCAACGCGAACGGATCGTCGCAGTGCCCTTACCTGGTGGATGCGAGTTGCGGGGTCTCTATGGGCGAAAGCGCTGACATAGTGGAACATCTGTACAAGAACTACGCCCTCTGGACCCCCCCTAACGAGCTACTGAGGGCGGCGTCGGATGCCGTTCTCCCTCTCGTCAAGCCGGTGTATCGATTCCTTACGCCTCTCCAAGCCGGAAGCTCCGAGGTCGACGCGGCTTATCTATTGAATCTGAAGCGAGCCAGTGAGAGCATCGAGGAAAAGGTTCGTTCCCACCCCGTCGTGATTTACACTTTCACCCTGTCCCCGTTCTCATCAGAGGCCAAGCTCCTGCTTGATCGCCTCGGAATCGAATATCACGAGATTTCACTGGGAAAGGAGTGGCTGCCTGGCCTCATATCCGACGGCGACGGCGGGGAGAGTGGGTCGCTGGTGCGCGCTTCGCTTCTCGACACAACTGGCCAGTCCTCGCTCCCCCACATCTTCGTGGGAGGGACGAGCGTTGGCGGTCTGTTCAGCGGCACTCCTGGACTGATACCTGGGCTCGAGGACGGGACTTTGTTGCCCATGGTAGAGCAGGCCAAAGCTGGAGGTCAGGATTAGAGTGGAGCCTAAAGGTGGAGACCAGCTGGGGGGGGGGGGCGCTGGTCTGCACCGCACAGATCACACACACGCAAACACGAACAGTTCCAACGACAAAAAAAGAACGGACGCAGGTAGAGCTAAGCGAAATGCAACCCGTATCCTTATTCCCCCTTCTCGCGTCATCGAACGGCACTTGACCCCGCAGTTTTGGAATGGATGGCCACTGTGACTGGGATTAATGGTTTCCTCCTCCACAATCTCGTTCTACGATGGCGACGCATGCCGGTACCCTGTGGTGAGAGCTTGCGCCAGGAGGCAGGGATGGAGGCTCGTCCGGCCGCAGAAGCCTCCGACGAAAGAAGGTACAGGGGCCCACCAGTGCCGGGCACTCCGCAACCATCACCAGCGGGAGATGGACCAAAGTAACGTCCTATGGTGCGACCTGTCCTCCCCCCTTACCGACTTCTTCGCCTTGATCAGGCCGTGGCAGTGCCTAAATCACTTCCCTGGCATGGCCAACATTGCGCGCAAGACTAGGCTTGCCTACCATCTGCAGGCTATGGCCAGGAAGTTTCCCATCGATTACAACTTCTTTCCGGAGACGTTCGCTCTTCCTAGGGATTTCACGGCCTTCCGATCCCATTTTTCTGCTGGCGGTGGGGGTGGCTCTGGAGGGATTGGCCGAGGTACTGGCCTCCGATCGCGGCATACCTGGATCATCAAGCCCGACTGTGGCGCCAAGGGGCACGGGATCTTCCTCACCCGTGATCTCTCCGAGGTCCAGGCCGCCCTCCAAAGGCATGGCTCGTCCCCGTACGTTGCTCAGCGCTATCTTCGTAATCCCCTTCTCATTGACGCCAAAAAGTTCGACCTGCGCATCTATGTCCTAGTAACGCGTTGCGACCCCGCCCTTCGAGTATACCTGTTCCGTGACGGCCTGTGCCGGCTTTGTACGGAAGATTACTGCTCTCCAGATACGGGTAACATGGCCTGTCTAACAGACCGGTGCGCACATCTCACCAATTACAGCGTCAACAAACTGTCCGACAAATTTGTAAGGGCCGACAGCGGTCGAGACGAGGCGGGAGAGCAAGATGATGTACCGGTGAATGGTGCCGATTGTGAGGGTTCAATGGGAAGCAAGCGCTCCATCGCCTGGCTCTTGTCGTGGCTAAGAGAAAAGAAGGGCGTCGCTGCCGTCAACCGCCTCTGGTGTGAGATAGGAGACGTATGTGCTAAAACTGTCCTTAGTATTGAACCTGCCTTGCGAAGGGAGTACCGCGCAACCTTCGGATCTTGTGAAGGTGGCAGCCGGTGCTTCGAAATCCTTGGAGTAGATATTATGATCGACGATAGTCTCTCCCCACACCTTATTGAAGTCAACCATCTGCCGTCCTTTGGGACAGATAGTCCCCTCGATGAGTCGATTAAGGCAAGGGTGGTTGGGCAGGCGATGCGAGTCGTCTCCGCTAGGGCGGATGATAAGAAGACGTATGAGAAGGCTCAGAGGCGGAGGAGTCGGAGTCGTCTTGTGAGCTTGCAGCGACCTGCACTTCGGGGACAGGGTTGTAGCATGCGAGCCCCGGGGCCTTGCGAGAACGGAAATCCCGATGAGGACGAGGAGGGCGGGGAAAGAGTGATGGCTGATCTAGAAAAGCGGGACGATATAGACATCCTCACAAAAGGCAGCAGCAATGCTCTAGTACCTCCCACAGCCGAGTCTATCCTTACGTCTATCTACAAGGAACATGCACCGGAGAAACTGGGCAGAATTAAAAAAATTCTCGTCAAGTATCGGGGCTATGAAGAGTGGCTCATCGTCAAGGCGCGAGAGAAGTACTGCAACCAAGCAGAAGACATAATCGAATCCGTTGATGAAGAATCTCAGGGAGATGTCGTCAACTCTGGTGAAAAAATTATGCGACCGACCGATCCAAATTTTCAATCCCATCAAGGTCACGGTTCTTCGTCTGACCAAGATCTGGTTGCCGAGGAGGAACTCCTTCCAGACTATGATCGAATATATCCTCCTCAAAAACATAATCAGCGCTGTCTCCCTGTCCCCCCTTATCAGGCGATGGTTAATAGTGCCTTTGAGGAGGACGCACGGCAGTTGGAGCGCCTTACTGTGCCCTTGCAACAATCTAGAGGGGGCTATCACTCCACCTGTGACCCCGATGCAACGACAAGATTTGTTCCTGTATATACCCCGCCAATCTTCGCCGCTCATGACACGAATCGAGCGAGTTGGATTAGGGGTGACCTCCACCTGCGCCCCACTGCGGGGCCGGCTAAGATTCGTCACCCCCCAACGAAGAAGCAGATCGAGCGGGCTGATCGTCTCAGCCGAGGTTATCATGCTGACGAGGATATGGCTAGCGGTACATCGCTACGAGGAAATGGTTCCTTCGCCACCTCCAGGTTCGATGCGTTCGAAATGGCGGATCGGCATGTCTCAGATCTCTGCAAGAAGCGGTGGGATCTCGTTCGTCGCGTCCGCCAGGAGCTTGATTGTGCCAAGGAACGGAGGAAGATGAATAATGATCGCTTTCGAAGGAGCCGGCTGGGAGTTACAGTCAGATCTTTCAACTTTCTCGGCAGTCCCAATGCAGCAGCTGATCGAAACGAAGTGGTTGCACGAGTAGATCTCGACCATCTGAGGCAACGAAGGCTATTGCCTGATAGTACTGGTACAACAACGCCGTTGTTTGGCATCTCGGGTGCCGGTCGAAGACGGCTAGGGATGAGCAAGAGGAGGAAGATGACCTTGGTTGGTCGCAAATAATTGATCCGACCAAACTATCATTGTAATATACTGATATATATATTTATATATTAGCATGCGGTCAAAACTGATGCGTCCTCACATCAAAATCCTAACTTACATCACAAAGGTAAGCGTCGTATATTATTGAGATGCTAAATTTATATGTGTTACCCGCAAAACGTTCCATTAACCCCGCCCGGACGCAAACGCACGACAAGGTACAGAGGCAAGGTCGCGAGGATAGCTACCGTAATCCAGCTCGTAGCCGCAATGGAAGTGAAATGGGTGGGATGTGGGGTGGTCGGCTCGAGTCCGGTGAGATGCAGTGACAAACGCAGAGCGATCATTGCTTGGCCTCGTTCGCCGGTGGGTCCCAGGGCAGTGGGAGGAATTTGGCAATCTCCTGCGTCCGGTACCACGAGAAAGGGATCTCGAAGAGCTTCTCCTGCTTGGAAACGTACGCGCGCTTGGTCAGCGAGTCGTACCCGTTCTCTTCAATCTTATCCAGAATTTTCCCGTAGCAGTCAAGGGAGCTCTGCACGGGCAGGCGAGCACTGACGTCAAGCATGGGCACCCCCCTCTTGGCCCGGTCATAGTACATTCTCGCCCTCTCAATCTCGTACTTCATAAAGGCGATGTAGTTGTCGTCCACCTTCTGGGCGAACAGCTGCTCCTCCGTAACGCCGAACTTCGCCATGTCTTCCCTAGGCAGGTACACGCGTCCGCGTTCTCTTGCGTCCTCCCCGACGTCGCGGAGAATGTTCGTGATCTGGAACGCCACCCCGAGAGAGAGCGCGGGCTCCCTGAAAAGAGTTTGGAAGGGTTAACGGGGAATGGGGGGGGAGAAGAGAGAAGGTTAGTTATCTTGTTTGTACAAATATCCCTATGCCGTCCAGTGCTGTCAGTCGAAAGAAAGGACATTAGACAGGAAGACGAAATAAAGCATAAACAGCGCGCGTCGATTATGCAGAACTTACTTGGCCTCCTTCTCGGTATATCCTGGGGCACAGCCGAAAACTGGCATGGTCATTAGGCCCACGGTCCCCGCCACACGGTAGCAGTACAAATGGAGCTCGTCGAATGTCTCGTATCGATCCTGTCCTAGGTCAGGAATGTCCATGAGCATCCCCCGTACCATATCGAGGAAGGGGGCAATGTCTAGTTTGGGATAGTTGAGCCGCACGTCGAGGAGGGGAAGGTCCAAGGCGTCCTTGATCTCGCCTGTCCTCCACAGCTCCTCGGTCCGAATCTCCCAGGCCGACAGGTCAGTGAGCATATCAGGGTCGTCCGGTCCGCGGGGTGCGTCTACGATCTCGTCCGTTCGGCGGCACCAGACGTAGATGGCCCAGATGGCCTTCTGGGCCTCTTCCGGCATGAGCTTCGTCCCGAGGTAAAAGGTCTTAGCGAAGGCCTCGGTCACGATTCCAGACTCTTCGTAGGCCTCGTCAAGAAAGGAGCGGTAGCTGGCAACCTGCTCGTCGGTGAAAGAAGCAGCATCACCGCTGGCGTTGGCATCATCCTCCGTCTGCTCCAGGGCGATTCCCCGGGCCCTCGCCCGGCTCCGGAGCCACTGCGCGCATCCCTGAACGGATCCCTTCGGGTATTTAGTGACGAAAGTTCCCACCTCCCTCCCCACCTCCGCCACCACCTCGTCGTTGATGCCCATGAGACGCTTCCCGTCCTCGTTTACGCCGTACTCCGCCGTCTTGGTCCCGCCCCCCAGGTAAATTTTCCTGGCGTCAATAAGGGCCAGCTCGGCCCTTGACGTCTCGTCCTTGACGGAGGCGAAGTCGATGGTCGCTCCCCCCTCCAGGACGACCCCTGACGACAGCTCAGCCTCAATCTCGGCCTGGGAGCGGCCAGAGGCGGCCGCCGCAGCATCTGCGACGGTTTCGTTCTCCTCTACGGCCGACATGTGCAGCCCCAGCCCTGCCGCAGTCGTTCTGGCGGCGATCGATGCCGCCTCGGCCATCTGGGACGGTGGAGATGGTGCATTCGGCTCCGGTCCCGCCGCCCGCAGGGCAACCGTGGAACGGGCGATTCTCGCTATTAAATCGGGGCGCTGCGGGGCGAAGGCAGCGGCGCCGCCCGCGGCGAAGGCGGCCAGGAAGGCGCACCGGGTGACCCGCATCGCGCGCTTCCCGTTCCGGTTTTTCCGTCTCGAGATAGGGCCTTCACGTCGTGTACTGTGGCTGTCCGAAACCGAGGGGTCTGTGGAATGACGGTATCGGTGCTCGTCGGACGCGTCGGTTGCCCTTGTTTATGAGGTTGGGGCTTGGGTCGTCGATGTCCTGCCGTGGGAGAATTTTTTGCGATCCCTTCCCCCCGGGGTGAGTTTCGGTACCCCCTTGGGTTTTTTCTTTTTTCTTCCGGATTGAAGTTGGCCCTGGCGCTGGCTGTCAACATTCAACGTACAGTAAGTACCTGCCTGTATTTTCTGCGGCTTGTGGTTTTTGGGTGGGCTCGGCGCGTTCCCGCGTGCGGACCCTTCTGCATCGTCTTTGATTTCTCAACTGCGTGTCCCGCCGTACTCTTCTAGTAGATCTATTACAGAGCTCGTATGTACATGACATACATGCATGATGTATCTCATCCTTGAACGTCAGGGGTGAGACCCGGATAAAGCTGACGTGTGTCAAACCCGGAGATTGTCCTTGGTAGGGATGAGCACGGACGGCGCCGACGATGGCCGGGCAGCGGTCAGACCCCTCGTCTGCGCGCGCTCTCCCTCGCCTAGTAGTATGCATACTAGCTAGTATGCATACTATCCATACTACGAGCTCGTACCCATCTCGTATGTGCATATGCCATACGAGCTGAAAACGTACATAGTACGTTTACGTTCGTGTGACCCGGCGTAGCCGATCGTGCGTAAATTGATGCGGCGCTTTCGCTCTGGTGGCTATCATTTCATCCGGGTGGCTCTAACATTATAACATCCATAACATGGACATGGAAATGACATACACGATGTACTCGCGTACAGCAGCTAGTTCATTGTCAAGGTACCGTCGCGCGAGCTCGCTCGTACGGTCGTACTAGTAGTACTCTAGTATGCGTACGATGTGGCAGACTGGATGGTCAGGTAACGCGGTGACGCACAACTTTTCGTGATGACACTACATTTCCTGTTGGTCCACTCCTTTAGTCGGCCTTGCTGGCTTTCTGCTCAAGCAGTAAATAGTGTTCTGCAGTCTGTGTGGGGACAAAACAACACTGAGTTCCGCCTCTTCTCTCGGAACGAACTTCCCGCCTCGACAGTATCGCCCTCCAACCTCTCACTCCTATCCCTCCTATCCTGCCCTAACCTATCCTGCACTGCGGTTGCCTCTTGTCGCTGCCTTGTGCCCTCCTCTCCACTCCACTCCCCGCGCGCGGCCTCTTCTCGTCCGCCCGTCTCCGTCGCCATTTGACTTTTGTATCAAACCGCACGACCGACCCACCATCCGCCAATCGTGATATTTTATCATTATTTCCTATCATTTCTACGCGCCTCTCCCCACAATGAAACTCAACAAAATAAAAAATAAAATATTCAAAAAAAACCAAGCCTCCAACGGGGCCGCAAAAGGGGCCGCTGGAGGGCCAACCGAGGCCAAGTCCCGGCCGGCCTCTTCCGCCGCCTCCAACGCGTCCTCTTCGCCCTCCGCCCGGCCCCCGGCCCATCCCGGCTCTCCCCTGCCCGCAGGCGGGGATCAGGGCGTCGGGCTGGGCAAGTTGGACACCTCTTCCCTCATCCACGCCTACAACCACGGCGGCGGTGGATCTGGGCAGCCGTCCCCGTCGACTCCGTCCTCTAAGGGGCATCCCCCGGCGCATCCCAACCACGCGCAACATGCGCACCCTCCGCCGCATCCTCTGGCCCAGCACACGCCCCGGCCCGGATACGCCAGTGGCGGCTCCACGCCTGATACCGGTAGCGTTGACGGGAACGGCGGCAACGGCAGCAGGCGCGGCGGCAGCAACTTCGGACCGAACGGCAAGGGAGCCCTGGCTCACTCAAACTCCATCCTTGGCCTTGACCACATGATCGAGGAGCGGAAGGAGACCGGACACCTCACCAACAACGTCGTCCACATCGAGGTGCCCTTCGGAAAGCCCATCGAGGAGGTCTACGACGGAGTGCACGACGGGCACGTCCTGGGATCGGGCATCTCGGGCATGGTCCGGCTCATCACCCACCGCAGCACCAAGGTCCAGTACGCGGTCAAGTGCCTCGACCTGAGCCTGGTGGAGACCGAGGAGGGGCTGCAGCAGCTAAGGGAGGAGATCTACATCATGTGCCAGCTCGACCATCCCAATATCGTCAGGCTGGAGGAAGTGTACGAGTCCCACTCCGAGATATACCTGGTGCAGGAGCTGTGCATTGGGGGGGAGCTGTTCGATCGGCTCGACGAACAGCCGGACTACCACTACAACGAGGCGCAGTGCGCCCGCCTTGTCAAGCAGATGCTGTGCTCGGTCCGGTACATCCATTCCAAGGGCATCATCCACAGGGACCTCAAGCTGGAGAACTTCCTGTTCAGCTCAACCGAACCGGACTCGGAGCTCAAGATGATCGACTTTGGCCTTTCCAAGCATTTTAAGTTCGGGGAGGTGCAGCACGAGGCCGTGGGAACTCCCTACACGGTGGCACCGGAGGTCATCCGGGGATCTTACGACGAGCGGTGCGACGTCTGGGCCCTTGGGGTCATCACCTTCCTCCTTCTCAGCGGTGACCCGCCCTTCGGCGGATGCGGTGGTCCCGAACCCCTTCTTACTGTCAGGGAAAATATCATCAACGGAAGGTACGCCTTCGAGCCAGAGGACGTCTGGGAGCACGTCAGCTCCGAGGCTCGAGATTTCATCAAGAAGCTTCTGGTCACGGATCCCAACCGCAGGCCCACGGCGAGGGAGGTGCAGAGATCGACGTGGCTGGGCAAGTGGGCCAGCCGAGAGAAGGCCCTCCAGGATCCCATGCTCAACCCCAGCGTCGTTAGCAGCCTGGTCAACTTCAAGGAGTACAGCGACATGAGGAAGCTCCTTTGCGAGGTGCTTAGTTTCACCCTCCTGCCGGACCAGATTGCCGACCTTAGAAAGGAGTGAGTTTTCCCGTTGAGCTTCCCCTTGCTCGCACCGCGATAGAAATCCTGGGTGTATTTTTTGTTTTCAGTGCGCTTATTTCTCTCGATTTTGCCATTGTGATTTCTCACCATGCTCCATTTGTTTCCTCCGCATTGAATATGTAAAGGTTCGAGAAGATGGACACTGACGGCTCGGGGGAGATAAGTCTCGGCGGTCTAAAGCACGTCCTTTTGGAGAATGCCGTGTCAGGCTCGCTGGGTGGGCTCACTGAGGAGGAGGTGGAGGACATTTTTAATGCCATGAGGGTTCGCAAGACTGAGACCAGGTTCCACTGGCACGAGTTCATCGCGGCCGGCCTCAGCCACTGCCGGGTCGATGAGCGCAACATCCGCCTCGCCTTTGACAGACTGGATTCGGACCATAAGGGATACATCACTTTTGAAGACGTCATGGATCTCATGGGGAACGACGCGTCTCAGTCCGAGGACGCCATGCGGAGAATGTGGGGCGATTCCATGAAGGACTGTGATAACCACGGCGATTCCCGCATCGGCTACGACGACTTCATCCTCCTCATGAAGGGGCAGACGAAGAACCCCGGTGGTCGCGGGGGGGGGGGGAGGGGTGACGTTTGGACTAGGACTCGGGTCCCTGGACCCGGTTTCCGAGTCCATAAGCGAGCAGCACTCGGTTGACCACTCCGAGGAAACCCCTGTCGGCTCCTCCGTTTCCCTGCAGGACGACGTCATTGTCCTCCCTAGCGGGGATATTGTCTGTGTCGCGGACGGCACTGTCGTGGAGCAGAAGGAGGAGGGGAATGCGTCGATGGGGTCCGGCGAGGGCGGTGTCGGTGGCGGGCCAGTCTCTTCCGGGGCGAAAGAGCCGGGCGCTTCCGCCGCCCTCAGCGAGGATATCGGTCTTTCTTTCGACGAGGACGAGGCTGAGGCCGAGGACGAGGCGATCTCCGGTGCGGCTGATAAGAGGATTGCTGCCATCTCGGATGACAACCCGCCCCAGACCCCGAAGCGAGGCGCGAGCGACTTCAATAGTCCCAATACGTATAAAGAAAAGCTGTCCCCTGTCAACCCGATCTCGTCCGCGAAGGAAGGGCCCCTCGACATCGACCGGCCGGATCTCGGTCGCCGCCGGTCCCGATCAGTCGACGATCAGGACCGCGATCAACCCTCGGAGGGCGAAAGGGGCGCGCTATCCAAGGAAGATAGCAAGCCCAAACTGGCTCTCAACCGCGAGCTTTATAGGCACCACAGGCAGATGCGCCTCGCGGTCCTCGAAGCGAGTAAGCGGTTCGAGGACCAGTACCTCTATCATGAGATGGAACGCCTTAAAGCCGAGAACGCAGCCGGGAAAAAGGCTCCTGCCGCTGGCCTCACCATGCGGCACGGCCTCAGGGAGCTCTCTACCGAGGCGATCCAGCTCGTCATGTTGCAACAGCAGAAGAAGCAACAGCAGCAGGTCGAGACGGCGACGCGACGAGGCGGACGTGGCAGGCGAAGTCGGAAGAAGACGGTTTCGGACATGTCTGCTATGCTCGCCAGCGTCCCTCCAGTGGAGATGGTCATGGATCCGGCGCCACCGTTCGCCACAGCAAATTCAGAAAGTGACAAGGTATCTGGCGGCCTCTCTCAGTCAGGCATTCAATCCGATTCCAAACAGCTATACCACCTTAAGCCGACCACTCCCGGCGTTTTCCGAAAAACAATCGATCCCTTCTCGGAGATGACGGGAAGAATCGCTGGCCTAAAGAGCCAAGGTCAGGAGCGGCGCTCGAACTCTATGGAGTTGGCGTCGTCAGCCGCTATTATGAACCCAAGCTCTGGAATTTCAACAAAGATTGGGAAGTCGCCGTTGGCAGCGGCGAATGATAAGCCTACTATTTTGGCATCATCCTCAGACGGTGATCTGCAAAAGTTGGAAAGAGAAGGTTCCGACGATAGGAAGCAGTGGCCTCCGCCGCCTCCTCTATCGTGAGATGCCTTCATTTTTGTTTTGATAACAATTAATTCTCCAAAGTATGAGCAAAGTTGTAGTATGTGCAAATTGGGTTGTTTGTGCTACTCCTACTGGATCAAGTTGTGGTATCGCAACACAGACGGGCCCTTCGTATACGCCAAACTCTAGCACGCAGTTCACACCACAGCGTACGATACCCTTCTCTTTGTCCAAGACGAAGAGACCAGCAACCAAGATGAGTGAAAAGAAGGGGAAAGAATTAGAGACGAGCGCTCCGTCAGATGATGATTAGTTTAAAATGCATTTTTCTCGAAAAAAGGTTCCATCTGTCCGTCGCCCGATTGCCCTATGTTGGGCCTGTCTTGTATTACGTACGTATGCATACTACGAGCGAATTATAATATACGAGCTCGTACTACTAGCTAACTCGTATATTAATTATTATATAATATACGAGCTCGTACTCTAGTACTTATATTATTACTAGAGTATACTAGCTACTCTAGTAGGAGTATTCATACTCCAGTATTCATACTCCAGTACACGAGCTCTGTAATACTGTAGTAGTACATTGCTCGTGAATTATAATTTACGACTCGTACTAGTAATATGTATAAAACTACTAGCTCTAGTATGCATACTGTATCGAGCTCGTTAGTGTGCATATTATGCATATTATTATTATGCCTACTACGAGCTCGTATGCATACTAGTAGTACTAGAAGTATAGTATGCATGGAATGCATATATATGCATACTACTAGGAGTATGCATACTCTTAGTAGCTGGCGAGAGACATCAATCTTTCGAGGGTTGTAGTACACACGTGTACTGTGTGACAACATCGTATGCATATTTACTATGCATACTACTAGCTAGTAGTACAAGAAACTTCGAGATTTGAGACGCATCGACGCGCACTCTTTCGGCCAAGGAAAGCTCGATTCGCGCGCATTTTCAAAAGAGAGAAAAGTCAGGCGGGCAACATATACCTACCTGTAGCTCCCGTAGAACTACTTATGCATACTGTTAATATAGGTACACATTATCCACAGCCATATTTGTGGATAGTACTGAGAGCAAAAAATAATGGATCTTGAACTTGCCCTACGTGTGCTTCCTATAGCAACTTTACTAATCTCTTTATTCCAACGCGTGCCCCTCTTCCAAGTAAGACGTCTAACTAGTTCAATCGCAAGAATCATTAGTGGTATTTAGACCTTCGTGTCCGATTAATAGATACTAGTCCACCAAATTTTTTGTTGATTCGCTTCCGCATCTGTTCCGATCATTTGCAGCTGGAATTTCTCACAGACATCTTTTGGGGTTTTCTTCCTTTCACGTCAATCTATAACGGTTCTATAACACCCGATCAAACCTCCATTTTCCTACAAGAAGTCACCTTCATATTGACACCGATTCCTGCCGTCCCTCCATCGGCGGTCTCGATAATCATCACTGCCTCGCCTCAAGAGCAGAACCGCCTACCTGTCCCGGATAACTGTCCCGGATAACTGTCTCGCAATCTTCCGCCATTCTCGGGCGAATCTTCGCCTGGCCATTCTGCTTCCGAACCCGCTCCCGGCATTTGGTCCCGAACAGAAAGAGATAGCGGTTGCCCATCACGTCCACCTAAGCATCGACATTCGCGCACGTACCTCTGCACGCCTTCCATGACTTACTTGTTCCCCCGCTTATCTTCGCATCGCCGGTTGAGACCTGTCGGTAGCGCCAAGGCAACTGCGAATGATAATTCGAATGCTGGTGAGCGCCACTCGCTCGGCGTCGGTGGCTTGCTCGGCAAAGCTGACTCGGTCCAGCCCGAGTCGACGAATTCCCGCGCATCTCGTGAAACCTCTTCCACGGCACACAGTTCATCCTCAGAATTTGACTTGGATCTCAACGAAAGTTCAGGCTACGGCTACTACCACAACGGCACCTTTGGAGAAGACGAGGACGGCGACATCTTCGAATGCGACCAAATGTCCAACATCACCACCGCAACCATGGGGACAGCTAAGATCGGCAACACCGCTACCGCCGAGTGCAGGGAAAGTCCTCGGGGGGTAGGCGACTACCTCGAAATAGACTATAATGACAGTTATTCGGCGTCATCCTGCGACGGCGACGACGGGCTCGATGGCCCTGCCTTCGGTACTGCTCTCGACATCGTTGAAGGTGGCAGGACGTATCTCCCCCAAGGCCGTTTTTACGGGGCCCACGCGAATGTCCTGCCGGTAGACCTTCCCTCGTCAGGATCCCTCCCCACCAATTCCTTGTCGGGGCAGTCATTCGGCCTGAATGGCCTGGTTCTGGTCCAGAGGTGGGAGGACGAGGGAGAGGCTGCATCCGGCGAGGCGACGGTCTCGTCCTCGGAATGGGAGGAGGACGGTTGTGGCAGGGCATCTTCCTCGCCTTCCACCTCCTCCTTCCTAGAGGATGCCTTTCATGAGGAGCCTGTTCCTGAGGACGCCTTTCCTAACGATCCTTTTCCTGAGGATGCCTTTCCGAAGGAAGATGCTGGTACGGCAGAAGGAGGAATCCTCGAATCTATCCGAACCATATTCGACCGGATGTGTCTTTCCATGGGGTGACAAACGATGAGGGCGATTCTTTACTAAGAATAGCAAGGAGCGTGATTTTATATTTCATTCTTCTAGGTCGGATCGGAGTGCAAGACAACAATAACTTAACTCTCCTAGGAACTGCAGGTACGATACTCGTCCGGAAAATTGAATCGCACGATTAGAAATAAACAAATTTTGATTTTAAAGTGACGACTTGAAATTGAGGTTGATAGTTAAAGATGGTAAAAATGTATGAAGTTAGGGGAAGCTGGACCAAGGACTATGACTCGAAAATCAGCTAATTACGCTCAGTTGAGTCTATGCATACTACTGGCATTTACAGCTGCTCATAATACGTACGTATAGTATTACTACTACGAGTAGAGTATGCATAATATGCATATTATATACTAGCTAGAGAGTATGAATACCAGCTAGTACTTCGTATAGTATGCATACTAATAGTAGTAGTAGGTGGTACTGTTGCGTCAAGAACAATGGTGAGGAGCTCCCGAGCCAATTGAGACTTTGTCTGTATCTTCAGCAGACACGCGCTCTGCGCGTCGTTCGTCACTAATGTCCTGCCGATGATCCGCAGGCTCCATTTATTTCCTGACCCTGGTGCTCCAACAGGTACTATTACTCCTAGTATTAGTATGTACAGTATGAATAATACGCACACTATAATACGAGAGCATATACTAGGAGGAGTAGAATATATATATATATATACGATAATGCAAAGTACGTACTAGAATGCATACTACACTGACTAGAAACCAGACAACATCATGACTACGATCATGACTATGGATCCCCTTCCATTCAAAGAGAACATTTTCTTTCACTGGTCTCTGCCAACTGACCCAAGATGCGCTCTCCTGCTGTTACGTCAGCTCCTCCAGCAATGCTTGCCCTCGCTGTCCAAGCTTGCACCAGCGCAGCTTTCATGTACTCCTCTGTTTTCTCCTTTTTCCCATCTCGTGTCCGGCATCCGACCAACATTGTGACAAGCTTATCTGCGAATCACATCAATATTGCTCCATCACAAGCAGCAATAACCGCCGAAGATGTTCCATCTGTTCCAATCCCTCCGTGGTATTCGGATTCAAGTCTGAGCAGGGATCGGACTCATGTTGCCCCGACCGATCGTGGCTTCGATTACCGACCTGGAGCAAATGGCGATTACGTCCTATGCCAAACTATGTTGGATGTTTTATCAAAACCAACCTCCAGAATTGTTCCGTTCCAAGGGGAAAATGTCTATGTTCGCCAAATAGAGAAGGGGCCGTTGGGATCAGTTCAGCCACTGTTTTTAAGGTTCGAAGAATGTGATAATAGTTGGTTTTGTGACACCGAGGGGACAATTTCGTGGCTTGGACAGCGCGAAAGTGATCCCGACGGCACTTCCTGCCAAAGCATTGATGTTGAAGACGGGGAGGGGGAGAGCCTGGACTATTTTGCGATTGACATACCGTCCAAAATTGACCTTAGCTACGTCCTAAATTCCGATGATACTCAATTCTCCACCGTCCGCAACTTTGGCGATATGATGCCATCGCGTACTCATGCCGCTCTTCTAGCAACTGCGAACGGGATCCTTACGTTCCACCGTACGCATCGTTATTGTTCTAAATGCGGCTCCCCCACGGCCCAAGTAAAAGCAGGAATGGCGCGCAAATGCACTGGCTCTACCTGCAAGACGAGTTTTTATCCCCGGATTGATCCAGCTGTGATCATGCTGATTACAAGTCCATGTCACAAACATGCTTTACTTGGGCGGAAAAAAACGTGGCCAAGCGGGCGGTATTCCACACTGGCTGGATTTTTAGAGGTCGGAGAAACGTTAGAGGAGTGCGTTGTACGGGAGACGTTTGAGGAATCGGGAGTTGTTCTTGATCCTAAATCGATCCGATTTTCTGCGACACAACCTTGGCCCTTTCCTCGCTCGATGATGATTGGTTTCCACGGAACGGCTTTGCCGAATCATTTGGACGAGGATAGATTGCCTAAGCTTGACGTTGATCCAACAGAGTTGGAGGACTGCAAGTGGTTCGATAAGGCATTTGTGAGGGAGAATGGTCTGGTCGAAGGACGTGGTTCGTCCGCTTTGGATCATACCCCTAACGAGGACGAAGCAGAATTTCACGTTCCTGGGCCTGCCAGTCTTGCTAGATTGCTAATCACAGAGTGGGTGACTGGCGATGATTTTTAAAGTAATGATTAATTCGCTACTGCTCGTAGCGTGTAGGGGTGCGTCGGGCTCTATCTCGGAGGACATGGGTACCTGACTGAAGAGGGTTATTCAGATCACTATACCTGCGCCACTTTGGCAATTCCCTTCGGTCGGCCTTCCCAATCTGCCTCCCCCTCATCATCACTTGCTTCCTCTTCCACCGACCCCTCGTCGGATCCGTGCCCCTCATCCTCCGGGGTGATCTCGTCATCATCAAGAGGGACGGCGCAGCTGGTGTCCCGTTCGTCCTCGTTCTGGGAGGCCGCCATTTCCAACCCAGTCCCGACCCCACCGTACCGTGCCCCTCTGTCGTCGGCGTCATCGTCGTTGTCGTTGTCATCGCCCCCGACGATGTGGCCCGATGCCATGTACTGGTCGAACTTGCGACCCATGAACCTCGCATTCCATATAAGGAAGGAAGCCACGGCCATCCCCACGAGCGAGCCGTTCTGGATCAGGACTTGGGCATTGTCGGAGAAGAAGTTGGTGATGAGTGACCCCAGGGCCTTCGAGCCGCGCGCCCCGAAGATGTCGATCCAGGACTTGGCCTTGTACTTGACGTTGGGCGCCGTGGGCTGGTACAGCATCTCCTTGGTGGGGTTGTTGAGCGCATACGAGTTGGCCTTGAGCACCATCATGGCGGCGAAGACCACGTAGAGGGTGGGCCTGATGCGGACCAGGATTATGACGGCCAGGCAGAGGCTGGGGAAGAGGAGGAGGGTGATCCTGAGGCCCAGGGTACGGATGACGGCCGCGGTGCCCAGGAGCGACAGGAGGAAGGACAGGCCATTGGTGGCCTGCCCGAACATGCCCATGAAAGTGGTGAAGGCTGCCGTGGCGTCAACGGACATGCCAGCGGCGGAGTCGGTCTCGCTGTCCCAGCACGAATTTCCCCGCGAGCAGGGGTACTCAGCAGCGAAGTGGTCCCTGGCTAGCACCTTCATGGTGTAGTCCACGATGGTGACCTCCACCATGAAGAGGCAGCTGATGGCGAAAATGCCCTTGACGTAGTTGTGCCTGGCGAAGAGGTGTAGGCCCTCCAGCACCCCGGCCTTTTCCTTGTTCTTCTTGGACTTCTCGTCTTTGGGCTTGAGGGAGGTGGTCTCGTCCTGCGCGTTGGTCTCGTCGGTCCCATACATGGCGACGTACGAGTACATGCTCGCCTGCAGAAGGAGCATGCACAGGGCGCCGATGAAGTAAACCCTGGGAACGCCCACGGACACGGTGTACCTGGCGACGATGGTGGGGCCCAGGATGCTTCCCAGCTGTGCCGTGGCGACGAGCAGGCCGTAGGATGCCTTGGCGGTCTCTAGGTTGGTGTTGGAGTTGGCGAAGCTCCAGAAGAGGCTGACCATGACGGATCCGAAGCTCTCGATGCCGCAGTACGACACCCATCCCAGCCACCGGTTCTGGTTGGGTACCTGATTGGGCAGGCCCATGACAGGGTCGGAGAGGAGGATCGAGATGGTGGTGAAGAGGCCGAAGTAGAAGGTCCCGAAGATGTAGAAGAGCCTGTGTCTGGGAAGGTTGGGATGGTCCAGGAGGCGGTTGTAGATGGAGACGACGGCGAGAACGACGAAGACGGAGGCCATCTTGGCCTTGGGGATGGCTGCCACGCCGCAGAGAGCCGTGAGAACGGGGTCCTTGAGGGAGCGCAGCAGCCAGTATCCCCCGATCATGAAGAAGAGCGTCGTGGCCATGCACATGGTCCGGAGCATCTCGCGGGGGGGCAGAGCGTTCCCGTAGAGCCTCTCGTGCAGCTGCCTGAGGCCCCTCCCTACAGGCGCCAGCGCGCGGCGAACGGGCAGAGGCACGGCCGACCGGTAGGCCTCGGCGAGTGGTCCGTGCCTGTCGTCCAGCGACACGTCCAAGAAGTCGTCGTCGCCCTCGTAGTCGCGCTTGGCGGCGTCCTCGGCGGCCTCCAGCGCGGCGTCGTAGATGGAGTCGGCCGACGTGCCGGAGTCGCCGCCCTTGCCCTTCCTTTTGCCCTTGCCCCGGCCGCCGCCCATCAACGACGTCCTTCCGCCCCCGAGGCCCAGCTCAGCCGAGGCCATCCGCAGCGGCCGGTCGAAGGTGGGCATTCGCAGCCAGCTGCTGCCGGCGCGGCCCTGCTCCTGCGCCTGCGAGTGGTCGCCCTCGCCGCCGTCGCCGTCCGGATGGAACTGCACCGACTCCTCGAGGCGCCGCGCCTCCTCCGACCGCATGGGGAACGGGTCGTGCTCAGGCATGGCGGCCGGATTGGGATCGGGATCGGGGGTTGGAGTTTGGAGTTTGGAGGGCGGAGCTGGAGGGGGCGTCGTCCACGGTCCGCGGGGCCCACAAGGGAAGGGACAGATCCTTGGTAGATAAATAAATGACAATACATATAAAAATATTACACGTGACGTAAACACGAGCCGAGAGCCGAGAGAACTGCTCTGAAATGGGAGGGGAGAGGAGAGGGGAGCGAAGAGCTTTTCTACTACTTACTCCTACGCCGTAGTAGGCTAGTACGACTCGTAATAGCTACTTAGTAATACTAATAATAGCTAGTAGGTTTGCCGTCCGTTGGAAAATGAGTTTTGTTTGAACACATCATCACACATAAGGATACTTCACTTAATTTCTTACTGCAAGTACTAGCTAGTATGTGAATGAAAAGAAAAGCGCCCGGAAATAATCCTTGGCAGAGTACAGTACGTTCGTTCTCTGCACCGTTAAAAACGAGCGGGAATCAACACTGTACAAACATGCTCCTTCGATGAATAAGACAAGTCGACGTAGAGATTGCAATGCCATTCAACAGTGGAACAAAAATTCGCTTCTATTAATTTTAGCTGTACTAGGGGAGTTACTTTCGTCGCGCTCGCTGTTGCGGAAGCGGAAGGGAAGAAAGAGTACTAGTAGACCGATTTTGACGGCGTGGATGGGAAAATGTGAGTTTACAGGGCGCAGAGTGGTCGGTTTCTCATATATTTTTCCACCGATTCATGCTAGTGCGCATAATATCTTTTGATAAACAGCCATACATCGAAAGAAATCGCTCAGGGTGTACATTTTGACTTCAGCGGACTCGAAGCGAGCCCGTCAGATTTCAGCAACGTGCCCCGTAAAGGGCTCGTTCCATCATTGCGATAACGCCACACCCTCCTACCAGGGATCAAAGGAGCTTCATGAACAAATCCTCGAATAGTCACATCTTTGCTCATAGATTTAATCAACACAAGCTCGAAAGTAACGTACCTTTTCGCCGCCCCTCCGAAATCAAGCCCTTGACTCGATCTTATTTATTTCTTTTTCTTAGCCAGCTTCTTCTGCGCCTGCTTGAGAGCCTTGGAGGCTTTGAGCGCGTCGGGGTCCTTCTTTATGGCCTCGCTCAGCTTGGTGAGGGTGTTCACTATAATTGTGAACGCCGCGGCCTTGAGATCCCCGGGGTGCAGGGCGCCGCTCACGAAGTCTTTCTCAATTTCCTCCTGGCTTGCGTAGGTCACGTCCCCCCCATTCTCCTCTGAACGGGATATGCTCATGTCCCCACCGGAGAATGCCATCGAAACCACAATGGGAGGACACAGCGAGATGTTTCCAGGCTCGCAAAACGCCTTCTTCATCTTGGCCTTGCCGTGCACCTTGGGGTCATCCAGGAGGAAGTATTCGTCGTTGTCCTGCTTGAACGCTGCGCTCTCGCGAGGGGGCTGGAGGGCAAGCGACAGACTCTCCACAAGGGAAATGTCCGGCTTGGCCATGCCTTTGAGCCTCTCATCAAAGAAGCGCAGCACCAAAGTCTGAATCAGGGCGCTGTCCTGGTCGCTGGCGGGCATGGCAATGCTGCCGGGCTCCAGACCCATCACGTCTCCAATGAGCATGAGACGGCCAATGACTATGCCAACGTCGTCAGAATCCTTCATGTTGGGGCCCATGACGTCGTCGAGCATGAGGTGCCGGCCCACATTGATTACGCTGATCCAGTAATTGGATGGGTCCACCAGGATCGCCTCGCTCTGGTAGACGACCGACACCTGCTCCATGATGTTAGCATCCAGTGCACCGAGTGACGCAAGGAAGACAGTATAAAATGCGCTAATCGCCTTGACGTCCGCGTCGCAGGAGTTAGTGACCCTTGCAGTCCAGTCCGAAAGGAACAACACGAGGGGCTTGCCATCGGGGGCAGCCTTTAACTGAGTGAGAACATCGCAAGCTTCCTGAAGCGTCGGTTTGGCGGTAGGGATAGGCGCAAATACGACATGACTACCGGCCTGAACCTTCCCAGCCTCTGCCAAATTTAGCCGCCGTATCTCCCCACTGACCTTACCCGCAGTCTCCCTCTTGAACTGCCTGACCTTCTCCAGGAGACCCTTCGCAAATTCATTTTCAGTGAAGTGCCTCCGAACAGGTTCAAGGAGCTTGTTTAATTCGTCGATCAGTCCCTTTTTCAGCTCAACCTCGGAAACATCTCCCGCCAAGAATGCCGCCTTTATCGACTCGAAATCGGTGTAAGTGGTATCTCCCGCGGTGAACGTTGCATCGGGAGGACTGAGAATGATGTTCTCAATATAATCGAGACAGGGGTTTTTAAGCGTGTCCTTCTTGAGATGCATCGACTCCTTCCCCGCGTCCTGGGTCTCGGCCTCCCCAGCTTGCTCGCCCTCCGTCTTCTCCTCCTCCGAGGGACAGTAAGCGGCCATGATCTTCCGATCCACATCCTCTGCTGTGTCCTCCATGAAGACCGCGCTATCAGGATCGCTCTTGCTCATCTTGTCCTGCCCCTTTTTGAGGCCGTACAGCATGTGGTGACTGAGGATGACTGGCTTGTTCTTCCTCTTGGCATGGTCACAGTACTCCCTGGCCAGCATGTTGACCTTGCGCTGGTCGACGCCCAGCTGACAGATGTCGGCCTTGAGAAAGAAGACGTCAGTGCACTGCATCAGGGGGTAAAGGACCTGGGCAGCGGATAGGGACCCCTCGAGTCGTCCCATAATCTGGCAGCATTTCTTGATCCTGGTGACGTTAAAACTGCGGGCAACATCTAGCATGGTGGGCCAGTATTCCTGGGCGTGTTTGGTGATCTCCTCGCTAGCCCATTTAAATTCGACGTTGGAGAGGTCCATCCCGGCAGCTGTCCATACCTCGATCAGGTACTGTCCCACAATTTTGATTTTCTCGAGGTCGCCTCCCATCTTATCGTTCATAAGGGCAAACCAATCAGCAACCCAGAAGACAAAGGTGGAGTTAGTTCCAGGGAAAGTGCATTTATTGACATTCATGGCCTGCGATGAAATGGTGCGGTTGCGGGAGGGAAGGCGGCGAGAGTGAGAAAAAATGTACCGAGCTCAAGGAGTTGCTGCATAGGAAAGCATATGAAAAGAAACAGAATGATGTGACTGCTAATGAACTCATGAATGAACCCACCTTGAACACACCCTGGGCAATGTGCATGCGACCACTGGGCTCGAAGCCGTCGTAGAGGTTGAAGCCGGTGGGATGTTCGCTGCCGCGGCCTTTTGCAGTGATGAGGCCGCGGAGCTCCTTTGTCGACTGGCATTCCTCACCCACGGAAAGAATTCTGTCATAGTCCGCCTGCATATCATCTGTCCATTCTCTTGGTGGGGCCTTCTCCTTCTGTGGTTGCCCTCCGCCACTGCCGCCGCTCTTTTTCTTCTTCTTTTTGCTCTGGCCGTCAGACTTGGCGGAAGCGGGGGGAGCATCACCAGCAAGCGAAAGACCAGCAAGGTCCCGCACGGCATTTTCTGCAGACGGCATTTCTGCAATACCTTGTGGGAGTCAGATTGGCCGCTCCAAGTGTTTGAGCTGTCGAGGACGACAGAACGAGAACTGCGATATGGAAGATGAACAAATTGGGGCGGGGCTGCGCTGGGCCTCAATAAAAGGTTATGATCCTACTACTGTACATGCACTACAACATACAGTGTCCGGGCAAAGGACCTTTGGCAGCTCTTAAATGGCAAAGTAATTCAGCACTGAATATTCGAAAATATCTGCCAAGGTTGGGGTTATTTCCTCTACGAGAGTACCCTACACCTGAGATGGCGCACATCTCCTTTCGGTCTGCTTCCCTTCAACCCTACGCCTATACCGTAAAAAATGGAGCGCTTCTTCGCGCAATGCAGTTTTGGACGGCGGTTGGCGAGTCGCCATCCAAAAAAGCGCATCAAGGAATGTCGGGATTTCGTGGAAACGGAGCAAAGGTCCAGGTCCAAAACCAAATATCGCAATTTTAGCGATGGAACAGTCGCCGTCCAGAGAACCTTTTTTTCTGGATCCGGCAGCCATGATTTCGAACGGCCGATGCGCATTTGGCGTCAGGGCGTCCAACGCCGTGACAGTAGTATGTCCACATCCCAGCAGTTTCTCCACAGAGATCAACTGTTTGTTTCACAGTAGAGGAATGCCACTTAATTATCGTCTATTTTGAAAATTACATAATGATCTACAGAGACGAACACGCAATTAATTTATAGTCACCTTGATGATCTGATCACCAAGCGCCTCGCCCTAAGGAAATAAGCACTATTTCTTTTTCTATGCATCAAGATCAATCGAAAAGATGAACCCAACAATTGCAAAATCTCACCAAAGACTTAATATTTCAAACACAAAGTGAGAGAGATGTCAAGCCGACAAGCGGTGGGAGTAATTTGACTATTAAGGTTGACACAAATGGCATAAATCTATCTTTTCTTCAGTGGCCGATGGTCTCTCTGCTTACTCTCCCACTATGGTACATGTTACCGCTAAATATTTGCTAAAATGAGAACTACTCGTTTACAAGTAACAAATGAATAAGTCCCTGAGATGTGGGGATATTGTTTTGCTTTCGATATAAAATATAAGACAGTCTTACGTTCAATGCCTCGTAATAAAGTATACTTAGATATATCTAGCATACATAACGCCCTGAGAATATTCATCAATGTTGCATGTTTGCGTTTTCCTGTCGACATCCTCCAAAGTCTCCGCTCAAGGTTGAGTGAATAGAGTTTGCCTCTGCAGTGCATCCTCCTTATCACGGGTGTTGATTTGAAACTTGCACAAGATAGTACTACGGCGCTTGTGCCTAAGGAGGCGTAAAGCTTGTAATTTGTTGTCCGCTTTCGTTTCCTATCAAATTTGTTTCCATCTTAGCGGCCAAAGTGACGACAAAATAACTAATGCACAATTATTACATTGCTGTTTTTATGGTCCCCGGAGGAAACTTTCAAAGTCCATACTTTAATATCCCAACCCTGGTGGAATTTTGCTGACTTACATTTCGGCTTCGGCATGTTCATTTTATGAGGATAATGAGATCGACGTGGAGCAGCAATGTATTCAAATCATACTATGAATATATGCATGTATGTATGTATGTCACAGCATGTATATCAGTTACTTTGTCGTATATATTTCTCTATACATACACTATAGGAAAAGTTTCCGGGAACAAGATCCGAAAATAAAGATGCCTGTGTGGTAGGTAATCACCATGCATTTAAACTGGCCGTCCGCGTGTAGATGTGATATGCGAAATCAGCTCTTGTGGTAGATAGACGTCGATGAGCTGCTCCAGCGTCTTTCGTAGGGTGGGCTCCTCCTCATTGAGGAGACTCGTAGGGTGGGCTCCTCCTCAATGAGGGAGGCAGCTGACGTGGATGTACTTGTGATGTCGCGGCTGACACTTGCCATGATGTAGCAGATAGATACCATTTACGAAGAGGAGATCGATACTGAGCTCCTGGTTCTGGTATTGCTTTGCAATGCTTTCTGGCACCGCGGCGGCTAACTGAGACGAAGTCGGTCGCCACGGAGATCCCGACAGATCTCCCGATAAAATGGCCGTTGCAGACAGAACTCTTGCCATGCCGCTGCAAGGAAAGCGAGGGGGATCACGAGAAGAAGTGTCTGTTCTCCCCGCGGCGCAAACCACAAGAGGGTTGTCTTGAACCGATCCAAGTAGAGAGGACGTCGAGGAAAAGAAAACGAAAAAGGGTTGGGAATTAATTAGAAATAATATTTTAAATTTAGATCATTATTGCGCGCGCGCGCGAACCACAAAATGGGACTGCTCTGGCTGGGGGGTACTGACGTTGTATCGTTGATCGTGAGTTGACTCCGGGCGGGTACGAAATCCCCTCGACAATTCTAGGCAACCCGGAAGTTGATCGAACCGAACCATTATTGACCAGACGACCCCCGGCGGATTGAGTGATTAAATATATGTCGGAAGACGTTTTCATCGAACCTGGAAGGGTACCATCGCCAAAGCAAACGAGGTCGAGGCAAAATGAAAAGCAACGAGATGCAAAGGCCCAACTCATCTCTTACTGCTGCTGAAAGTTCAAAAAAACGAGAACTGAAGAAGCGGCGGAAAATGCAGGCTCTCGTCAAAGTGAGTTTTTGTCAAATAATAAAATGCTTCCATACATGTATCAGGCAGATATACGGACGTCTGCTTCTGAACCTGATTTTGTTGTGCCGTGCTAAAAATCATCATTATTTTACGTTTGCTTCTAATGCGCTGTAGAAACTAGAGAGGCGTATTTGCCATTCACAGCAAAGAAATGATCAAATGGCGGAAATGAAGGCCAGAGAGGAACTTCAGGTTTATTGCAGGAGAGAAATGGATGCTGCCGATTTTGTTTCTTCCGATATATCGTGGTTGCTTGGCATACGCTCTGAACAAGATATGTGTACTATTGACTTAGGCACATCGAGCCGCATCCAAGAAAGGGTCCGGGATGCAGTGCTTGATGTGTCGCAGTCTTTATTGCGGAATGCCAATGCATCTATTAATTGTGCGACAAAACATCCATTGTCAAGAACGGAAAGGGAATCAATTCCACCTCCGACAACTGGCAACGCAAAAAAAAAGCAAAATTCGGAAGCAAACAAATTGCTTTGGCACATGACCAAAGGTACCCAGTCGCTCGAAATGTTCGACAAACTTTCGGTCTGGGGATATACAAGGCAAAAATTTGTTAAAAGGGCGCTACTTCTCTCTGCTTCATTTCTCAAGTTGCATCCCGGCTCGGTTTCAAGCATTGATGGAGATTGTGGTCTCACACCTGCTCATAGGCAGATTCAAAGGATGGCGTGGGCTTCTCTCAAGGTAGTAAATCGAGTGTGCAGTATTGGATGTGGCCCAGGCAACGACGTCCTTGGCTTCCTCGTGATGCAGAAATGTTTGAATGATGGGGCGCGTGGGGCGCTGTCCAACTTAAAGCTTAATCTCTTTGATTACGCCATGGGTATTTGGCAGGACGCTGTGCTTGACGAATTGTTGCCAATTCTTGTCGATCGTGGCCTCATCGTAACGCTGGATGGTATTTATTGCGGTAAGTGTGACGTGACTATGCCACTGGAGCATGGTGGATCAAGTGTCGGCGAACAAGGAAAGATAAATTCCGTTCTCTCTGCCATCACGCGAACATCATGCGGTGCCTCGACACTTTACATCACGAGCTACCTGCTCACAGAAACGAGGGGGCGATGGGAGAGTTTCTATGATCAACTAATAAGCGGAAGCAAACCAAGAGACTTGTTCTATTTCTGTGAGCCGACACCGTGGCAATTATTTCATTTGATTCAAGTTGCGGGATCTAGGTGTTACTATCTATGGCTTGACAGCTCTATGTACCACCCAGAGCTTCAGGATTTACATGGAAGATCGGGTCCAGCCGTACTTCTTGCGATTCGAAAGTAAATCAAATACCGCATAAGCAACGCATATGTTGGCCTTTTGCGTATATATTATTGGACATGAAAGTCGCTCTTGGCTAATGAGTGGTTGGTATTATTAATTCTTTTAACAGGGCAAGAAGGAAAGCTCGAACATCTTCTCTATAGAAGATCGCCTTGGAAGGTCGGTCGCTTTGGCCTCCCAGAAACACGCCGCTATCCCAGCTCGCGGATCCCAGCTCCCAGAGTGCGCTCCGAAGCCCGGCAAGACACCCCCCACACCTACCTAAGTCCTCCACGCGTCACTGGCGCCCTCCCTCTCCTCCTCCCACCATGTGGTGGTCTTGTACCCTGTCCTGAGGAAGTTGAGCGTCTTGTTCTCCTTCTCAATGACTCCGAGCCTCTTGAGCTCCTCGGTGAGCTCCTCCTTGAACCCGCCCAGGGCAGGCCGCACCTTGTTCCCCACAACCCGTCGGTACCTCCCGTTGTTCGTGTCGATGAGGGTCTGGAACTCCCCAGGGTAGGACCGGAACAGGCACCCCTGGTAGTTGACCATGAAGGGGGGCTTGGCCGTACTACGCGAGTACTGCCGGGTGCGCAGATAGTACACCGGCTTGACGCGGGAGAGGAATCGGTCCTGGAATTCCTTCGAAGGGAAGGCCGGCGCGCCGAGGTCCCCCCTAAGCACATCGAGCTTGAGGTTGTAGAAGACGATGGGCTTACCGGGTTCCATCTGCTCCAGCTCCTCCACGTCAGGCAGCTCCTGCGCCGACGCGACGATGATGATGTACATGTCCGTGTCCTCCACCGGCTTTACCGCTCCGTTCGATCCCGACCCCAGGAGGTTGAGGAAGAGCTGGTCAGGCTTGAAAACACGATCGTCCTCCGGGTCGGACTTGCGCAGGCTGCTGATGGAGACGTTGGGGTACGGGGTGTCGGTGCCCTGATTCTCGATGCCGATCCTGGCCTCGGCCTCGTCGGGGAAGAGGATGGCGACCTTCTTTCCCTTGGCCGCGAAAGACTTTGCGAAGTCGGTGGCGAGGTTGAGGTTGGCCTTGGCCACCTCATACGCGGAGACGTCGTCCATCTCCAGCACAGACGCGGGCAGGGGCGGAAACTCCACCTCGATCAGGGTGTGGCCGTCGTCCAGGGCCAGCTGCGCCGCCCGGGCCGAATTCTCCTGCAGCTCGAAGAACGATGCCGGGGGCTGCTCGCGGTCTGACGTCTCCTGCACGGCCTCCTTGTCGTCCATGGAGGGCGGCGGGACGTTGTACAGCCGCGTCGCAGAGGCAGACATGTGCCGCTGCGGCGCCGACAGGGACTGAGACTGGGACGGCGCGACAGAAAACGCGGCGGTGCCAAGCGGGCATCCTGACCCAGCCAGTAGCGCGAGACCTAGCCCCGAAACGGCAATGTGCGCAGTTCGTGCCATTCTTCGCGGACAGAAAGAGGATGTGTTGTATAGGTGTGGTAGCAGCGCGATGTATGATATGATGGAATCGAGCCGGTGGTCGGTGGGAAAATGGGGAAATGGGCTCTGGCGTCAGCGGATGGAGGCGCGTTGGCGCGCCACCTGTGTTGTTGATGTTGAATCAGAAAATCAAGCGGAAAAAAGTACTTCTTTCGCCACATTATTAGGGGTGGGGTTCATAAACGCATGTCCGCACCACTGCCATTGCAGCACTTGCATACTAGCTAGCTAGTACATTATGTATGCATACATTACATGCATGGATGTATCATGTCGTAACATTATTATTTATGCATAAATACTACTCTAGGAGTACAAATACTTCTTCCGTCTCCCGCTACCGTGTTATCAGTCATTCTCTTCCTTGACACCCATCAAGTCGATCAGCGGTCCATCGAAGCGCGACTCCCCCCCCCCCGCGAAGGTATCTAAGCCATGAAGATATCTCGCTACTTTCTGGTCTCCGTGGCCTCCCTTGCAACACTCGTGGAAGCCTTCGGTCCGCAGGCGCTGCCCAGATCTCAGGTCCCGTCCCAGATCTCCCCCTCCCCCATCGCTCTTCGCCAGTCCATGTCTACGGAGGACATCCCCTCTGACTACGAGTCCGAGGACCTCCGGTCTGGAAACGATAAGAAGGTCAAGGTCGACACGGATGAGAACGATGCGCTGATCCGCGATGAGCTCAAGAGGGAACTCCTCCTGTTCGCCAGCACCACCGACCGCGGGGCCTTCGCCACCGGTGAGGAGAAAAACATCATCGTCGACCTCGTCACGCAGCTCGAGGTGAGTCAATGCGCAATATGATATGATCAATCCCCATGCCTCAATGAATCTGCTTCTGGGGACGTTGGAGCCACGGGGGTGCGTCTCCAAACTTGGCAACACCAGTCATTTGTCCGCCTGCAGCATATCAGCTCCCTTCTAATCAAAGTTCAATGCTTCAACTGTTCCACTACAGGCCCTTAATCCCACTCCAAACCCCGCATCGGCATGCACCGGCGATTGGGATCTCTGCTTCTGCTCGACTCAGCTGTTCCGTTCCTCCCCCTTCTTCCAGTCCCTCCGCGCCCTGGCAGGGGAGGAAAACAAGGCCGTGGCCGAGAACGGCTTCGATCTGCACGAGCGGGCAACGTCGACGGGACAGATCGGCCGGGTCAGACAGCAGATCACAGACGACGGCATCTCCAGCGAGGTCGCCATCAATGTGGGAGTTCTGCCCGGCATCCCCTTTAGGGTGAAGGGCACCGTGATGACGAGGGCGACGATCGAGGTTTTCAACCCAGAGACCTGGGAGGTGAAGGTGGTCGGAACCAGTGTCGGGGGTAGCAACATACCGTTCCTCGATCAGCTCCTCGATGACGTGGACATGGAGCTGCCTGTGGGCTCTCTCTACGAGCAGCTACTGGGGCAGGTTCCCGTTAGCACCCTCAAGACATTCTACGTCGACGAGGGATTGCGAATCACCCGAGACGTCGACGATAACTTTTTCGTCTTCACTCGGTCGTGATAAATTGAAAGCATACTAGTACCCTAATAAGATAAACATTGTCGGTGGCAATGCAAACATCGATCCCCCCAAATTTCGTAACCGCATTCAGATCATAGCATGTGAATTCTGTTTAAAAGGGATGCAATTAATTTAGTACTGGTGACCACCATCAGCCTTCTTGGCACCAAGCTCGAAGTGCTTGGTCCGCTTGAGGGTGAGCTGCTTCTTGGTCTTACATTTCTTGCATTCCAGACGCAGGACAACCTTACGGGTAGTCTTGGCCTTCTTGTGGAAGACGGGCTTGGTCTGACCACCGAATCCCATCTGCTTGGAGTCGTACCGGCGCTTGCCCTGCGCGAAGTTGGAGGCCTTGCCGGCCTTGTACTGGGTCACCTTGTGGATTTGGTGCTTACGGCATTTTTTGCCGGCGCAATAGGTCTTGCGCAGCTTGGGAACGTTCACCATAATTGAATGAAAAAGGACTGAAGTCTAACAAACAGGACGCCAGAGGAAGGAGATAGAGAATTATGAATGTGAGACGGAGAGGTTGACGAAAAAATGGAGCAAAAAAGTATCCGCGACGACCACGTTATCGAGCGAACCGATGGGAAGAGAGTCCACCTCGCAAAGGAGAACGGCATCGTGACACGTGGCATTGATCACACTGAATCTCCTCATGCAAGAACACGGGAAGGGAAGCACGACGCCAGCCAGCGGCTGGGACATCCCACCCGCCCCGAGCTGGTGGCAACGACCGGACAATCATTGGACATGTCACGGCGTCCTCGTTGGACTGAACAATCCGCTCATCACCCGACCCGACCGCCAAGCGCAAGGGCCTCATCGATACAGCAGGACACTAACGCCCTCACTTTGTTCAGGAAATGAACGACCCCACAGCTCTAACAAGGGTTCGGTCTCTGCTCCGCCCCGGGCGTGCGGCACACAGGCAAAAAAATCCAGGCATTCAGAGTAGCTCATAACCCAATACCGACAATCGACGATAAAAGCTCTCATCGCCGCTGACCCGCCGCTCCCACGCTTCCAATGG
>Ga0099799_10074_pt1 | contig 29488 bp, 17 predicted proteins | sample Uncmet6_SortLC_1_FD_89033 | JGI IMG/M metagenome (GOLD analysis project Ga0099799, IMG submission 89033) | Marine eukaryotic communities from CALCOFI LINE 67, Pacific Ocean - CN11_C50_N6_SortLC_1 | ecosystem: Environmental > Aquatic > Marine > Oceanic | place: Pacific Ocean: Monterey Bay...
GAAGATAGGGGACGGGGCACTCCGTCGGATTCTCCAGGAATTATATACTGTATGGTGATCCAGAAGACAAATGATAAATATAAAAATAATAAATAAAATACGTAATACTGTGCATCCTATAGCTAACCCGGATGCCCGACTCCCACGGTTCGGCGGTCCGGAGTTGGGAGCAGACCCCTGATCATGATATATATTTTTGAAGATAGCAAAGTATCCCACGACCCCGCCCCCGGCGACCGCGCATCCGCATTAGTGCAATCAAGCGAACACGCTTTGCCCCAGCGTCAGTCCTGCAGCGATGCTCAAGGGGAGGCGCGGCAGCAAGGCCGTCACCCCGTCCCAGGGTGTCCCCCGCGGCGGCGGCGGCGGCGGCAGCAGCGGCAGCGGAGGCGGGGGCGGCCAGGCCTTCGACCCCCGCCTGATCTTCACGCAGATCGCCGCCCTCCAGTCCTTCCACTACGCCTTCCTCTCCCTGTTCCTGCAGTTCTCCTCGGTCCTCTTCGGCCGCCGCCCGGCCACCCTCGACGCGGTCTTCGCCTCCGGAGGCCTCGAGCTGTGGTCGTCCGACGCGGCCTCCGTCCTCGCCGCAGGAGCCGCCGGCGCCTTCCTCCTCGCCGTCGTCGTCGAGAAGTCCAAGAAGTGCCTCGACTTCGCCGCCACCCTCTTCCTGCTGCACCTGCTGGCGTGCACGCTGTATCCCGGGGGGGGGGGGGGGTACCGACCAATCTGGGCTGGGGGGTCGCCAACCTGGGCGGGACGCTGGTCATGGTGGTCCTGGGGGAGTACCTCTGCAGCCTGGGGGAGATGAACGAAATTCCCCTCCTGCCCCTGCCGAGCCTGTAGGGTCGGGGAGGGAGGATGAGGGGTAGCGGAGCACTTGCTTTTGTCTGTGCGGTCGCAAAGAAAGGCCTTTAGTTGTTTACTCGTACGCGCGTACCACTCGCCCAGCTATACAGCCTACAGCCGCAGGTAGTCCGAAAGTCGCCGCCTCCCCGCACTCTTCGGGGAGGGACGCCTCCTCCTTTCTTCGCGCCTCTCCTCCCCGCCCCCGCGGCGGGACACGGAACGGCGGAGGCGCATGCGGCCGGTCATCCCCTCGGCCAGGACGCTCCGGGCGATCCTCCTCCCCCCCCGGGTCCCCAGCGCGTCCCTCAGGATCCTCCCGCGGCTCAGGCCCGTCAGGAGGGCGGAGTCGCGGAGGAGCTTCGACACCTTCCCCCGGTCGATCCGGCCCCGTCCCCGGCCTGCTCCATCCCCGGCCGACCTGATGAGGGACTGCAGTGTCCTCTCGACGACAGGCGACCTGGTCGGATTCTGCAGCATCCGGTTCAGGGCGGTGGGGTACATGACCTGCAGGACGTTGAACTCGGGATCCAGGGTCCTGGCGATGCCCTCCAGCGTCGAGAGGGCCCTGGCGTTGTTGATGAAGTACGGGGGCAGGTCGAACCTGAAGCGGGGGACCAGCCGCGACAGGGCGTCGAGGAGCTTGTCGAAGAGCAGGACAGGGACTTGGGTGTCGTCCCTCCCAGGTTCAGGTTCGGGGTACTTCAGGCTCTCGCTCAGCGTTACCCTCATGGCCGACCGGAGGGCCGACCGCTCGTATGGGTCGTCCAGGATCTCCTGGGGGATCAGCTGCAGCTCCCCGAATAGGTCGGCGACGGCGTCCACGTCGCCGGCGAACACGAGCTGTGCCACCGCGCACACCAGCCCGTCGCGGACCTGGGGGGGAACCGAGGACACGATGCCGAAGTCGAGGTAGGCCAGCCTGTACTTTGCGCCGCAGTCCTCGCCAGCGCCCTCTTCTTGGTCCACCGGCACCTTGAGGAGGTTCCCACCGTGCGGGTCGGCGTGGAGGACGCCGGTGTCAAGCAGCTGGCTCAGGGTGTACTCTGTGGCCAATTCGATTAGGAGAAGGTTCTCCTGTACCTTGGCCCGCTGGGCGGCCGAATCGCCGGCCTCTCCTGCGGCTCCCTTCGTGACCTCGGTTAGCTTGGTCCCCTCGATCCACTCCATGACGATCACCTCCCCGGTGCAGAGGTCGGGTAGGAACTCCGGTACCACGACGCCCTTGCCGTTCACGTCCGGCATGCCGTCGACGGCGCTCCCGGGTCCTCGGATCGAGTAGAGCGACGCAAACCTCCGGGCGTTGTCGGCCTCGCGGTAGAAGTCCAGCTCTTCCAGGAGTCGACCCATGAACTCGTCGATCGCAGCGACCAGCTCCGTTGCGATGAGGCGGTCCTGCTGGTTTCCGTCCGACGAGGACTGCGCGGAGGAGAGAGCTGGGATGCTCTCTATTAGCGTCGCCAGCGTCCTCAGGAGGGCGAAGTCGCTCTTGACGGTGTCGTCGATCTGGGGCCGTCTCACCTTGACGGCAACGGTACCAAACCCTGGCATAACACCCTTGTACACCTGCCCGATGCTGGCGGCCGCCACCGGCTCCTCCGAAAGGCTGTCCACGAGAGAGCGAACCGTCTCCTCCGTAAGGAAGACGTCGGCCGAACCGTCGTACCATCTGTCATCAATAACCGTAGTAGAACCACCGCCATTCTTCTCTCTTTCCCCAACTCTGCCCAGCAGCTCCTCTATGACGATGCCCTTGGCCGTGACCGTGTCGAACGACTCCATGTTGTCCTGCAGCCTGGAGAGAGAAGTGGCCAGGGAGGGCGGGACTATATCGGGTCGGCTGCTGATGGCCTGGCCGAACTTGACGAAGGTCGGACCGAGCCGCTCCAGGGCCGACGCGACGCGGTCGGCGTTGGTGATTGCCTTGGGAGAAGTGCCCTCTCCTCCCGCCCGTTCCTCGTCGGACGCCAGGGACCAGAACGTGTCCCATCCCCGCTCCTGGCCCGGAAGCGGTTTGCTCGCGAACTGGGCCGCCGATGCGACCAGGGGCAGGGCCAGGTCGAGGACAGCGACCCGCCCAACCTCAGCGGCCCTCTTGGCCACGGTGGCCGTCGATGCATCAGGAGGCCGGTAGGGAGATGGTTCCTGCGGCAGCAGGGCTCCTCCGCTTCCTCCTCCGCCGTCCACCTCTGTGCCCGCGGTGGCAGCGCTCAGTGAAGGCACATTTTGGGCCGAGAGCAATGAGGGCGGGGAAGGAAGGCGTGAAGGGGCAAAAGCCGAGACGGGTCTGGTTGGAAACCCGGTCGAGATGATTGCCGCGGCTGACAGCAGTCTCCTCATGGCTCGCGCGGTGAGAGCTAAACTAAAGAATGGGACGAAGCCTTTTCGTTGTGTGCCCGTTTCTTTTCAAAATAACATGAGTACGATCGTATAGTGTACGGTCGTAGTTGTAGAGATGATTAGTTGGAATTCCTACAGTAATTACGAAAAGTAATTACTCCTCTCGTATATGATATGATATTATGTAGAGCTCGTATGTATATGTATGCAGTACGTGTGGAGGATGAGTGACGTGTTGTGAGATGCGCCAGCCCTAACCCTTTAAGAGCGTATTGTATATATTATGTTAGTGATTGCAGTTTCTACACATTTTTCAATGTATTTGTTTATTTCATATAGCGAAGATGTAATTGCCAGCTAGCGCGCTGCCTTCAGGCCCAGGCTATAGGGAGTGGTGGAGCTATCGGCATCCCTGAGGGCCCGCTCGGCGTGTACCCTCCAGCTATGCGCCGTGTGGAGTCGTTGCTGTAGCAGGGCCCCCATGCCACGAAACAGGAAGGAGGCTCTTGCGACGAAGACGGCCGCCTCGGGTACCACCACCATGGGGTCGATCGAGCTCAGGTGCTGCAACAGCTCCTGGGGCGAGAAAAGACCAAGCTCCCTTGACTCATCGTCCGAGTCGAAGTACAGAGCGGCCGTGCTGGCGATGACTGCGTCATTGCCGTCCCGGCTTTGGAAGCCGAAACCCCGCATCGCCTGTGCGATCTCGGCGGGCGTGGACCCCTTCGTTCCCAGGGCGGCAACGATGCGTGCCAGGCCCAGTCGCTCCTCCTCAGTGAGTCTCCTGGTCTGGCCGTAGTCGATGAGGCCGAGCCTGCCGCAATCCAGGTCAAGAATGTTCCCGGCGTGGGGGTCGCCGTTGTACACCCCATCTATCAGGATCTGGTGGCCCGAAACGTCCAGCAGCAGCGCGAGCTTCCTCCGCGCATCCTTGGCAAGCGACGCGAGCTGCAATGCCTTTGCCGCCTTCCCCAGCTGCGACACTCCCCCCTCCTGCTCGACCACGTCGCGCAGCTCCCTAAAGAGCGACTTCTGTTCCTCTCCGCCCCCCCCCTCGGCACCCTCGTCGTCATTCGTGAACAGCGCCCTCTGGTTGGCCCTGAGCACGTTTCGAGCGAGGTCCTTCCTCCCCCCAAGGATCGCCGTCAGCCGCTCCTCTATCGACGCCGCCAGCTTCCTTCCCTGTAGCATCTCCATCACCAGGAGATTTGTGGAGCAGAGCGCCGGCGCTGGCTCAGGGACGCGCACCCTGCGCGAGTACGGGGATCTGGCCACGTTGTCCCGCACCGTGGCCAGGTTGGCCGCCTCGTTGAGGTAGTCGAACTCGGTCATCATCTGGCGCTGCAGCTCCTCCATGATGGGGTCCCAGCCAGGCAGGGCGACGCGGCAGAGCGAGCGGAACACCTTGAAATCGGACGAGAAGCGCCGCTCGGCGTCGGGGTGCATCACCTTGACTGCGACGTCCCTGCCCCCCCGGTAGCCTCCTGCGGCCGCGCACCGAGGCGTCAGCCTCGCCCTATGGACCTGCCCGATGGAGGCCGAGCCCAGCACCTCCCCGAAGGACTCGAAGACGTCCTCGAGCTCCATGCCCTGGTTGTCCCGGAGGGATCCACGAACGAGGCCCTCGATCGTCTCCATCGGCCAGGGCGGGACGGCGTCCTGGAGGGTGGAGAACCGGTCGACGTACTGGCGAGGGATGAAGTCCGCCCTTGCGGACATCACCTGGCCGATCTTGACGAACAGGCCGCGGAGCTCTAGGATGGCCTTCAGGCTGGTGGGAGCGTGGCGCTCGTGCAGGCCCTGCCAGGCCAGGCCGCGGCGGGCCGGGCCGGCCCCCGTCGCGCCCAGCCAGAGGTTGGTGAGCTTGTAGTGCACCACCACCGGACCGACCCGCCTCCAGAAGAGCAGGGCCCGCGCCAGCTCCCGGCCCCGGCCCCAGTCCTCGTCCAATCCCGCCGGGCCGGCCGCGTGCGCCCCGGGAGGGCGTGCCGTCGCCGCCGCCACCATGGCCGCCGCCGCGGCGAGAGCTCCTGGGCGGGGGGAGCGCCGGACCGCCCCGGACAGGGCTCGGACCGCCACCGCCATGGGAAGGGAGGGGCGCTGGGGCAGGGAGTCGCGGAGGGCGGCCCTGCCGTACCGCCAGAGGAGGGGACGGGGAGCCGCCGCCGCTGCCGTCGCCGGCTGAGCGAGGAGGGCGAGGAGGGCGGCGAAGGCGAAGGCGGCGCGCGGCCTCGCTCTCTTGCGCCCGGCCATTCTCATTCTGGTCAGCCCGGGAAAAAATTTATGTGTTGGGATCCTGAGAGTGTCACACTTCTTGATACCCCGACCCTCCGATGAAATGTCTCCGGGTACTTTATTTCGAGGACGCGCATGTCATCCTGTCATCATCCTGTCATCTTGGAGTTTGGTTTTTCTTCTTTTGGAACATTGCCGCGGCAGCACACACATGCTGGCAGGATGCGGTTCCTCTCGACGGTCGCCACCCTCATCCCCTTCCACCCCCGCAGTCCCTGCCGGTCCCACACTCCGTCCTCCTGGCACCTCGCTCCGGCCCGTCCGCATCCCCTCCTCGGCGGCGGGAGGCGCCTCCTCTCCTCGCGCCGCAAGGCCGACGCGTCGGGCGGCGAGGGCGAGGGCGAGGGCGCCCCTGCCGCCGCCGTTCCCCGCGCCGCGGTGGCGATCGTGGCCAGGTGCGAGCCTCCGGGCGGGCGGACCGCGCGCTACGGCCTGGTCCAGAGGGCGAACCCACCGAACCGGGGCATGTGGTCCCTGCCGGGGGGGAAGATCGAGGCCGGGGAGGGCACCCTGTCCGCCGCCAGGCGGGAACTAAGGGAGGAGACGGGGCTGGGAGAGGACGCGGACGCGGCTACTGGCGGCAAAGGCACCAAAGGCGCCTTGCGGGGGGTTAGATGGGCCGGCGGAGGCCCCTTCACCTCGTCGGACTCCATCCACCTCGGCCCGGACGGGGGGGTGAGGTGGCACTACGTCATCTCGCAGTGCTTCGCGGAGATCGGCCCGGTGGGGGCGGAGCCGCCGACCATGACCGCCTCGGACGACGCGGCCGACGCCAGATGGTGGACCATGGCCGAAATCCGAGACGGGGTGGGGGAGGGGACGGTCAGCGTTGGCGTGGAGAGGGTCGTCGACCGGGCCGAGGCCATGCGATCCGCGGGCCTACTGGAGATCGGCTGAGGGTGCCATAGCATGTCCCTTCCCTTCTCGGACGGGCACGACAGTACCTAACTACCGCGTAGAAAAGAGGTCAAATTAATGAAGGAATGAATAAATGCTAATTGCTAAATACTTCCTTGCTGCTCCCTGGATCTTACGCCTCCTTCTCTTCCAGGCCCAGCGCCTGCGCGAGGAAGTTGTAGGTCAGGGCCCACATGTAGGCCCGCTGTCCGTTGTCCGCCGCCCCTCCGTGCCCGCCCTCCGTGTTCTCCCACGCCAGGACAGTTGGCGCCTTCTCCGGTCCGGCCTCCTCCAGCAGGGCCGCCACCATCTTGCGAAGGTGGCCTGGATGGACGCGGTCGTCCCGGGTTGACGTAGTGAACAGCGTCTTGGGGAGGCGCCACCCAGGATCGGTGGACTCGGTGGCCTCGCCCAGCGTTCCGTCCTCGCCCACCTCAGGCAGGCCCAGGATGTCGTGTCGGAGCATCTGGTACGGGGAGAACTTGCGAAGGTAGCTCCACTCCTTGGGCTTGTCGGGGTCGCCGTACTCGCCCATCCAGCTCGCGCCGGCAAGAAGGTGCGAGTACCTGTTCATGTCGAGCAGGGGGACCTGGCACACGGCGGCCCCGAACAGCCTCGACGCCACGGGTCTCGTGATGAGGTTTCCGACCATGAGGCCGCCGTTCGATCCGCCGATGCAGGCCAGCTTCTGTGGGGACGTAAGACCGTCGTCGACCAGGGCCTGCCCCACGGCCTCCATGTCCTCGTAGCACTTCTGCCGCTTCTCCTTAAGGGCGGCCTGGTGCCACGAGGGGCCGTACTCGCCCCCGCCCCTGATGTTGGCGATGACCTTGACGCCGCCCCTCTCCAGCCAGCCCGCTCCGACTCCGGCGGAGTATCCGGGCAGCATGGAGATCTCGAACCCGCCGTAGGCGTCGAGCAGGACGGGGTTGGAACCGTCCATGGCCAGGTCCTCCTTCCTGATGACGAAGTAGGGGATCCGGGTGCCGTCCTTCGACTCGGCGAAGCGCTGCTCGACGACCAGCCCCTCCGCGTCGAACATGGCGGGCTTGGACTTGATGACGCGGCTCTCGGCGCACCCGTCCTCGGCGGACGCCAGCTCGAGCGCGTCTGGGACGAGGTACCCGTCCCGGAACAGCCACAGGTCGTTTGTGGCCGAGGAGTCCCTGCAGGGGCTGTGGACGTCGATGTCCTGACCCACGGGCACTGCCCCTTCCTCTTTCACCTGCTCCTGCGCCGACCAGGAGTGGGTGGTGGGATCGTACTTCCAGAATTCCAGCCTGGTCCGGACGTCCTCCAGGACCTTGAGGACCAGGTAGTCCTTCGTGTCGCTCGAGGAGGAGAGAGATTTGGAGGGGGTGGGCTCGAACAGGGCCGAGACGGCCGACCAGTCGTCCTCCATCAGGTTCGACATGGGGAGGGTGAGGAGGGAGCCGGCCTTGAAGGTCTTGTCGCCATCCCCGGGGACCTCCAGGTCGGACCGGAGCGTGAGGAGCGCCATGTCGGCGAAGGTGGAAAGCTCGGCGTCCTCCGGGATGGGGACGGGACGGAACTGCGCCTCCTCGGCGTCGGCGGTGCACCCGTTGATGCTCCCTGGCTCGAGGGACCTGTAGTTGTACGACGACGTGTAGAAGGTGATGCTGCGGAGCTGGAACTCGTGCTCGTGGCCTCGGTCGTGGTAGGCGTACTGGTACGCGGCGATGTCGGTCTTCTCGCCCTCGAAGACCGTGACGGCCTCCTCGATGGGGGTTCCCCTCTTCCACGACTTGCAGACCCTGGGGTAGCCGCTGTCGGTGAGGGCGGACCCGTCGGCGCCGAAGTCGGTCCCCACCATGCACTCGTCGCGGGAGCGGTAGGATATGTTGGTCTTGGCGGGGTTGGGCATGGCGAAGCCGCTCTGGGGTCCCTCGGGATCTACGAACTGGCCCGTGGTGAGATCGAACTCGCGGGCGGTGTCGGCGTCGGAGCCCCCGGGGCTGAGCTTGATGAGGGCCCGGTCCCACTGGGATTCCGGACCCTCGTCGAGCAGGGTCGATCCGTGCCAGACCCAGGTCTTGGCCGTCTCCGTGTCCGGGGGGGCGAGGGCGTCCACGTCGAGCACCGTTATCCATTCCGGATCGTCTGTTAGGAAGGACTCGAAGCTGGTCCTGCGCCAGATGCCCTGCACGTGCTCATCGTCCTGCCAGAAGTTGTAGTACTGCGCGTCGGGGCCGTTCCCGATCCGGTAGGCGTGCGGGATCTTCTCCTTCGAGTCAAGGATGGACTTGATCTTGCGGTACGCCGGGGTCTCCTTGGGATCGCCCACCTCGGAGAGGCACGCGGCGTTCAGCTCCTCGACCTTGGCCAGGGGCTTGTCGCCCAGGACGTCCTCGAGCCAGACATGGGGATCGTCCAGAGGCGCGGCGGGGAAGATGGGTTTGGCGCTGCCCGCGGTGGGAGAAACGGGGACCATTGCGGCTGTGGCGCTGCTGGCGGAGAAGGCGGGGGTGGCGGCTGCGGATGCTGATGCTGATGCTGATGTGATCGTTCTCGCGCGTCGGATGGGAAGGAGACGGCAGCTCTTCAGAAGGGTGCGTGGGAGGGTCGTCATTGTGGCGGAAAGGGGCGAGGGTCGAGGTTAGGGAACGGGCACGCGCGTGCAAGGAGCCTTTAGAGAACGGCCTAAAGCCTTTTGCCTACTGTACTAGAGTACGGAAGAAAAAACTCAATGATGTCTGCTGGGTGTGTGAAAAGGATCCGAAGGTATCGGTGGGGACCCCGCCCCATTATGAAATTTTAGAAAACTAATACTAGTAGAGTATGTATGTATGCATATAGTAGCACTTGTAGAGCTCATTCTCATAATATTATGCATACAGTATTACTTTAGCTGCGAAAAATCTAGAGGGCCTCAAGGCTCGCCTTGACCTTGGCTGCTTGGTCCTCGAGCTCGGCTAGTTCGGCCTTGGCCTTGTCCACCACGGCGGGGGGTGCCTTGTCAACGAACCCCTTGGACTTTAGCCGGCCGGCCAGTTTCCCGATCTCCTTCCCGAGCTTCTCCGACTGCTTCTCCAGCCTCTTCCGCTCCAGCACGGGATCGATGAGGCCCGAGAGGGGCAGGTAGGCCTCGACTCCGTCCTGGACGACCAGCTGCACCGACTCCACGGCCGCCGCCTCCTTGGCCTCGTCGCTCCCGGCCTCGTAGATCGCCACCTGGTCGGGATCCAGCTTGGCGAGGGCCACCAGGGACTTCATTTCGGAGGCAATCACGTCCTTGATGGGTCCCTTGGCGATGATCGTGGCGCTGATCTTCTTGCCCTGCTGGACGTTGTACTCTGCCCGAGCATTGCGGATGCTCCTGGTCAGCTGCTGGAAGGACTCGAAGGAGCTGACGGCCTCGCTGCTTGTTACGAGGGGAGAGTCGTCGTCCATCTGGGGCCAGTCGGCCAGCATGAGCGAGTGCGTCGCGGCATCCTCCCCCTGGTCGGTCCGGGGCAGGTGGTGCCACAGATGCTCCGTGACGTAGGGCATGTAGGGATGGAGCAGGCGGAAGCTGGTGTCGAGGACGTACACCAGGACGCGGCGGGCGGCCTTCGACTCCTTCTCCCCGCCGCCACCGGCCCCCTCGTACAGCCGAGTTTTGGAAATCTCAATGTACCAGTCGGCGTACTGATCCCAGAGGAATTCGTAAATTTTGCCGCCGGCGGCGCCCAGCTGATATTTCTCAATGTCGTCCGTGACGCTAGCAACCAGCTCGTGGCATTTCGTTACAATGTATTGCTCAGGGAGGGAAAGCTCGTCGAACTCCTCCTGCGACATGGGCCCATTGACGCCAAGCTCGGCAAGCTGGTCGTCGTCGACGTCATTGAGCGCATTGCCAGTGACGAACTTCGCCGCGTTCCAAAGTTTGTTCGCGAAGTTGCGATTCGCCTCCACCTTCTCCATGTTGAGAGGAATGTCCTGTCCAGAGGTGACGCCAGTGACCAGCGAGTAACGGAGGCTGTCGGCGCCGTACTCCGCAACCGTTTCGAGGGGATCAATAACATTGCCTTTGGTCTTGGACATTTTGGTACCATCCGCAGCACGGACCAAACCGTGAAGGTAGACGACGTCGAAGGGCGCCTTCCCGGTAAGTTCTAGGCCCATCATGGCCATACGAGCCACCCAGAAGAAGAGAATGTCGTATCCGGTCTCAAGGCATGTACCCGGGTAGAATCTAGCAAGGTCCGAGTTCTCGTCTCCTTCGTTGTTTGGCCAGCCCACAGTCGCAAAGGGCCACAAGCCACTGCTGAACCATGTGTCGAGAACATCCTCTTCCTGCCTAAGAACAACATCATCGGGGTGTCCCATGTTAGTTGCCTTCGTTCTTGCCTCCTCTTCGTTGCGAGCAACAACGTATTCACTCTCTCCGCTCTCACCAACATACCACACGGGGATTCGGTGGCCCCACCAAAGCTGACGAGAGACGCACCAGTCATGAATGTCAGTGAGCCAGTTGTTCCATGTCTTCTCAAACCTAGCAGGTACAATCTTAATGTCGCCATCCTGCACTGCCTTGAGGGCCTTTGTGCCCATGCCCTCGGTCTTAACGAACCACTGGCTACTGACCAGCGGCTCGATTACCTCTCCGCCACGTTGAGAACGGGGAACGCGCTGGGTGTGAGGATCAACCTTGATGACAAGACCCTCTGCCTCCATATCGGCCCAGAGCTTCTCCCGGCAATCGAATCTGTCCAAACCAACGTAGGATCCAGCGTTAGCGTTCATGGATCCATCCTTGTTCATGATATTGACGATGGGCAAGTCGAATTTCTTCCCAATGGCGTAATCGTTTGGATCATGACCGGGGGTAATTTTGAGCGCACCCGTACCAAACTCCATATCGACATATTCATCTGCAATGATGGGAATGCTCCGTCCTCCAGACATGGGAACGATCGCCTCCTTCCCGACTAGGTGTTTGTAACGCTCGTCCTCGGGGTGGACACAGACCGCTGTGTCACCCATGATAGTCTCTGGACGAGTGGTGGCAACGGGCAGAAACTCCTCTGATCCGTCAACCATGTACTTGAAGAAGTAAAGTTTGCCCTCTTCCTCGGAATATTCCACCTCCAGGTCACTGACAGCGGTCTTCAAGAGAGGGGCCCAGTTCACCATGTACTCCCCGCGATAGACGAGGCCCTTCTCATGGAGGCGAACGAACGCCTCCACAACGGACTCGCTGTTTTCGGCGTCCATGGTGAAGCGCTCGCGTGACCAGTCGGCGCTGGCACCGAGAGAGCGGAGCTGCCGTGTGATGTGGCCTCCCTGCTCCTCTTTGTACTCCCACGTGCGGCGAAGGAATTCCTCGCGGCCCACCTCTTCCCGGGTGGTACCCTCGGCGATAAGGGCCTTTTCGACCTGAAGCTGTGTGGCAATTCCGGCGTGGTCGGTTCCTGTGTCGATGCGGGTTTTGGAATTGACGTTCGGATGATATTGACAAAAAGGTTGTTAGCAGATGGCAGGAAGATTGCATGCAACAATTATCCATGACGCGCACACAGTCTGACCACTCACCGGGTAGCCAAAGGACAGGGCGTCCCCTCATTCGATGGAAGCGCGCCAAGATGTCCTGAAGAGCGACGAAAATAGCGTGGCCCATGTGCAATCTCCCTGTAACATTCGGGGGGGGCATGGGAAGCGTGTAAGGCTTCCTACCCGCCGCCTCGGACTCCCCCTGCGATTGCTTAGCGTCCGGCTGAAAACAGCCCTCCTGCTCCCACCAGTCGTAGATTTTCGACTCAAAGGCGGAGGGATTGTAGCTGCCATCGATTCCAGCGGCCTTGTTGGTTCGGTCGTACTTTGGGTCATGTCCAGCTTCGGCCTTGGTCTCGGTTGCATCTGCCGCCGTGCTCATGGACAGGGACGCCCATGCATTGCTGCGGCGATCGGAGGCGGCGTGCCGGAACAGGAAGGCACCGGTGGCGGTGGCGGACGGCTGTGCAGACGCAGCGGAGACGGCCGATCGACGGAAGGAGAAGGCCGCCGCGGTACGCGCCGACGACAGCAAGGCGAATGACGCAGCGGCCGCCATCTTCTTCTTCGCCCTGCGCTTGCTGGGATTCAGTTGGCTGCCCATGTCCTATACCTGGTCGATTGCGTCCGGATTCTTCGCGAAGAAGCGACGCCTTCGCTTTCGCACGGGATCAGGTGGATGATGTGTGATGTGAGGGCGTTCCACTGATGATTCATCCGCTTCACGCTTCATTCACCGCTCGAACTCCAATCTAGTTGCGGCTCACTTTTACCGCATAAAAGTGCACGAGCGTGCGTCAGTCGTCATCTAAAAGTACAATGGCTCTTGCATGCTTCCCTGACTTCGTCCTTCCGTCTGTCTGTGTTATCCCCCGCGAGTTAAGACCTAACCCTTTAAACCATCTGTTTTTTTTTCCTGCTAGCTCTGCCTCCGGACCAAGCGCCACACCATGACTGAAAAATGCCGGCATTTGCTTTTGCTGGACAGCCACAGGTGAGCCGCTCTACAAGTTGTGTTGTAGACATTCCCTAGTGTTCTCGCAGATGTGCACTCGTGACGCACTCTAGGCCACAATTCTTCTTTTATGAATTGAGGTCTGCGGGTGACAATTCCGAATCCGTCTGCCGCAGCAGCTGCATTTCCATCTCATCCACATACTAAGTATTCCGCCAAAGATCCAGTCAGTATGGTAGCCGGTATTCGATCGACGACGCCGCCCACCATGAGAAGAGAGAGAACGTCAGGCCCGCGCCAACGCCGAGCTACCGCTTCCCAGCACAGCATGTGCCAACGACGCGCCCTTGCCATCCTGCTCGGCACGGTGGCATCCTCCCTCACGTCGGTCCCGTCCGGCGCCACGGCCTTCGCCCCGGCCCACCGGTCGCTCCGCCGCCAGAATCCGTCCCGGGTGGATCCGCGTTTCGCCTACGTGGATCGCTCGGACGCCACCGCCTCCTCCCCGCCCGAGCTGCCCAGGGCGTCCTTCCCCGAGCAGAGGCGCTCCGACCAGGATGCGGACCCGTCCAAGAGCGCCGTCCACGTCAAGCATCCGCCCACCCACCTTCCCAACGGTGGGCGCGTCACTCTGGTCGGTTCCGGTCCCGGCGATCCCGACCTCCTCACCGTTGCCGCGCACAAGATCATTACCGACCCAGATAACCTCGTAATTTCCGACCGGCTGGTCTCCCAGGAGATTTTGGACCTTATCGAAGGGGAGGTGCGCATTGCCAACAAGACCCCAGGTTGTCAGCACAAGGCCCAGGCCGAGATTTACGACTGGGTCCAGGAGGGCTTGGACGCCGGAAGGCACGTGGTGCGCCTCAAGATCGGCGATCCGTTCGTGTTCGGCAGGGGCGGGGAGGAGGTGCTGCACTTTCGTAGCAACTATGGAGTGGAGTCCAAGGTCGTTCCCGGCGTTTCGGCTGCATTCTCGGCGCCGCTCCTGGGGGCCATCCCCGTCACCCATCGGGGGGTCTCAAATCAGGTAGTCATGTGCACTGGCTACGGTAAGGAGAACACGTCCCCTGATCTCATCCGGTACCATCCTGAGCAGACCGTCGTCTTTCTCATGGCCGTGGGGCGGCTCCGGGAGCTCTCAGAGCGTTTGCAGGAGCTGGCGGGGTATCCAGCAGATACTCCTGTAGCCATCATCGAGAGAGCCGGATGTCCCGAGCAGAGGACGGTGGTGGGGAGGATGGACAACATCGCCGATGTGGCCGAGGAGCACGAGGTCAAGCCTCCCAGCACCATCGTAGTGGGCAACGTCGTGCGAGTACTACTGGACGAAGTTGCAACGGATGGAGAGGAGGTGTTTGCTGGATTGGTGCAAGAGGTCGCGGCTGCTTCATCGACGCTGTAGATTACAGGTAGGGCAGTTGTTTTCATACACGCCCGCAGTATGCATACCACTTAGGCTTGGATAATTAGCATGTGCATAATTTAAAACATGGATCTGTATAGTAAATCCTAGCTCTCGGGTCATGCAAACGAATCATCACAATTCCGTGTGCTTCTTCCTCGCTCTCTTCTTATGCAGCTTATCTTCCCCGTCATCCTCCATGAGCCGCTCGAGCTTCTGCTCGATCATTCTCATGTGCTCCTCTGTCTTGGCCATATCCTCGTCGCTAAGCAGCGACCGGCCGGAACTGTGGTCGGCGATCTTTGCTGAAGCCTCCTCCAGGAGCGCTTCCAGTTGCTTTTTGCGTTTCGCCGAATGCTCCTCGGGGTCAATACTGTGCCGGTATCCGCTTTTGGGGTAGTCGCGTTGGGCGAAACAAGTGGAGACGGAGGACAGGGCAAAGCTGATTATTGCGACGACGGCTAGGACTCTCATCCTTTACTGCTTCCAACTGCAAGAATCGAACGAAACCTCAACTAAATGCAAATGGGCGAGACGGGGCTGGTCACATAAGCGGGTCAGGATGATACCTCGAATACCATTCAGGTCGAGTGGAGTGTCCACGTCCAGAAGTCCATACGACTCGTACATGTCATGCGAGCTCGTAGTAAAGCTGTAAGCTGCATGCATGGATAGGAGATACGAGAGGTGTAGGTACTCTCCAGTAAAGGTGCATTATACACGTCAATATTAATAATTATTTTTAATGTACGTGCGAGCTCGTATCTTTGTCAGGCAAGCTTTCGGCCTAATCATTGATTTCATTCATTCATTGATCCACGACTTCACGCATTCTACCCCTCACGGGCCGGGGCCCCCTTTCATCAAGAACGAGTTGGATATTTACAGGTGGGAATATTATGGTGGGAGAAGTGACACCGGTGAATGTGAAGGTCCTGTTCTTCGCCTCCGCGCGAGAGGCTGCCGGTGAATCGGCCGCCGACTGCCAGGTCCATTCTGGCACCCCTGATACTGCTGCACTGCGCAAAATGCTTGCCGAAAAATATCCCAAACTGCAACCATTGGTCACGGATGAAGATAACATTACCCTAGCGCTGAATGAGGAATACGTGCCGGCTGGAAAAGTGCTTCCCCTCAAGGATGGTGATGTCATCGCACTGATACCACCAATATCCGGTGGGTAGTAAATGAACAAAAGATTAAAATAATCCGAACTGACATCCTTCAAAGCGCTACAAATAAGTGCACTGGAAGACCTATATTTACAGATTTTGTTACAGAATGCATACCACGTATCCTCTATCTAGTAGCTCTATATCGATATTTCTGTCTCGGGAATCGGCCCATTCCTTCGGATGGTGTCTTCAACTTCTTTGCATAAGTTGAGGTCACTATCCACACCAGTATGCATAACCACTGCACTGCAATTCGACTCATCAATGCTGTCGGCTTCATCAAACGATAATAGCAATATCCGTCGACTATGAGGCGACGCTTCACTTTTTTCGCTGCCATCGTCCTCATTGATCTCCTCTTCCTCCTCTTCAGACATGGTGGCACAGGGAAGCGAAGGAAGACAAACCTCGTTGCTTGTCGTTGAGCGTGTTACCATAGGCGGGTTGAATATTTCCCCTTCAACCAACGCATTCTCCTTCGGAGAATCACAACCTAACACATTCCCCTTAGAGCCAAGTTGAGACAACCCATGTGTACCTCTTGATAGCACTGGCGGTCGCTTTTCGGCTCGAAGAGGTACCGCATCTTCCAAAGAAAAGGCATTTACAAGGCAACGTACATCTTCACTGGGTATCGACATCAAACGTTGGTAAGAACTTTCAATTTTCTCTAAGGCGGCGGCCGATTTATTAGCATCATGACGCTTCACGAATCCAAGTTGACCAGCGGCAAATGAGAGTTGCTGTAAAAGGATGACGACAGCCTCCATGGTCATCTTAAGACGTCGAGAGACGGCAGTGAGATTATTGTCGTCCTCAATTTTGTGCATCGATGATGCATGGGATGAAATTGTGGTCGCCATGCTCAAGTTTGCAGCTGACGGTGTCACGTCAGTCGGTAATGTAAAGAGCGAAGTGTCTTGCCCCCTTGATATTGATTCTGGACTGGCAAACTTTTCCAAGCCCAAAGCCCTCTTAAGCATAGTATTCGCCTTCCACACCTGCACCCCATCACAAGAGACGGGAGATACAACTCGAGGAGTCTGAATATGAGACTCTCCCTCTGGTGCAATTTGCTGATCCGGGGCGCTTTCTACCAACATCTGAAGGAATGTCATGGATTTTTTCACTTCGTGGTGATCGTATTCCCCTTCACCAAATAATTCGTCCGCCGATGAAATGAAAATGTCTGTCTCAGAAAGAATATCGTCACGGTCTCCACTATTGTAGCCTCCCAGGAGGGAAATTGATCCTTGTTCGAGACCCTTCTTTGCACAAATGGCCTCAACCATGACATATTCATCTCTCATGCGTTCCATGAGGTTAATGAGATGCTTTTCTTTCGCTGCCTGACCTTGATTTTGTCTTTTTCTCCTCATTAGGTTTTCATCTAGGACTTGCGTCGAAACCAGACGACCAACAGCACCCACACCATTATGTCCATCGGCAAAGTCAAACTCAGCATCTATCTTCGAGGTGGTAGAAATTGAATCGCAATCGTTTTGAGCTGCACGGACTGAAGCAGTGTCATGCTCCACCATCGTCGCTATTCCCGACCCTTGACTAAGTGCGCTCGTATAGGTGGAATCAAGGTTTACACTATTTCGTTGCGTAACGATAATGTGAGACATGTCGATGACATCCCTCGGGTGTCTCGAGCCATGGTGCTGATGAGACCGGCCGCCTTTTTGTTGCATAGATGGCGGCGATTTGGGCAGAGACATTACGTCTACGTATGCAGCATCAGGAATGGATGGGGGTGCCGGAGGGAGCGTGTCCAGGTCGTGCTTCCAATTGTCATTCAAGGATGGTGGTGACAACGGTAGATGATCAAGATCCTTGCCATGCGCTGGCACGGATGGTGGTGAGGAGGGCAGATGATCAATAACCTTGACGTTCTCATTGTTTCCACTTCGTCCGTCCAGACTCGATACTGGGCGGATGGAGGATCCGTCAACACTAGGGAAATCGGTATCGACCCCACCGATAGTCTCAAAGTCATAAGCTGTTTTCTGAATGCCAGGGCGCACTCTATGCACATTCTGTGAATGTTTCGTTACAAATAAAGGCTGTCTGGAACTGAAGCTGAGGTCCTGTGACACGTCGACATCGCCTTGAGACTGTGTCATCGTCACCGGAAGGTTCATTCTAGAATATTCTTCTTGAACAACGCCACTGTCTTCATTTTCTATTGCATAGTACTGTTGATAATGCTCCCAGGTTCGAGCCGCGGAGCCCGGGGTCTGCTCTGTATCCTTGCTGCGTGTGGATGGAGGCGTCATTGAGGCGCTATTGGATTTTTGCAGATTCGCGTTACGGGCGAGACGATCACCCTCTTCTTCGTACGCACTGCTCGCTACGGAGAAAGATGACGATGGGACCACTTCTATATTTGAGGTTTCCATCCTTTCTGATTGCTTTTCCTCAACGGGGCAGGGGTCTAGCTGCGAGAACCAGCAGCTTCCAGCCAAGCCTCCCTCCTTCTCATCGCCAAGTCTTTGGGTAAAGCGGTGTGGACTCCAATCTCGCGGTGGTAATACGCCCAGATTGCCTGTAGCGCTATATTCCTTAGCTTCTGTGAATCTGACTTGACGGCCTTCAACAACGCCAACGACAGAATGGCACGTCGAACCTCCATTCACGGAATCTTCGTTTTCTTTGTCGAAGGATTCCGCCACAGCCAATCCAACAGCCGTCCTGGCACCGTCCCTCGTTAGGTTCGGACTGCAGACAGCGCCTCTACCGCTGTCGTTGACGTTATTCTCGTTTTCTTCGTCGAAGGATTCCGCCACAGCCAATCCAACCGCCGTTCTGGCACCGTCCCTCGTTAGGTTTGGACTGCAGACAGCGCCTCTACCGCTTTCGTTGACGTTATTCTCGTTTTCTTCGTCGAAGGATTCCGCCACAGCCAATCCAACCGCCGTCTGAGCGAAGCTTTTTGTGAGATTCGGGCTAGCTGCCACGCCTGTAAAGTCTTCGGTTTCACATGATCGGAATCCCTTGCTGACCGAAGACGGATAAAATGATGGAGATCCAAAGGATATGGGGGGGGGGGACATTCGAGTAGTGCGCTCACGTTTTCTTTGTATCTGAGGGCTTCGCGTCAGCACTGACAATGACATGGAATTTGCAGCGTTATAGATAACAAGATCAAGGTCAGAAATTGAGGGCAAAATTGAAGCCCTGTGGCGGTCTTGAGCGGCTACTGATTTAAGATCCGTCAAATTTCCGATAGAGTGATGGTTTTGATATGATGTTGGCTTTTGATCTAGGCAAAGAATGGCTCTCATCTCGACTACAGTTGGGCGGGGTCGCAGACCCTCTGGCGTCACCGGTACGGATGATGATATTTCTGCTTCCCGGCTTTCGTCCAATAACTTCTTACTGACCAAAGGCGAGAAGAGTGAAGGCACTTTGATCTTGGAAGTGGACAATGAGTCGGGCTGTAAAATCAACGAGGGGCGCTCTGGGTTGCCCCTACGCCCGGAGCATTCCTCATATGGGAGTCGACTCTCGGGAGTTAGAAATATCTCACTCTCATCATCAGCTTGATCATCATTGGTCGGGCGAGGTGGCGTGCAAGGGATCATGCTGGTAGGAGCATCAGGAGTGACGCGGCCGTTCCCTGACGAGATATTCGGCCGCCTGTACACATACGAAAAGACGGTATCCATTTTCATGTATTCCAATCGGTGAGCATAGAGGCACTGTTGGTAGGTCCCCACCAGGCCGTTCGATGATGATATATCTGCGAGAATGAATTCTCCGCGCCTCGATGGGAAAGGAGAGAAACAGGTTCGGGAATGGAAACTTCTCCGCTCCGTCTTTCTTTATCTATTATACGCTTTGCTTTGCTATTGATCAGCGCCCTCCATATATATGCTCTACCGCTTTCCATGTGCTATCATGTATCATCTGCAAATCTATGGAAGCACATGGCAGCACGGAGTGTTTTTTTCCAGCATTTATTTTATTTTTCGGCCGTTTTAAAGTAAATGATAATTGGGGTTAGGTTTATTTTTCTTTAAAGAGATGCACAGAAATTTCGGTGACAGACTGTGCCGAAAACACGTGCAAATTCAATAGGATTGTGGGACTCATTTTCTTTTGACTTTTCAATTTGTGGGTATTACTACTCGTAGAGTACACGCTTTATCTATGTATCCTCCGTCATGAGCTTTGGATTATGTAAGCTGATGTCCTCTCAACATGGAACATTGTCCGTGCCTTCGGGCTTGGAGCGGATTCCGTGTCGAGCGAAAGCCACCTGCCGTGCATTATGCAGATCTTGGCCTTGGATTAATCCACCCAACAACATTCAGACGCTTTCAGAATCACAAAAAGGAAAAGAAGAGCAGCATCACCTGTTTGACAAAATCGTTGTGGAAATATATCTCAATGGAGAGCCATGGATGCAGCCAGCAGAGACCAATTTGACATCAGTTCTTTCTGATGGTGAAATTATGCAAGAGATTTGTTCTGGTATCTGAAGAAGTTGGAAGGATGCGCGTCAATGTTACAAACCCTGTAGCACCAACTCCACCGAAAGCAACGGTCAAAATAGGACGGCGATTGCGACGAGGGGGGCATTACAGGATGAGGAGTGCCGGGCATTCGCTGTCGTCGGCCCTGGTTTCGTCTCAGCCAATCATTTGGTAAATCTGGCATCAGTTATTTGCATAGATCCGTCCCTTGTAAGTAAGTTTAAGGGGATGCAAGGACCGGCGAACGAATATTAGCATTTGCGGTTAGAGATTTTCTCTAGTGTTTCTTGGCGGGTAAGGATTGCACCGGTTACTAATCGAAGGTGCCGCATTATACATTAACATTATAATTGAGATGGCATCACTTGCCAAGTTTCGTGTGTCCAAATTAAGTCGCCGGTCGTGTTCAGAGTGGATCTAGTGAAAGTTTGCACTGACCGCCGCACGGCCCCGCGCAATTGTTGGAGCGCGCCGGTCGTATTGCGGAAATGTGTAGCTCGTGCTTGCCCTTTAGTACTTATTACAAAATAATATATACAATAAACGAGCTCTAATGATAGATAAGTATTAATGATTCTGCTGCCTGCATGATGGCATCATTGCGTTGTTAAGATCTCTTCATACTACTAGCTAGTACTTTCACTTATTTCCGTTCAGCGGGCGCTCAATTGCTCGTATATTTTTTATTGGCCCGGTGGTCCAACGCCATGGCATCAATCCAGAAGCTCTCCGTCAGGGGGGTGCGCGCCTTCCATCCGGAGGAGGAGGAGCAGGTGAGATCTACTGGACAATTGATGTCGCGCTTCATCATAAATTTGCAAGCATCCATCTCTCTCATCCCTCCTGCCGCCTCCTTGATTTTTGATTACCATTGTCCGTCCATGTACATTTCCACAGGTGATCCAATTCTGCTTCCCCCTCACCATAATTGTTGGTGCCAATGGATGCGGGAAGACCACAATCATCGAGGCTCTCAAGTATTCCGTAACTGGCAGTCTCCCCCCCGGGAACAAGTCCGGCCAGGCTTTCGTGCACGATCCCAAGGGCATCGGCCGTCCCACCTGCAAGGCCAACATCAAACTGCGCTTCACCAACAAGGCCGGCTCCCCCATGGTCGTCGTCCGGAGTATGGAAGTGAAGCAGAACAAGTCTAGTTTGTCATTCAAGGCCCTCGATGGCGTCATCCGTACTACCGACGAGAACGGCGATCGAATAACACTCAGTCACAAATGTACCGAGCTCGACCGAACGATCCCCAATCTAATGGGTGTGTCAAAGCCCATCCTCGAGCACGTCGTCTTCTGTCACCAGGAGGATGCGTCCTGGCCGCTCATGGAAGGGGCTGTCCTCAAAAAGAGGTTCGATGACATCTTCGATTCAACCCGCTACGCTAAGGCCCTCGAGGCCATCCGTAAGCTTCGCCTAAAGTACGCTGGCACCGTCAAGGACCACAAGGCCGACCTCGCTGGTCTCGCTGCCCACCAGCACGCGGCGAAGGGCTTTCGAGAGGATATGGAGACCTCCCGCGAGGAGCTCGAGAGGGTAGACGATTCCATCGCCGGTGCCAGGGAGGAGATCGAGGAACAGACGGAACAGGCGGAGAAGGCCACGAAGGTCCTGCTCGAGATTGAAGGGATCGAGCTCGAAAGTGACGGAGTGCAGCAGCAGATCGACATTGCAAAGGCCACCGCCTCCTCCTTTCTGGATGCTTGCGACGAGGATTTGACCCAGTCGAACACAGAAGACAAGCTAAAGTCCTTGCTTCATGGCTTCGATAAAGTTATATTGGAAGACGAAAGCCAGCTAAAAAAGGATCTGCACAAGCAGGGCGATATTCAGCGAGAGATCGAGAGGCTTGGAGACCGCAAAACAGATATCCATAAAGACCTGGCGAAGTTCGTTGCCGCGAGCGAGGCGCGCGAAAGTACTCTTCGGGAAAGGCTCAGCCACGCCCAGGAAATGGGCGACAAATACGTGCTCGATCTCGACGTCTCCCAGACGCAGTCCACCTACGGGGGCACCCTCACGGGGACCATGGGCACCCAGCAGTCGCCTAACAGTCCGGGCGCCGCCACGAATATGGGAGGAGGCGGAGGTCGACTCAGTCTTGGACTCTCTATGATATCGCAGGAGACCCTGATCACAATTTCCGCGGACGACCTAAACTTGTTCCTGGACGCCATCAGCAAGAAGCGCCGTGAGCTTCAGACCGACAAGGACGAGCACCGCCACAGGGCGACGGAGCATGAGGACGAGATGCAGAAGGCTGTTTCCGATCTCACCGCCCGACAGAGAACAATCAGTGCCGAACGCGAGAAACTGAAAGCGAAGATAGTCGAAGCTCGCCACGAATTACAGCGGGTGCGTTCCTCATCCTCATCCGGACAGTACAAGATCCGCAAAAGCGACATCGAGGAAAGCAAACGTCTCGCGACCAAGGCACAAAAGGAGGCGCAGTCCGCAAACAGTGATCCCCGAATGACTGTAATCCCCCAGGAGATTCGCGCTCATGAGCATAAGATCACAGAGCTGAAGGCGCAGATCGACGAGGACCAGCGAACCCTTCAAGAGCTTCGCGGCCACGCAGACATTCTGAGGCAGGTCAGTATCTCAGCTATCAACCCGCATTTCTCTGGTCCGTTCTGCTATCAATACTTTCCGACGCGTATACAAGCCTCTCAATTCTAACCTCAGATCTTCTGCCCGCTTTTTTCAATCCTGTGGCTCACCTTTTAATCCGTTCATTCTTGCTCAAAGAGGGACATGCTTAAGCGCCAGATCATGGACGAGTCCGAGCAAATAAATGAAACCTTGAAGGAAAACTCTTACGTCTGTCACAAATACGGCATTGATATTAGTGTGCCCGGTGAGATTGACGACGACAGCGCCGATCTCCTTGTTCACGCTGTTGAAAGAATGGCGAACGCCGCGAATGAAAAGTACGGGACCAAAAGTGATTCTTTGTCAAGGTCCACAGAGACTCGTAGTTCCATCCAGCAGAAAGTCTCCGAGAAGACTGCCTTGCAACGCCACAACGAGCGCAATCTCAGCAACCTCCGCGATCAAATGAACGCGCTCGAAGGCTCCGCCCGAGGCGTCAATGCCATCAAACTCGCTATCGGAGAAATCAAAGACTTTGAAATCACCAACGGCTTCGGCTCGACAATTACGGATAGCGTTATGCCTCAAGATCTTATCCAGCATCTCACCAAAAGGATTTCGGAATCTAGTGCTGAAACCGATAGCCCCGAAAGCATTGCTCGGACGATGAAAAAGTTGATGAAAATGTCGAGGGCAACCAATGCAGATGGGGTGAGTTCGATGGCAGTATGTCTCTCGTCCGCTTCGTCGTCTGTGATGACCTTATCTTTCTATTTTGTTGACTTCGTGCTATTGGTGTATTTGTTTTCTGGTAAAGTGTACATCTCATGGCATTTCAAACCTCCGATCTTTCCCCTACATAGCAACCCAATGGGGTGATTTGTCCTTGCTGCGAGCGTGCTATGGAACCAAACGAGGCCGCTGTTTTCAGGCAACGAATGGATCAGCTTGCTAATCCCACCACCTCCGACATAATCGTCAGCGACAGGGCCAGATCTCGGGAGAATCGCAAATTCATACAAACATTTGAGGCGTGGAGGGACGAGATATCAAAGGGAACGAACGACGTGAGTTTTTCTCCTGATGCGTATTCAACCAATCGCTACGTATTCTAATTTATATTTCTGACTTGCTTATTCGTCTTCCGCCATCTTATTCAATAAAAGTTCCTGGATCATAAGCGCATTTCGGGGGAGAAAATTGGTGAGAATGAAACGCCGGGTTGAACATTCTTCATGTCCTTTACTTGTCCTTGGCACCGAGCTCTGAAGTAGATTGTCTCATACAAAATGATCACCGTCTCACATTTGCCGTTCTTTCCCCCTCTCACCATTTTTGCTTTGTTTGGCGTGTCGGTAATGACAGCACTCGAACGACTAGTCCAAATGGGCTCAGAAGAGCTGAAGAATCTGAACGAGGAGCTCAAGGAAGCTGGAGAAGATGTTACGGAGCTCACTCAGGATACGTCTGAGTTGCGCAGTCTCGTCGATACGATGAATCGCCTTCGGGACGATGCAGTGAAAATATCTCAAAAGAAAATCCAGATTGAAGAAAATGAAAGTGACATGTCGATTGCTCCCGGCATTGATTCTTCCAGAAATCTTGAGACAGTAGAGAGAGATTTTGAGCGCCGCTCGAAAGAGAAGGAAGATCTCATGAATTCCATAGGTGAATTGAATAACGAATCCGCCCAGCTCAACCAACTAGCGAAGACAGCTTCTGATAAGGCAGTCCAAATGGACAAAAGATCCAAGGAAAAGGAGGAGAGGTTCAACGAGGAACAAAAATCAGGGTTACGCAGGAACGAGCTGAACGAGCTGGTGAGCAAGAGCCAGCAGGAGGACAAGAAATTGGATGAAGAAATGACGCCCCTTCGTAGGCAGTGCCTGGCGAAGGAGTCAGATCTTAAGCGACTTCGCGCTTCAAACAAGATGGAGGAAGATCGGTTGAACAGGATCCTCAACGAGTTCACACGGGATGCGCAGAAATTTGATGATCTCAACGATAAAATTCGCAGGCAAGATGAATCGAACAATTCCGCGCATCAGGAGCGCCTCAATGTCGACCTCTCGGAAATTGAAGGCAGCATTGCAGAAAAAAAGTCTGCCCTCAAGGAAATGCAGCCGCATGTGGAGTTGCTCAAGAAGCGCATAGACGACCAGGACCGTCACAGGAAGAACATTGAGAACAATATCAAGGTCTTCGAACAGCGTGCCCAAGAGCAGCTACTCATCCTTAGGAAAGAGGAATTTGATGACCATCTTCGCCACATCAAGGAATCGGATGGCGTGCAGGAGAAATTTAACGCCGCTCAGAGCCGCATCCGAGAGCTACAGGATAAGATTGCTCGCGCCGAAGGGCGTCGCAGTGGCGTCAAGGAACAGGTCCGGAACCTCAAGAGGAAACTCAATACGGAGGACTACAAGGAAATTGACGAGCGAACCCGAGAGATGATGATAATGTACGAAACGACGCAAATATGCGTCAAAGATCTCGAAAAGTATCACAAGGCCCTTGACAAGGCCCTCCTTCGTTACCACGGAATGAAGATCGCTGACATCAACAAGATAATCCGCGAGCTATGGACTCTCGTGTACAAGGGAGAAGACATTACAAATATTGAGCTCGTATCCGGCCAGGAAGGGGCGGGAAAATCAGCTCGCTCTTATAATTATCGTGTTGTTATGACCAAGGGCAACAGCCAGCTCGATATGAGAGGGCGGTGCTCTGCCGGGCAACGAGTCCTGGCCTCGATCGTCATTCGACTCGCTCTTGCAGAAACATTTTGCATAAGTTGTGGCGTGATGGCTCTAGACGAACCAACAACCAACCTCGACTACGCCAACAAGCGCGGTCTCGCCATCGCCCTGTCGCACATCATCGCAACAAGGGCGCAGCAATCCAACTTTCAGTTGGTTGTCATTACTCACGACGAAGACTTTGTCACGATGATGAAACACGAGCTTTCCGCCCACACGGGTTTCAACATGCCAGAACGCTACTTCCAGGTCGCTCGAGAAGAGAGCAGCGACGGGAAATTCTATTCCAAAATCAGGGCAATTGATTGGGATGAGATCTAAGACGAGCATGGCGCTAACTGAAGCAAGTAGTTACATATTGGGACCACGACAAAAAATGATACATGCCAGATTTTGATTACAAGCACTAGCTACATCTACGAGATTTAGCGGAGCAATGATTGCTTGTTGCCCATAGATCCATAGATGCGTAGTATCACCATAAAATTATGTATATACCAGCCAGGACTCTGTTAAACTCATTAGATCTCTCTCTAGTAATCGTCAACAGAAATAGGTTCATTACCCGCCGACACGACGCTGCAGCCTGCCTTGGGTCCGTGTTTCTTCCAAAATGATTCGGGAAGCTTGGGCTGATGTTTTTCCTTGAGCTCCTCAGGGCACCAGCTGTCAAAGTCAGCAAGGCTGACGCCCTGGGGCTGAGCCGAGCAATATGGCCGAGCTCCTGGCTTGGCAAGGTATTGCTGGTGGTAGGGCTGCAAAAATGAGAAAGAAACAGGCTAGAGTGAGCATTAAAGTGCAAGCAGCGAAGACCTCAGCCAGGGCAAGCCCATCAGCTAACAACGGGGAAAGCGCGCTCTTTCCGTTCTTACCTCTCCGTAGTACCACAAACCGCCATACTTGTCGTAATCGGAAGCCGCAGCAATCTCAGTGGTGATATCCCGCCCCAGCTGCTTCTCGTAAGCTGCCTTGGACGCCTCTATGAGTTGCTTCTGCTCATCGTCGAAATAGTAGAAACCAGAGCGGTACTGCGTTCCACGGTCATTGCCCTGACCCATGCCGGAGGTCGGGTCGTGCGCCTCCCACATCCAGCGCAGGATGTCGACGAAGGAAATCTTTTCGGGATCATAGACTACCCGGACTCCCTCGGTGTGTCCAGTCCTGCCGCTGCAAGCCTCCTCGTAGGTTGGGTTGGGAGTGAAGCCAGCGCAGTAACCGATTGCCGTGGAGTAGATGCCGTCGCCGGGGAGGCGCCAGATGCCCTTCTCGGACCCCCAGAAGCATCCATTGGCGAAGACGGCGACCTTGTGTCCGTCAGGGACCTTGGTGATAGAGTTTCCCAGAACGTAATGCCGGAGGCCATCGATATTAGCCATTGGAGTATCACGGCCGGGCAGGGCCTCCTCAGGTTTGATCAGCTGAGCGTCGCCACCTCCGAGCATGTCGAGGATGGAGCCAATGCCGCGCTTGATCATGCTGTCTCCACCTCGGACCGACGCGGGGAGAAACGGCGCTGATGAGGGGGTGCGCGCGGCGGCAGCGGAGGCGGTCGGGGTGACAAAGGCGGCGGTGGCAGGAAGGAGGGCGCTCGTTAGGATGATTGAGCGGCGGAGAAGAATCATGTTGTCTAAAAGAAACCGGTTCGTTCAGTTTGTTATGAAAGAAGAAAGAGACATGTTGGCCTTGAATCTCGCTCAAGTTGACGATGATTCATTCGTCGCATGTGCTGGTTGCTGCCACCGCATAAAGGAATTTCCTACAGAGAGTACTATGCATACTTTAGTAGGCATAATAGCTAGTAGTATGCATACGAATATTTACTCTACCTAGTAGTAATAATAAGAGTATGTACTAGGAGTACATGCATGTAAAATACTAAAATAGCTAGACTCTATTACAGACAGTATTATATCCAGCTTCGAACGTATATATACGTACTCTAGAGTACTTCTAGAGTACTCCGGAGTATAATATATTATATAATGTACTGCATCGTTTGATCGCGATTCGCATCGCGAAGGCGATCACGCCGCACTGCGCGCGAGGCCTGAGGCCTGACGGCCTGACGGCCTGACGTCGATGAGCCGCTGAAGCATGTCTCTTCTCCGTGACGACGAAAAACAAGCGGCAATGCGTAATACGGGGTGCGGTGGAAGACATGTACTATAGTACTAGCTATTATGCATAGCTACTATACTCCCAGAGTAGAATGCATACAATAGCTAGATGCTTATTACTGAAATGCGAGTTTCCAGAAGAATGCCAAGAGGACCATCTGCGCCACTCCTCGTGCGGCATGCCCCCACGGATATGCAATCGGCGGCGCTTGATCCCCCCCAAAGTCAGCGTCGTGCGTGAACATATAAACGTTCGCGGGAGTAACTGCACAGACTAGGAGAAAGAGCAAAAACGCGGGTACCTGCACGGGCAAACCCACCAATCCCAACCCGCTCCCCACCAGCAGTAGCCCGCCTCCGATCTCGGCGATCCCAGTCCAGTAGGTGTGGTACTCCGCGTAAGTGACGCCTAGACTGTCGGCGCCGGGGGCGGGGATGTTCCATAACCCACCCCATGTCCCTCTGGGAGGTACGACGGGGGTGTAGAAGTCCTTGAGAGCGAAGTGTGTCACGCCGGCGGTGACGAAGATGAGCCCCAGCGGGACGGGCCAGGTGTAGTCCCGCCAGAGACTGAACCAGCCAGCGGGAAGAACAGACTCAACGAGACCTAAGCCACTCACGGCGATAGCGGTCCCGACGAGGACGGAGGCGCAGAGGGCGCCAAAGGCAAGCTTCTGGGTGGTATCATCCTTTGCCGAGATCAATATTGATGGGTCCGGCCTCGGCACATCCACTGCAGAGGTAGACATAGAAGGTTCGGATGGCGAGACCACATCATCCTTCACCTTCACCTCGGCTCGGATGGCAGTTACGGAAGGTCGCCGCCTCTGACGAAGGGACATCGGAGGTTGCAAAGCAGGGAAAGCACGGCTCGTGGGTGCTAGAGGCGATGCAGGCGAAAATGCCGAAGAGGAGTGTTCCAACCCTCCTACCGTCAAGAGAAAAAAAATGGAAACAACCCTTTGCATCGTTATGGAGTAGAGGAGAGAATGGGACAGCGGTGGCGGTTCGGTTTCTTCTCGCCTGCGATCAATAATTGATAGTGGAGAGAGCAGGCTGCAAAGTAATTCCATACTCCAACGTACCGATAGGAGTCACATAATACAACAACAACAACAACAAAGCTTGCGCACGCGCTTATATATCGTACATCAGTAGCAATTCCATCAAGCGCGGAAGAAATTCAAAACTGAGAACTGACGTGTGTAAGAGTAGTTATATTTGCATACATTTCTGAATATCGTCCAATATTTACAGAGCCCGCCTATCCTATTTACATCCGTGACATGAAGAATGTGAAGACAAGAATAAAAAATCAAGCAAGGCCTTTACTGAGAAAGGTCAATACTATCCACATTAACTTATAAATCACATATATTTGTGCGCATAACCGGCATCCATGACTTCGCGTTTTCCCCCCGATGTTGCATCTGATCGCGGCGGGAGTTTTGCGCTCCAAGTCCTACCGACATGTATGTACGATTTAGTGCATCTCTTGAGTCATGATATAGGAAGCCAACTTGTCAACAGTTGTCAGAGCGACCCTCGATAAACCCACAGCCACATCATCGTACAAGGCTGAGCACAGGGGAGTTCTTGTGACCGCCAGAACCATCACCATCCAACATCCAATCTCCGGTTCTCATTCTCTGATCGACGGAAGAACTAACCACATCCCCGTGAGCGGTCTCCCATCATGTCAGAGCAGCAATCTCGGATGCTTTCGATTCGGCGCGCTCACAATGACGAAGGGGACATACTCCAGACTCCTCCAAACCTGACCCAAACCATGTCGCAATCCTCCGATTCCCCTTCATCAGTGGCCTCAGCTTCGTCCAAGATAGCGAACGCGCCATTTACACCGGCCAACGCCACCGCCCAGTACTTTCGAAACCTTAGAATTGCCGTCGACGGAGATCAAGACGAGCCCACCAGATCCACGCTTGCTTCCATCTTCCGCTCACAAGGTGCTCAGCAGTCAGATTTGCCCCCCTCCATCCAACGCTCCACGACTCTTCCTATCCCCTACAGGCGTAGGCACCCAAGCTTCGAAAGCATAGGTTCGACTCGAAGCAACGAATTCAACCCATTCACTCCAACTGGCAACAATCTTCCCTCTATTTT
>Ga0099799_10076_pt1 | contig 28740 bp, 16 predicted proteins | sample Uncmet6_SortLC_1_FD_89033 | JGI IMG/M metagenome (GOLD analysis project Ga0099799, IMG submission 89033) | Marine eukaryotic communities from CALCOFI LINE 67, Pacific Ocean - CN11_C50_N6_SortLC_1 | ecosystem: Environmental > Aquatic > Marine > Oceanic | place: Pacific Ocean: Monterey Bay...
ATATCCATTGGTAAAGATTATAAAAACGACGCCATGCACTATTCTGTTGGACAGGAAGTGTATGGTGGTCATACCATCTGTGATATCATAGAAGAACAAACAAAGTTTAGTGTTTATATTAGAAAAGGTAAAAAAGTAATACCTTGGAAAGACTTTAATAAAAACATGGCTGTATCAGTAGAATATAATTTAGAATACTAATGAACAGTATTTACGACTTTGTTGTAAAACCAAAAGGAAGTAGATATAATAACAGCAAGAAAGTAGAAGGTGGTAATTTAATAGTTAACACTGATAACGAAAAGTTTCAATTTACAAATAGAGAAGCTATTGTAATATCTACACCATTAGTTAACAACACAGGTATAACAGAAGGAGATACTATTATAGTTCACCACAATATATTTAGAAGGTGGCAGAACATGAAGTATGAAGAAAAAAACAGTAAAAGTTTTTTTGATGAAGATAAGTATTTTATTAATAAAGATTTAATATATGCTTATAATAAAGGAAATGGTTGGAAAGCATTAGAAGGTTATTGTTTTATACAACCAATAAAGTCAATCGATAAATTCGACACTAATACAGAAAGACCTTTGATTGGTATTATTAAATACTCAAACGATATCGAGGTTGGCAGTTTAGTAGGTTTTTTACCAAAGTTAGAATATGAATTTGTTATCGATGGTAAAAGACTATACAGAATTCACTATAAATTTATTACAATTAAATATGAATATCAAGGAGACGAAGAAGAATATAATCCAAGCTGGACATAAAGCAGTTGAAGAACTAATTAAAGTTGCTAAAGAAGCTATCGTAGATAGTGATGATGATATATCAGCTGATAGATTAAAAAACGCTGCAGCAACAAAGAAACTAGCTATATTTGATGCTTTTGAAATACTTAACAGAATACAAGAGGAAGAAAATATACTAGAAGGTAAAGAAACTAAAACCGAGGTTAAAGCATTTAAAGGTTTTGCAGAAGGTAGATCTAAATAATGTACCAGCAAAATTTATACAGTATTGTAGAACCTATAAAGAAGACTACTATAAGTAGACTTAATAAAGGTAAAAAATGGTCGTATGGTTATAACAAAGAGCACGATATAGTTGTTATATCTCAAACTGGACAAATTGGAGAAATATATGAAATCCAAGGTTTTCAAATAGCTTTACCTAAACAACCAAAAGACGTATACTCTAATAAAAGTAAAAAATGGGAGCAGTTTGAATACCCAAAACAATTAAGTAGACTTAAAAATATATTCGACTGGCGTAGCTATCCTGAAGAAAAGAAAGCTGATTGGTTTGACTACATAGATGAAGAGTTTAAACGTAGAGACGAAGGTTTTTGGTTTAACAACAATGGTAAAGCAACATATATAACAGGTACACATTACATGTACTTACAGTGGAGTAAGATTGATGTAGGTGCACCAGACTTTAGAGAAGCTAACAGATTATTCTATATATTCTGGGAAGCTTGCAAAGCGGATAAAAGATGTTATGGCATGTGTTACCTTAAAAACAGAAGATCTGGTTTTTCTTTTATGTCATCAGCCGAAACAGTTAACCAAGCTACAATATCAAGTGATGCAAGGTTTGGTATATTATCTAAAACAGGAGCTGATGCTAAGAAAATGTTTACTGACAAAGTTGTTCCAATTAGTATTAATTATCCATTTTTCTTTTCACCTATACAAGATGGTATGGATAGACCAAAGTCAGAGTTAGCATATAGAGTGCCAGCTAGCAAGTTTACTAGAAAAAAAATAACAGCAAATGAAAAGCTAGAAGATTTAGAAGGACTAGACACAACAATTGACTGGAAAAACACTGGGGACAATAGTTATGATGGTGAAAAACTAAAGTTGTTAGTACATGATGAAAGTGGTAAGTGGGAAAGACCTGATAATATATTAAATAACTGGCGTGTTACAAAAACATGTTTAAGATTAGGTAGTAGAATTATAGGTAAGTGTATGATGGGATCAACATCAAACGCTTTAGATAAAGGAGGTGATAACTTTAAAAAATTATACAATGCATCAGATGTTACTAAACGAAACAGAAATGGACAAACAGCGTCTGGTCTATATTCTCTTTTTATCCCAATGGAGTGGAACTACGAAGGATTTATTGACCAATACGGAAGTCCAGTCTTCGATACTCCGAGTGATGAAGTCATCGACCCACAAGGGGAATTAATAGACATAGGTGTTGTAGAGAACTGGCAAAACGAAGCTGACGGTTTAAAAAACGATCAAGACGCGTTAAACGAATTTTACAGACAGTTTCCAAGAACTACTGAGCATGCATTTAGAGACGAGACAAAAGGAAGTATATTTAACTTGGTTAAATTATATGAACAAATAGATTATAATGAAGAACTAGGAAGAACATTAGGTATTACTCAGGGTAACTTTCAATGGGTTAATGGTGTTAAAGATTCTAAAGTTATATTTTATCCAGATAAAAAAGGTAGATTTAAAGTTAGCTGGACACCACCTCAACATATGCAAAATAAAATATTATTGAAAAATAATGTTAGATGGCCTGGTAATGAACACATGGGCGCTTTTGGGTGTGATAGTTATGACATATCAGGAACGGTAGATGGTAAAGGTTCTAAAGGTGCTTTACATGGGCTAACTAAGTTTAGCATGGAAGATGTTCCGCCAAACAAATTCTTTTTAGAATATGTAGCAAGACCACAAACAGCTGATATATTCTTTGAAGATGTTTTAATGGCGCTAGTGTTTTACGGCATGCCTTTACTTGCAGAGAACAATAAACCTCGTTTGTTGTATTATTTAAGAAGACGTGGTTATAGAGGTTACAGCATGAATAGACCTGATAAGATTTGGAACAAACTATCTGTGGCTGAAAAAGAAATAGGTGGTATACCAAACTCTAGTGAAGATATAAAGCAAGCTCACGCAGCAGCAATTGAAATGTACATACAAGATTACGTGGGTATTAAAAACGATGGTAGCAATGGTAACATGTTTTTTAATGAAACATTAAATGACTGGGCTAAATTCGATATAAACAAAAGAACAAAGTTTGATGCGGCTATAAGTAGTGGTTTAGCTATAATGGCTTGTAATAGACATTTGTACAGACCAAACGCACCAATACAAAAACAAGCGTTAAATATTAATATAGCTAAATATAGTAACGCTGGAATAAATTCAAAAATAATTAAAAAATAATATGGCAGAGTCTATTATAACAAATTTCCCTTCACAAGTCGTTAGCGACGCCGAAAAGATGAGCTCAGAGTATGGGTTGAAAGTAGCAAAAGCTATAGAGAGAGAGTGGTTCGAGGGTACTTCTTCTAATAGGTATTCTTTAAGTAAAACTAAGTATCATAATTTAAGAAAATACGCTAGAGGAGAACAATCAGTACAGAAATACAAAAACGAGTTATCAATAAACGGTGACTTGTCATATCTTAATTTAGACTGGACACCAGTTCCTATTATACCTAAGTTTGTTGATATAGTTGTTAATGGTATGGCACAAAGAACTTTTGACATAAAAGCTTACTCACAAGATGAGTACGGTATGGCTAAACGTACTGAATACATGGAGAGTGTTCTACAAGACATGAGAGCTAGAGAGTTTAACGATACGGCTAAGCAAACTCTAAATATAGATCTATATAAAAATGATCCAGATTTATTACCTGAAACTGAAGAAGAGTTAGCTCTACATATGCAATTGACTTACAAGCAGCAAGTTGAGATAGCAAATGAACAAGCTATAAATGTGCTGCTTGAAGGTAGCAAATATGACTTAGTAAAAAGAAGATGTTTATATGACCTTACAGTTTGTGGTATTGGTTGTGTTAAAACAACTTTTAACTGGTCTGAAGGAGCTAAAGTCGAGTATGTAGATCCTGCTAATATAATTTACTCACACAGTGAATCACCATACTTTGATGATATATATTATATAGGTGAAGTTAAAAATATACCTATAAACGAATTAGTTAGAGAGTTTCCACATTTAACAGACAGTGATTTAAACAACTTCAAAAGAAAACACAACAGGTTAAAAGCTGGAGACCCAAGACATGAAGACGCTGATATTAACAAGGTTCAGATATTATATTTTAACTACAAAACATATATGAACGATGTTTACAAAGTTAAAACGACTTCTACAGGAGGTGAAAGAGCTATAGAAAAAACAGATCAATTTAATCCACCAGAAGATAAAATGATGGATTATTCTAAAATGCAAAGATCTGTAGAGTGTTTATTTGAAGGAGCTATAGTATTAGGTACAGATTTTTTACTTAAATGGAAAAAAGCTGAAAACATGATGCGAGAGAAAAGTGATTTTAACAAAGTTAAAATGAATTACTCTTTAGTTGCACCGCAAATGTACAATGGCAAGATACAGTCTTTAGTTAGTAGAATAACTGGTTTCGCTGATATGATACAACTTACACACTTAAAGCTACAACAAGTGTTAGCTAGAATGGTGCCAGATGGTGTTTATTTAGATGCAGATGGTTTAGCTGAAATAGATTTAGGTAACGGAACTAATTACAACCCACAAGAAGCATTAAACATGTTCTTCCAAACAGGTTCTGTTATTGGTAGATCCATGACGTCCGAAGGGGATCCAAACCCAGGGAAAATGCCTATACAACAAATAGCAAATGGATCTGGTGGACAAAAAATGCAAAGTTTAATACAGACTTATAATTATTATCTACAAATGATAAGAGATGTAACTGGTTTAAACGAAGCGAGAGATGCTAGCACTCCAGATAAAAACTCTTTAGTTGGTGTGCAAAAGCTAGCAGCTGCTAATTCAAACGTGGCAACAAGGCATATATTAAATTCACAGTTATTTTTAACAGCTGAAACTTGCGAGGCTTTATCTTTAAGGATATCTGACATTATAGAATACTCACCAACAAAAGAAGCTTTTATACAAGCTATAGGCGCACACAATGTAGCAACTTTAGCTGAGATGTCAGAATTACATTTATATGACTTTGGTATATTTATAGAGTTAATGCCTGATGAAGAAGAGAAGCAAATGTTAGAAAATAACATACAAATGGCTATCAACCAAAAATTGATTGATTTAGACGATGCTATAGACTTACGTGAGATTAGGAATTTAAAAATGGCTAATCAAATGTTGAAGATTAAAAGAAAAAAGAAGTTAGAGAGAGATCAAAAGATGCAGCAAGAGAATATAAAGAAACAGTCTGAAGCTAATCAACAAGCTCAACAAGCTGCCGCTCAAAATGAGATACAAAAAAACCAAGCTAAAGTTCAATCAGATATAGAATTAGAAACAGCTAAAAACGATATGAAATTAGCTTTCATGAAGCAAGAAGCTGAAATGAAAAAACAATTAATGGATCATGAGTTTGAAATAAATAGAAAACTAAAAGAACTGGAAGGAGGTCCAACAAAGAGTGATGCTTATAAAGAAGATCGTAAAGATGAAAGAGTAAAATTACAAGATGGTTTAAAAAAAGCAACTCAAACACCTAAAAAGTTTGAGTCTGCAGGTAATGATACTATGGGAGCGGGATCTGCAATAAGCATAGGAGGATTAACAAGTAACTAATTATATTATATTATGGAAGAAAATGAAAACAAAGTAGCCGAGGAGGCTGCACAAGAAAAGGTAGAACAAACACCTGTAGATGAAACAAAGTTTGAAAGCGCTGGAGATGATAGCGTTATAAAGATAGATTTAACAACACCAATAGAACCAGAAACAAATGAAACCACAGAAACAATTAAAGTTGCAGAAGATAACACTGACAACGAGGGAGTGGTTGGAGTCGATGAAGATGCCAATGCCCCAGAGAAACAAGAAGAAGTACCAGAGGAACCAGAAGCACCGAAAGATGAATCAGTACTAGAAGAAATAACTGAAGATTCTACTCAAGAAGAAGTGGCTGAAGCTGAAGAAAAAATTGAAGAAGCAGTTGCTGAATCAGAAGTTACAGGTGATCCACTACCAGAAAACATACAAAAGGTAGTAGAGTTTATGAAAGAAACTGGAGGTACCTTAGAAGAATACGTATCTTTAAATAAAGACTATAGCGAAGAAGATGACTCTGTAGTTTTAGAAGAATACTATCAAAAAACTAAACCTCATCTAAGTTCTGAAGAAATTAACTTTTTATTAGAAGAAGAGTTTTCTTACGACGAAGACACAGATGATGAAAAAGATATTAAAAGAAAAAAGATAGCGTTAAAAGAGCAAGTTGCCAACGCTAAAAACCACCTAGACGGGTTAAAGTCTAAATACTATGAAGAAGTTAAAGCTGGAAGTAAACTCACTGGTGAGCAACAAAAAGCAATTGACTTTTTTAATAGATACGAAAGTGAATCACAAGAAAATGAAAGGGTTGTTAAACAACAGACTGAAGCTTTTCAAGATAAGACCAAGCAGGTCTTTAACGATAAATTCAAAGGTTTTGAATATAACATCGGGGATAAGAAGTTTAGGTTTAATGTTAACAATGCTAATGAGGTAAGAGACACTCAAAGTGACTTAAATAATTTTGTAGGAAAGTTTCTTGACAAAAATAATACAATGTCCGATGCGAAGGGTTATCATAAATCATTATTTACGGCTATGAACGCTGATGCAATTGCCAATCATTTCTACGAACAAGGTAAAGCTGACGCCATTAAAAACACGGTTGCTAAAAGTAAAAATATAAACACTGCTAGACAATCGTTTGACGGTGGAGAAGTTGGTGGAGTTAAGTTCAAAGTGCTTGGCCAGAATTCAAGTGGTTTAAAGTTCAAAATTAAAAATAAATAATAAATTTAAAAATTAGATAAAATGGGATTAATAAGTATACCTGGAGCTGGTGATATTACACCGGCTGCACAAAAACAAGCTGTACCATCTGCGTATGTTGACTTTACAACTGCGACTTGGGCACAACAATATTTACCAGATCTTATGGAGAAAGAAGCTGAGGTGTTCGGACAAAGAACAATCTCTGGTTTCCTTTCACAAGTAGGAGCTGAAGAGTCTATGGCTGCTGATCAAGTTATTTGGTCTGAGCAAGGTAGATTACACTTATCATACAAAGATAGTGCGATTACTGGTAACGTAATTACAATAGTTAATGATGTTGATGGTAACACTATCAGTGCTAATCACGGTATTAGAGTTGGTGATATGTTACTAGTTTCAGCTGCTAGTGGTACTGCTACTGTAACTGCACACGTAACTGGTGTTACTGCTGCTGCTGTAACTGCTGTACCTTACGATGTTGCTGGTACTTTACTAGCTGCTGTTGGAGCAACTGCTGCTCAAACTGATATAACTGTATTAGTTATAGGTTCTGAGTTTGATAAAGGAACAAGTGGTAGAGCTTCTGCTAACGAGCCAGCTTTCGCTACGTTTAACAACAAGCCAATTATAATGAAAGATTTTTACCAGGTTTCTGGTTCTGATACTTCTCAAATTGGATGGGTTGAAATTTCTGGTGAAGAAGGACAAAACGGTTACCTATGGTACCTAAAAGCTGCTGGTGATACTAGAGCTAGATTCTCTGACTATGTTGAGATGTCATTATTAGAAGCTAAGAAAAAAGGATTTGCTAACCAGACTGGTGCTGCTGATGGTACTGAAGGTTTATTCCAATCATTGGAAACTAGAGGTAACGTGTCTAACGCATTCTTAGGAACTGCTGCACAGAACTTACTAGATTTCGATCTTACTTTAGCTCAATTAGATACTCAAGGTGCTATTGAAGAAAACATGATGTTCTTAGATAGAGGTACTTCTCTTAAAATTGACGATATGTTAGCTTCAATGAATTCTTACGGTGCTGGTGGTACTTCTTTTGGAGTATTCAACAACTCTGAAGATATGGCATTAAACTTAGGTTTCTCTGGTTTCAGACGTGGATCTTACGATTTCTACAAGTCTGACTTTAGATACTTAAACGACGCTGCTACAAGAGGTCTTATCAATAAGAACAATGCTGCTGAAGCAATCAGAGGAGTATTTATTCCTGCTGGTGTAACTTCTGTATACGACCAAGCATTAGGAAAGAATCTTAAGAGACCTTTCTTACATGTACGTTACAGAGCTTCTGAAATGGAAAGTAGACAAATGAAGACTTGGACTACTGGTTCAGTTGGAGCTACTACTTCATCTTTAGATGCAATGGAAATGCACTTCTTAACTGAAAGATGTTTAGTTGTACAAGGTGCTAACAACTTTGTATTACTAAAAGGATAATATCCTTTAAACTTTAGAAAGGGGAGGAAAACTCCTCCCCTTTTTTTTATTAACTATTATTATATTATATTATGGCAAAAAAACAAAAAACAGAAGTGGAACCAACTCCACAGGTTGTAGAACAACCAAAAGTTGAAACACCGGTTATGGAAAAACCAAAACCAGTAAAAATTAGAAAAGCTGATCTAGGAGGTAAAAGAGTTGATGATTGGGAAATAAAAGGTAGAACTTATGTTTTAAAGAACAACAAATCACCTTTAACTTACACGGTAAGAAACCAAGGATTAACCTGGTTTGATGAGGAAAAAGGTTATCAAAGAGAAATACTAGCAACTGAAAATCAAAAAACAGTGTTTGTAGATGAAATGCAAGGAGATTACAGACCGATGCATATTATTTTTGAAAACGGAGCTTTATTTGTTCCTAAAGACAAAGTTATGTTGCAAAAGGTTTTATCCTTATACCACCCTTACTTAAACAAGCTTTACGAAGAAGTAAAACCTGTAGCCAAAGCAACTAGCACACTAGAAGTTATGGATATGGAAATTGATGCTTTAATTATAGCTAGAGATATGGATATTGAACTAGCTGAAGCAATAATGAGAGTAGAAATAGGTTCTAAGGTGTCTAACATGACTTCTAAGGAACTTAAAAGAGATCTGTTAATATTTGCTAAGAACAATCCAAGAACGTTTATAACGTTAGCTAATGACGACAACGTTCAGCTTAGAAACAAAGGTATAAAAGCCGTTGAAATGGGTTTAATAGCTTTATCAACAGATCAAAGAACATTTACGTGGGTTTCTAATGGTAGAAAACTAATGAATGTTCCGTTTGACGAACACCCATATAATGCTTTAGCCGCTTGGTTTAAAACAGATGAAGGAATGGAAGTTTATTCAAACATTGAAAAAAGATTAAAATAATCAAACTGTAGAGCGGTCGCCCTACGGGGCGATCGTAAACTACAAAAAAATATAAAATATGCCAATTGTAAATGCAACAACAACTATAAGTATAGACACAGTTTACCAAAGAGTCTTAGCTTTAGCTAACAAAGAACAAAGAGGCTATATTACGCCACAAGAATTTAACTTACATGCTAACCAAGCACAGCACGATATATTCGAGCAATACTTCTATGACTTAGCTAAGTATGTAAATATCACCAAAAAAGAAGAACCTACAAACTCCCCAACACAAAATACAACAGTAGAACCAGACTTTAGTAGTATGGTTAACTTAATAAGAGAAAAACTTTCTATATACGAAGGAGCTCCTGTCGCTTTAGTAAATAGTAGTGGTAACTTAAGCAGACCAGCTTTAGCTGCTTCTGTTTACAGAACTGGTAGGTACTTTTTTAGCACAGGTGCTGAACGTATACCGTTACAAAAAACAGAATGGGATATGAGACCTTTTATAAAAGAAAGTTGGGATGCTGTTGCTGCCTCGCCATTTCACCAAGTATATCAACAAACAGCTAGATATTTGTATCATGAAAATTCTGATGGAAGTATATCTGTTTATGCTGAGAGTTCAGCTACAACTCCGATAACATCAGGTGTTTCTGTAGAAGTCATTGCTGCACCACCAACCCCTGTCAAATGGGGATACGTTGTTGTGAACGAAAACGCTCTTTACGACTCGTACACTTCAGCTGACTTTAATCTACATAGATCAGAAGAAACAAACTTGGTTGTAAAGATATTAGAATTAGCTGGTATAACAATAAACAAACCTGGTTTAGTACAAATAGCTTCAAACGAAGAAACTCAGAACACAAACGAAAAACAATAAAACATGCCAAATTATTTAATAACAGCGACAGAGAAACTATATTACGAGGGTGCTGATGGAACTCAACACTCCGGCGATGAAAATTATGGTAACTATCAATTTATAAGCGCAAACCAAGTGGTTAATGATTTTGTAGCAACTTACTGTACTGATGGTAAAATACTAGAGGGGACTAAAAAAGGCGATGTCAATTACCACGCAATGAGAGCTATGCAAGAATTAAGTTATGATACTTTTAATTCTACAAGAGCTATGGAAGTAGAAATACCACCATCTTTAATTATTCCGTTACCACAAGACTACGTTAACTACGTAAAAATTACTTGGGTAGATTCAGGTGGTATACAAAGAATATTATATCCTGCTAGAAAAACGTCTAACCCAAAGTCAATGTTGCAAGATGCTAATTACCACTTTACATACAGTGGTCCTGGCGCTTCCTTAGAAGCAGCTGAGTCATACACTTGGACATATTATAAAAACCCAACATCCGCAACTACAAACCAACAAGTAGAAGATTATGCTGATGGATTTTTTGATATGACTACTGGTGGTAGATATGGTTTAGACCCACAGTATGCACAGTCAAATGGTAGTTTTTATATAGATCAAAGAAAAGGTTTGTTACACTTTAGCAGTTCTAATGTTGGTAAGTACATAACTATACAATATATATCAGATGGCGTTGGGTATGATGGAGAAATATTTTGCCCTAAGTTCGCTCAAGAAGCTATTATAAAATGGATCACTGTTGGTTGTTTAGAAGCAAAAGCTGGTATTCCAGAACAAATGATAGCAAGATTTAAAAAAGAAAAATTTGCTGAAACAAGAAAAGCTAAGATAAGATTATCAAATATTAAAATAGAGGAGCTTACTCAAATTATGAAAGGAGCAAGTAAAATAATAAAATAAAAATAAAACATGGCTGAGTTAAAACGTGACTTCTCGCAGGCAAAGATGAACAAGGACATGGACGAAAGAGTTATTGGTCCTGGTCAGTATAGAGATGCGAACAATATTGAAATATCTAATTCTGAAGGTTCTAACGTTGGAACCGTGCAAACATTACTTGGTAACACTGAGAGAACAGTTGGTTTAGTGGCTAGTGACTTTTCTACTTGCGTCGGTACTTACGCGGTACCAGAGAAAAACAAAATATATTACTTTGTTTCTAGTGAAGGTGATCCAGCTACTAGTTTTACGCCTAATATAAAAAAAGATTATATAATAGAGTACGACACTGACTCACGAGCTACTAAATATGTATTTGTAGATATATTTGGTGTTCAAGACTCTATAACAGCCGACAACACAACTGCTGGAGCTAACTACTTTGAGGTAAGTGACAATGGTGACGGTACACTTAACACAACTGGTATTAGAACTGGTATGGTTGTTCAAGGTACTTTTAATAGTATAACTTTAAGTGTCAACGATAACGTTTCTGTTACAGACGTTGTTCACTCTGGCTCTGGAACATGGAAGATATACCACGACTACCAGTGGTGGGTTGGAGCTACTAATATAGCTGTTAGCTCTGGCGATGTAGTTAACTTTGTACCAAAAGGTGGTAATGTTGAGGGGAGAGTTTTACAGTTTAATTCTAAGTTCCCTATAGATGCTATAAGTCACGTTGAAGATATGTTATTTTGGACGGATGGATATACTGAGCCAAAGAAAATAAACATAACTAAATCTATATATGGTACTGGTGGTTTAACTATATCTAATGGCTGGAATGATTCTCAGAAAAGATCACATGCTACAAACCAAGCTATTACATCGGCAACAAGCCAAAGCACAGGTACGATGTTTAATAATAACAATGCTCATTTTCACACTAGAGTAGTTTTAAAACACCCGACGCTAGCGGGAATATATGTCTTAGCAACAGACAGACATAGGTTAAGCAGAACCGATGTTAAAAGAGAACATATAACTGTTATAAAAAAATCCCCTAAATTTCCTTTAGAACTAAGAATGAGTGCTGCTCCTTTTGATAGAGCTCCAGATGCTACCGCAAGTAATCACTTGCCTACAGCCAATGTAGTTAGCACTATGATAGGAGTATCTGGTGGTGGTACTTTGCAAACCATGAATTTTACCGACGCTAATGGAGATCCTCTCCCAGGAGGTACAAGTTTTACTATACACACTTTTGAAGCAGTAGACTTTAGAGTTGGTGATGAATTAATTTTAACTTCAGACTCTAGCGCTGTAAGTGGTTCCACTTGGAGTGAAGATTTAACTGAAGTTACTGTCCGCGTTACAAGTAGCTCTGCTAACAATAACAATCCTATAACTGGACCTTTTGGTATATCTATTTCGAGTACATCTACAAATGTTGCATCTGGAAATCTAAATTGGTATATTAGATTAAAAGCTGGTGATCCTTTGTTTGAGTTTAAATTCCCTAGATTTTCTTATAGATGGAAGTATGATGATGGTGAGTATTCAACTTTTGCACCCTGGTCGCGAGTTGCTTTCTTACCAGGTGATTATAGCTATAGAGCTAAAGAAGGTCACAACACAGGTATGATTAACACTATTAGAAGCTTAACTTTAGCTAATTACTTTCATGAGTTTAGTCTAGTACCAAGAGACGTTGTGGGTGTAGATTTATTATACAAAGAAGACGGTAAGCCTACAGTTTACACTGTTAAAACTTTGTTAGAAAAAGATGGTCACCCTCATTGGCCAGATAGAAAAGCTAGTAACAGAAATAGAGGTATTTTTGAACTAAAGACAGAGATGATACATGCTGTAGTTCCTAGTAATCAAATGTTAAGGCCTTGGGATAATGTTCCTAAATCTGCAAAAGCTCAAGAGATAACAGCTAATAGACTATTATATGGTAACTATAAAGAAGGTTATAAAGTATCTAACAAAATTCAATTAGATGTAAAGTCTAATCAATACAATGATCAAGATCCATATCCTTACACTTCTATAAAAACACTAAGAACGTACCAGCTAGGCGTTGTTTTTTGTGATGAGTATGGTAGAGAAACTCCAGTTTTAATACCAAAGCAAAACTCTACATTATCTTTAGGTAAAAAATACTCTACTTATCAAAACGTTATAAGCACAAGACTAGAATATTCTGTTGATGCAATACCACCTTCATGGGCAAAGTATTTAAAATACTATATAAAGGAAACTTCAAACGAATATTACAACCTAACTCAAGATAGATGGTACAACGCTGAAGATGGAAATGTATGGTTGTCTTTTCCTTCCGCCGAAAGAAACAAGTTAGATGAAGAAACTTTTTTAATATTAAAAAATGAACATGACTCTGACAGAGCTGTAATTAAAGACGCTAGATACAAGGTTATAGCAATATCTAATGACGCTCCAGATTACATAAAAACTACAAAAAAAGAGCTTGGTGTAGTTAGTGTTTACAATTCTCCATCTAACCTAGTTGCTTTTACAGGTGTACAAGCCACAACAACTAAACAGTTTTATGTTAATGATGGTGATATTGAGAGTAACTTAGGCGCGAAGTTCTACACAGATATGCTCCCTAGAATACCGAAAGGAAATCTTTTTGCTAGAATAGTTGTTGCAGATGGTGGTCAAATTTACAACTCTCGATGGGTTGGTGTTGCTAAGATATCTGAAATTGGTTCTAATAACGATCAAATAACTTTAGACTCCGCTATTGGTGATACTGCTGATATGAGTCACGTAACTTCACCATTGTATCAAATGGAGTTTAGACAAGATGTTATGGCTCACAAACCTGAGTTTGATGGAAGATTTTTTGTAAAAATCCTTAGAGATATTGCTTTAGATCAATATATATTAAAAATTACAAACGCATCTCCAGCTTTCTTAGTTAGAGACGCTCACAGCATAGCTTCTATTATTGCTCCAGGTGAGAACGCTCCTTCTGCTACAAATCCTTGGGTAGAAGGACCTCACCCTACTACGGTAGGTAATGCTGGCGCGCTCCATACATCTGGCCTCACCGGCTCCAACTGGGGGAATGGGTCCTCAGCACCAGGAGGTTTTAATAGTGGTGATAAGTTTGGGAAATGTGGTGGTTTAGGAGAAACTAGAGATTTTTGGCAAGACCACTATACTAACAATCCAAAGTGGTTTATTGATGGCGCTAAGTTTGACACTGAAGATATAAACTGGCAATCAAACACGGGTTCTTGGCCACACTCTTCTGGCGGTGATCACAATGGAACACACAATTCTCACCCTGGTGGTAATAAATCAACGTCTAGAGGTATAAAGTTGCTTAGTAATAATAGAGTACAGATTTGGTTTGGTATCAAAGGTTGGGGAACTGATATTAGTTCTACTAATAAAAAGTTTAGAACTTACATGATGACATCGGGTACTATATTTAGATTTAGAAGCGATCCCGCTAAAGTACCATATAGAGTAACTGCTGGGAAAGGTAGAGCTCAAGTAGGTAACTTTGTTAAAAACACAACTTGGTGTAATACATGTAAGTCATCTGAGAACGGTTGTAAAAGAGAAGTATTTAGTTGTGAGTTTGAAAGGTTAGATGGTACTTTGCCTGGTGGAAACGCTATAGATTATGGTATTTGGGATCCGTTAAGCGCTTTAAGGCATGACGGCAAAAGTTATACTGGTATAGATATATTAGAGATAGATTTTGGAGCTAGTGAAGGTAATGATAGTCTTTCTGTTGATGATCCAGCTATATGGGAAACAGAACCTAAGGAAGATGTTGGTTTAGATATATACTACGAAGCATCTGGTGCATTTCCTTTAGATGTTGATGCTGACAACAACGAACTGCTAATTCCTTTATATTCCACGTTGATGGCTAAAGGTGATATAACCTCTATTGACCCAGCAACTGGAGTAACTGTAACTGAAACAAATGTAAGTCATGGTCCTTATAAAGTTTTATCTGTAAGCTCTACGGGTAATGATGACACAACATTTGTAACTATATCACAGACTAACGGTACTATACCACATGATAGTTTTGTAAAGATAACTAGGTATGACGGTAGTGAAATAAGCCTGTATGTAGGTAAACCAGGTGGTGGAGCTTACGCAGCAACAAACACAGGTACAGCTTTAATTCCAGCTGGACCACTAGCTACTATAGAGCTTATGACTGGTAAATCACCTACAAACCTAACGGGTGGTTGGCAACCTTGGAGAGCTCCGCATTTTCAACCTATGAAATTAGGTTGGCACAATTGCTGGAGGTTTGGAAACGGTGTTGAGTCTGATAGAGTTAGAGATGATTATAACGCTACTCAATTAGATAATGGCGTTAAAGCTTCTACTGTTCTACCTGTGCCGTACGACGAGAATCACAAATCTTCTGGTTTAATATTCTCAGGAATATTTAACTCAACAAGTGGTGTTAATGATTTAAACCAGTTTATACAAGCGGAACCGATAACAAAAGACTTAAACCCAAGACATGGCTCAATACAAGCTTTAGTAACTAGAGATACAAACACCGTTGTGTTTTGCGAAGACAAAGTGCTAACTGTTTTAACAAATAAAGACGCACTATTTAACGCTGATGGCAGTAGTAATGTAACATCTAACAACGCTGTGTTAGGACAAGCTATAGCTATAGAGGGTGATTATGGTATTTCAAAACACCCAGAATCTTTAGCTGTTACAGCTTCATCTATGTATTGGTGTGACCAAAGCAGAGGTCAAGTGCTTTCTTTACAAGGTAGTTCAATAACACCTATATCTGAAATAGGTATGAAAGACTTTTTTAGTGACAACTTAAAAGGTATTCACAGAGCAGATGGTACTTTTGATGATAAAAAAGATGAATACAATCTAACTTTAAAAACAGTTGTATATAAAACTCAATATAGACCAGATTTTAGATTAACAGCTAGTTACAGTGAAAGAGTTAAAGGTTGGACAAGTTTTAAATCTTTTAATCCTGAAACAGCTATTAGTTTAAATAATGAGTATTACTCTTTTAATAAAGGAAGTATGTGGCAACACCATACTAACCAAATTAGAAATAATTTTTATGGAGTTCAGAGCACTTCTGATATAACAACTATATTTAACGATGAACCAGGTTCTGTTAAAAGTTTTAACACCTTGAACTATGAGGGCACTCAAGCTAGAATATCACCGTTTATTATAGCTTCACCAACTAATGCTAAAGGTAACACTTTAACTAATATAGATGATAACGAATATAAAAACTTGTCAAGCAAAGATGGTTGGTATATCGATAACATAAAAACAAACCTACAAGAAACAGAAAATCTAGAGTTTAAAAACAAAGAAGGTAAATGGTTTAGCACTATAAAGGGAGCAGCAACAACTTTGTCTAATCTAGATGGTACTGAGTTTTCAGTACAAGGACTTGGTAGAACTGAAGATATCTCTAATACTGGTACTCCTTCTGTACCTTACAAGTTAACAGCTAAGCCTTGGAATCATAACGCAGCTAATAATGCTAATTGGGATTCTACGGCTGACGCTACTTCTTGGCAGGTTGTTTATCCAACTATATTTCCAGAGTTTGTACAAGGAACAACAGTTCCTGATGGGCATCAAGTGTTTACAATAACCAACGTTGTCAACAATGGTTTTGGTGTGATGCAATATTCTGGGTTTGATATGTCAGCAGAGGACTTTGAGGTACCAACGCTTAATAACAATAACCCAACAACTGGTACAGGTTGGAACACTGTATATATTTGGAACGCGGTAAACGCTGCGGGAGGTAATCCAGCTTGGAATGCTGATACTATATTTAGTGGTAGTACAAATACCGTAGTTTCTGGTATACAAAAGGTTGAGTTTAGAAACTTAGGACCACAAGGACCTTCTAATGAAGTTGAAGTAAAAGTTTTTTATAAAGGTCTTACTATGCCAGCTAGTCCTGTAAATTACTTCGTAGATATTGATGTTAAATCATCTGTAACTTTACCCCCAATTAACGGTAACATAAGTCGTAATAGTAGCTTTGTAATTAGCGTACCAGATTAAAAAATTAAAACAATAATATATGGCAGTAACAGTAACACATGTAAACATAACATCACCAGACATGACGGAAACCACAATAACAGGTTTTATACCTAGTGGTTTTACATCAAAAAGGCACGAAGGTTTTGTTATTCAAGGACAAACTACACTTGTAGCTGAGTACAACGTGTCCGCTAGTAGTGGTTATTATTTAGAACCACAATCTAGTGCTGGCAACGGGGTTGAGGTATTCTATGTTGTTAGGCTTGCTAATGCGGCTTGGGAAAATTATTACTCTTGGCAAGTAACAGACACTTACTACACTGGTGCAAACTCTGCTTACATAGAATCTTCTAATGTAAAAATATTTTACACACCACCTATCAACGTGCCCGGTTTAGATCCAGATCCAATACCACCAGAAGGAGGTTTCGCTGCTCATCTTCATGATATTAGATTTAACTACATAGAAGGAACTATTGGTGGTTCAACAAGTAAACTAATGAATGTTTCTATTTTAAAACCAACATTATCCCCTAGTGAAACACAGTCTATAACTCTATCTAGCTCAGGTACTGGTAACGCTACTATAAAGGTTTTAAAAGAAAATGTCAATGGTACCGACTACACACATAGTTACAAGTTTTCAGATAACACTTGGGTTGCTAAAGCTAGCGGTTTACAATCAAAGCTTCTTAACTTCACTAACGAGCACTTGAAAAACGGTATGACTGAAGCAGTTGTAATGCCCTCAACAAACGAAAGTAAAACCTATAGCGTTGTTTTAACCGCTGGTACCTTGGCTTTAGAAGCTACAGTTCCAGACGCTCTTGGAGAGCTAACGTTCGATACGGTACAAAATGTGCGCACAACGTTTGAACCAGAAGCAGATACTGGAATAACTGTGGCCGGTTCGTTTAATACTTCTTACCGACCAGAAATGACTTCTACTTTTGTTAAATATCCTTTTACATTTGTTTATACAAAAGCAAATGGATCTGACACAATGACTTTGGACAGACAACCTACTGCAAGTGATATTACGGGTCAATTACAAGTTGAAACTATAGACGCTGAGCTTACAACAGCGGGTGGCACTGGTAATGTTATACCTTTGGCTAGTACAGATGGTTTGAAAGTTGGTATGCAAATTCAAGACTGGAATTATACTAAAGGGTTGAGATCTAACTCTAGAATACCAAGTGGAGCAGTTATAGCTTCTATTAACGCTGGTGTTAGTGTTACTATAAAAAACGCTACTACTGGATCAGCTGTTCAAGCACAAGCAATAAGTGCAGAAAAAGCTGGACTTGGTCAAGAGAGAATGCTTTTTTGACTCTGACTGGACTTATTCTTTTGAAGATCTTGCCGCAACAATAAACGAAGCAGCTACAATAGTAACAGCAACCGGAACGCTTGTCGTTACTCAATATGGTAGAACAAGCCCAGACGGTAATATAAAATTAAAACCTAACTTTATAACAATATCATAATATGGCGACTAATATAATATTTCCAAAACCAATAAATGTATCTTGCCAAATAGGAGACACAGCTTACTATGTAAGCACTTCCGCGTCTGGTAATTTTGTAATAAACGCGTCTACTATAACAGAGATAGGTATTATAAATGATATTGTGACTGTTGCTTCTCCTTTTTCTGTAACTTTAACAATAACAAACAACCTATCTACACCGCCAGCAAACAGCTTTATACTTTTTAGCAAAGACAATAAAGCTAATATGAGCAGTATACTTGGTTATTACGCGGAGGTTAAGCTCGTAAACTCCTCTACTAGCGAGGCAGAGCTTTTTAGTATTGGCGCAGACATATTTGAAAGTAGTAAATAACACAAAAAAAGTGTGATTATTTAACTATAATTAAATTAAATATGAATAAAGATATAAAATTATCTACACGAAAGAAAATCTTAGATTTTCAAAAGGTGTTGATAAGTGATGTTGATGGGGTGAATGTTGTTACACATCAAGACTCAGAGTTGTTTCCTTTGAAACATACTTTTGCAGATGGTATATATGTTAGACAAATGTCTATGAAACGCGGATCAGTTGTTGTTGGAGCTATACACAAACACTTACATGTTTGGTTTCTATTAACAGGAAATATTTCAGTTGCCACAGAAGATACTATTGAAGATTATATAGCACCATGTTATGTTGTAGCAACACCTGGAACAAAAAGAGTTATATATGCAAGTGAAGAAAGTATATTTGTAAACATACACAAAAACCCTACAAATTCTCAAAATATAGAGTGGTTAGAAAAAGAGATTGTAGCTAAAGATTTTAAAGAATATGAAGAATACATTAATAAAAATAAATAAGATATGAGTTTTTTACTAGTAGGTGCGGCTGTAGTTACAGCTGGTACTGGTGTTTGGAAAGCTATAGCTGGTGGTAAAGCAAAAAGAGATGCTGCTAAAAAAGAAAAAGCAGCTAAAGCTGAAATGGACGCTCAAAAAGAAAAGTTTGCAGCGTTAGATACTAGCAATCCTTACGCTAACATGGAGAACAAGATGGAGGACTTAACCGTTAACCAAAAAGAAGCTGAGTTCCAAAAACAACAACAACAACAAAACCAAGCTAATATACTAAACCAAATGAAAGGTTCTGCTGGATCATCTGGTATTGCTGGTTTAGCACAAGCTATGGCACAGCAAGGTTCTTTAGATGCTCAAAAAGCCTCTATATCAATAGGTAATCAAGAGCAAAACAATCAAATGGCAGAACGACAAGAAGCTGCTAGACTACAAGGTATGGATAGACAAGGTGAAATTATGTCTAGAGATATGGAAAGAAATAAAATTAACACTTTAATGGGTATGGCTAGTGATGAAAGAGGTATGCAGGCTCAAAAAGGCGCGGCTGCTAACGAGCAAATGTTTCAAGGTATGGGGCAAATTGCTAGTGGATTAACAAGTGCTGGTGGTGTTGTAAACAAAGCTGGTGGTTTTAAAGAGTTTTCACAACAAACATTAGCAGATAATTTAAACAAACCAAAGCAAAGCGGCGGTTAATACTATAAATATGAATATAAACGAAAAAAACTTAGACCTTGCTAACGAAATAATATCAAAAGATGGATCGTTAGATGAAAACTTTTTTGAAGGTGTTTCAGAAGGCGTATCGCAATTACAACAAAACTATCTTGCTGCTGGCCAAGACAAAACAACAGCTTCTAAAGAAATGGCAAACTTAAATGGGGTTGTAGCACAAACAGACTCTATAAAAGAAACAAACAAAATGTTAGCGCAAGCAATCGCTGATGGTGATATGTCTAGTTGGAATGATAGTGAACATACTAAAGATCATAAGGAAACTTTTAACTCTTGGATGTCTAAAGACACTAAAGTTGTAATGAAAGATAATAAAATTGGTAAAATGATTAATGGTAAGTTTACCACTGAAAATGATATTGATAAGCTATTGAATGAAAGCAAAAAAGATTTCGCTTCAATGACAGCTTTAGGCGAGATAGTTTTAAATGCTACTAATTTAGGTAAAGAAGATAAAGGTATAAAATCAAAAGCTATAAATAATAGTTTTAACGAAAAACAAACTAGAGCTCAAATAATGGATGTTGTCAAAAAAGGTAACATAAAGTCTTTAATGTTTGACCCTGTTTTAGATGGAGCACCTTTTGTTGAGGAGATTTTAGAAATGCCTGAGTTAAAAAATGTTACTTACAAGTCTTTAGGCTTAACACCGCCTAAAAACGATGATGACGGTATGATTAATGAAACTTTAACAAGTTCTGATGCTAGAAAAATAGCTTCATCTCTATCTGAAGAAGGTAATCAAGAACTAGCTTCAGAATTAATAACAGATTACTTTACTAAAATAGTAGCACAAAACAACAAAGAAGCTAGTGGATCAACTTCATATAAAGATATGAACAATGAAGAAAAAACCGCTTTAAAAAACAAATACTTAAATTTATAAAATAAACTATGCCTGAACAAAGTTTTAAAAATGCGGACGGTAGTTGGATGACACCAGACCAAAACATACTTGACACAGAGTTAGATAGCATTGTAGACAAAATGCTTTTAGATGGTGCTGATGAAGACGCTATTAAAGACGTAGTTGGCACATACAAGCAAAATAAGTTTGAAAAAGATAAAAATTCTTTTAAAAACAAAGACGGCTCATGGATGACACCTGAGCAAAATATTGATAGCATAAGCCCACCTAAACAACAAGAAGAGCAAAAATCTCTTGAACGTACTACTGAAGAAAAAAACACTGAGTACAATTACAAGCCTAAAAAATTTAAAGAAACTACATACGATGACAGTGTTATAGAAACAGCTGTTAACGATTGGAGGTCTGTAAACGTTTCTGACGAACAACTTAACAACAATGATATAGCTGCACAAAACTATGTTGACGCTATGTTTGATCTTGAAGAAAAACGTGACGAAAGTTTTACGGAGAAAATCAGTGACTACACGGCTGGTTTTATGAAAAATATGTTTACACCTGCTCATTTAATTGGTGCAAACGTAGCTACATCAAAAATAATTGATGACGCCAAGCAGCAAAAAGATTTTGTTAAAAAGAAAAAAGACTTAGCTATAAAAGCTAGACAAGAAATAGCCAAAGACAACAAAATAGATCCTAACGATAAAGAGGCTTATGAAAAGTACATGGCAAACATAAGTGGTGATGAAGTAAAAGAAAGAGCTAAGGCTTTATACGTAAAAGAATTAAATTCAAAAACAAGATTAAAAAATCTTACAGAGAAGTTAAATAGCGATATTACAATAGGTGACAACTTGTTGTCTTTTTTTGATAATAGTATCGCGGAGGGTGAAATGCCGGAATATCAAAAGAAAATAAATAACAATGCTCAAGCTGCAAGAAAAAATTTAGATGTAAAAATAAAAAACCACGTTGATAAACAAAAGTTTTTAGTAAACAACATTAAGGAGATAAATAAAACCTTAAAGTCTATGTCTGGTGATAATTACAAGTCTAATCAAATTAATAGATTAGATGATATTGATAAGTTGATGGTTGCAATATCTGAAGGTAGTTATACAACTCCTGGTGAGGTTGAAGAGGCAAATAGAAAAATGCAAGATCTTATTAATGAAAGAGCTGGTATAGCTGATGGTTTTAAATTAGATCAAAACAAGTTTGAAACATTGCAAGCTAAAAGCAAAGAGTTATTTGAAGACCTTCAAGAGTCACAAAAAGAAAGTGTTACTTTAGGAGAAACTGATGCCGAGTTAAACACCTTGTTAGATGCGGTTGGTAGACGATACGGTATTGTTGATCAAGCTGAGGCTTGGCTTGGATCAGCAGCCCTACAGTTAGGTAGTGGACTTTTAGAAGGTGTTGAGATGGCTAAGTATTCTGCATTAAATTTTGCTAATGAAAATATAGAAAAAATACCTACAGAGTTTTTACCTCTTGTTGCTGCTGGTAATTACTTTAAAAAACAAAGTGACGAAAAAGGATTAGGCAAAATATCAGACTTAGCTGTAGAGCTTTCTGAAAAGTTAACAAACGGCGTTGAAGCTCCACCTCAACTAGAAGACGCTTTTACTAGTTGGAAAAACTTTGGTGAGTTTGCAACACACCTTACTTTTTCTCAACTTCCAAACACAGCTATGATGATAGCAGCTGGACCGGCTTCTTTAGGTTTGATGGGTTTAAGTGCCACTGGTAATAAGTTCAGATCTATGGAGGAAGAGATAAAAAGCTACTCTCTACTTCCTGATGGTCACCCCATGAAAGATAAAACCTACTCATTTGCTCAAATGTATGCAACGAGTATAATAACCGGTGGGGCTGAAGCTTTGTCTGAGAAAATAACGCTAGGGCAGTTAGATAATATTGTTGGTAGATTTGCTAAAAACAGAGCGGCTAGAGGTGGTATTAAAAACTATTTAAGAAGAAACTTTTTGTCAGCAAGAGGTATTAAAAATAATATATATGACCCTATAGAAGAAGGTATTACTGAATCAATATCTCAGTTAACAGGTAATATAGCAGATAGGTTTATAGCAGGGAAGTCAAACACTAATTTATACGAAGGTGTTGGTCAGAGTTTTGTTAGTGGTACTTGGATGTCAGGTGTTGTTTACAAAGCTCCATTACTAGGCCAAGCGTTACTTAATCCTTTTCAAGCAAACACTAGTGTGGACTTGTTGCAAGAAAACGCGGCAGAAATAATGGATCTTCACAAGCAGTTAAATAGAGAAGATATAACCGACAAAACTAGAAAAGCTTTAGAAAAAGAAGTAGTACAAAAAGTAGCAGAACAAACAAGTATTTTAGACAAAGACATCGATAACATAGACAAAATGCCAGCTGAAGACAAGCAGGCGTTGTTAGATATAGCTAGAGAAATGGCTGAAGCAGAACAGCGTAAAGCAGATATTTTAGAAGAACCTGCTATGAGTGATGAAGCTAAAGACAAGGCTGTTAGCCAAATAAATAATAGAGTTGCTAACTTAAAGGTTGCTAAAAATCAAATTATAGCTCCTTATAACAAAGATAGAAACGACGCTATTATAAACAAAAAAGTAGAACAAATAAAAAAGAAAGCTAAGTCTATATTTGGCGATGCAGTTAGTGTAGAAAGAAACAACGCTAGCGAAGCTCAAGAAAACTTTGAAATATTTTTAGAACAACAAAAAGCTAATACAGAATCTCAACTAGAAGATTTAGAAGGCAGAAAGAAGGATATGTCTAACAGAGAATATTTAGATAGAAAAACTCAGTTAGAGTCTAACTTAAATGATTATAAAAAAGCAGATATTAAAGATGCTAAATACGAGCACGGTTTTGTAATGCAAGATCCAGTTTCTGGAGAGCAAAAAATCATAGTTAATACCGATGTGTCTGGTAATGTTAATGTTGCGGCGCATGAAATGCTTCACGCTGTATTACACAACACTTTAAAAGACAATCCAGAAGCAGCAACAGTTCTAGGATCTTCTTTAATGCAAGAGTTGGCTAAAATAGATCTTGACCAAGTTGAAAGCTCTGTATTCAGAAAAAGATTAGAAGCTTACAATAACAACCCAGAAAGTGTGCAAGCTGAAGAAGTTATGACTTTATTTTCTGACGCTGTTGAATCAGGAGATATAGTAATGCCTGAGTCTGTAATGAACAAGGTTGGTAATTCTATTAGAAGAGTTTTACAAGCTGTTGGGTTGAAAGATATAAAGTTTAAAAACTCTAGAGATGTTTATAACTTTGTGAATGATTACAACGCTAGTGTAAATAGTGTTTTTGGAAACAAAGCTATTAAAAAAGGAGCTACACAGGGCTTTGAAATATCAGGTGATTTAAAAAACAAAGTAGATAATATTGTTAAAGAAGCTATAAACAAACAAAACGCCGCTAAGCGTAATGTTAAAAAATCTTCATTAGACGCAACAGATATTGAGATTGATAACGCTGAAGGCAAGGCTTTTGAGAACGAGGTACAAGATCTTTATGAGTCAAGTGATTATACTGATTTAGAAAAAAACTTTTTAGTATCTATGATGTACGATCCTAGAAACAGCAACGGTAATATATCACCTAGAACAGCTGGAGCTAAAAGAATATCTAACATGTTGTTTAAGTATGAAGATTTACCTAGTTACGTTGTAAACAGAGATGCTATAATAGATAGTATACTTAATGATCCAGACTCTAGCAGAAGCATAAGATCAATGGTAGAATCTTATGACCCAAACATGACAGACAATAATGGAAACAAAATACCTTTATCTGGTTATATAGGCTCTATACTTTCTAAACGTGGTATATCTGAAACAAACTGGGGTGTTGGTAAATATATAAAAGACGCTCAAGGTTTCAACGTTAGTGAAGATGCTGCTGCTAACTTAACAAACACTGAGTCTGAACTAGCTCAAGAGATTCAAAGAAGAACATTGTTAGATGCTAAAGATGCTGAGGGTAACAACGTTATTACTCCTGAAAATGTAGAGAAGGTAAATGGATTTTTAAACACTGTAATGGGTACTAAACTACCAAAGCTAGATGCTTCCGCTGGTACAAACAAGTCAGTAACGCCTTTTGTTTCTGTTCTAAAGAAAGAATTAGGTAGAAAAAATGATGTAGCACACAAAGCTATGATGGATATGTTGGGTAAAAACCCAGCAGAAGTAAAAGCTTTTTTAAGTAACCCAGATTTCAAGGAGTTAGTTTTAGACGTTTTACCTACAACTTGGTTGGCTAGCAACATACCTAGCGCTGTAGAAAAATTAGTTATACAAGACGACGGTACTAAAATGTGGACAACAGATCATGTTGGCAGAACAAAAGGTACAAAGCCTGGTCAAATAGATTTTTATAGGTCAACTGAAGAAGGTCCTTACAAAGGAATGACAGATGGTAAACAAAAAATTAGACGTAACAACAACGCTGTCAAAGATGTTAATTTTGAAGACACATTAATGTTAGACGCTAAAACCATGACTGATCTAAAGCGTGGTAATAAAAAGCAAGGTAAAATAGGTTTGGATGGAATGACTATGGCTTTAGCTCAAGAAGCAGGTTTTGAACTATTAGTGAAAGACATGCAAGAAAGTGGTCCTTTATCAGAGTTATTCAAAGGTAGACAAGATATTTTTGACAGAATATTACAAGACAATTACACGTCTGAAATAATTGGACAGCTTGAGAGAGGCACTGTTAAAATGTCGAGAGGAGCACAAATATCAAATCAAGACGCGCAATCTATAGATGTTCTTGAAAATATAATAAATATGGTTGCTGATGGTAGGGCTGAAAATATAAACGAAGCTGCCCAGTCTGCTCTTGGTCAAATGATTGGTGAGGCAACTAGAGACAAAATGATCGATAGTGGTGTGTTTGATTTACTAGTTGAAACAGAACAAATGTTTGGTAAGCCATTAAAAGAGTTTGATGGGTGGGGTCAGTTTCAAGAAGCAAGAGAGCAGTTTTTAAATGAAACCGCTACTTCAGAAAGCTCTATCAAAGCTTTAGCACAAACAGCAGAAACTATGATAGATCAGCTTCCGCCTGGTTTGTTAAAAATAATGGGACCTGAGTTTTTTGGTTTTAGCAAAAGACTATTAGATCCAGCTGCAACAAAAAAAGATAAGAACGGTAAAATTATACCAGGCGCAGAAGGTAAATATGCTTGGTTAAAAAGAAAGTTTGATGCTAAAGTAGCTGAGTCTGACTCTACCATTTATGGGTTTGAAGACGCAGAAGTTTTACAAGCTGGAACTGGTATAATGGGACAAATAAACACTATATTAGAGAAAGGACCAAAAGAAGGAGAAACTGTAGCTGAGGCAAAAACAAGAAAAATAAATGAAATAAGAGATAAATTTGGTGATAGAATAGCTCGAATAAACGCGGCTAACCCAAAAGCTGTTTCTTTTATACAGCAAAAAATGGCAGAAGTAATTGCTAAAGCAGATCCTTCTAAAAGAAACGAACTTATGACAGGTGTTATAAGACTATTTCAAGGAGCGTCTAGTAATGGTAAGGGAGTTAGAGGTTTGACAACATTATCAATGATTGAGGTTTATGGCGAGTCTATGGCTGTGTCAAACAAAGATGGTAGTGTAAACACTAAGCACCCACTGTATAAGCAGGCAGTTGCAAAAGCTAAAACAATAAAAAGTAAAACACTTACTCAAGATCAAATAATAAAAGGTTTATTAAGACAAAAGGGCGAGCACCAAGACGTTAGTGCGAATGTTAACAGAGAAAACATGAAAACGTTTTTAACACACACAAATCTTTTAATAAACTACCCTAACCAATCAAAATTTATATTAGAAAAGTTAAACGATAATATACAGTTTAATATTAGACAGTACACTCAAGTTCAAAATGTAAAAATAAACTCTGATGTACAAGATGATATACTATCATCAACTAGCTCTTTACAATTTGCTAGAATGTTAGTGCCTACTGTTAAGCAAGCTTTGGGCAACTACATTGATACTAATACTTTTGAAGAAGGTAAAGGCAAAGAATTTGTAATTGATCAAATATGGAAAGGTGTAAACGCGTTAAAACCAACCTCTACAGAAACACTTGTAAAGCAAAACATACAAGACACGGCTGTTAAAAATGGTAGATCAATAAAGTTTAGCAAAAAACCAAAAGGTATTACGGTTTTAGATTTTGATGATACATTGGCAACTAGTAAATCATTAATAGAATTTACAAGGGCAGATGGAACTGAAGGTACTTTAACACCATCGGAGTATGCTAGAGATTACCAATCAATGCTAGGTGAAGGAACTGTGTTTGATTTTTCACAGTTTAACGAGGTTATAGATGGTAAAGTAGCTCCGTTGTTTCAAAAAGCTTTAAAGTTACAAAGTAAGTTTGGGCCAAAGGATATGTTTGTGTTAACGGCAAGACCAGCAGAATCTGCTCCTGCAATTTTTGCTTTTTTACAAGCTAATGGTTTGAATATACCTATAGAAAACATAACTGGTCTAGCAAACTCAACTTCTGAAGCTAAAGCACTTTGGATGGCTGATAAGGTTGGTGAAGGTTATAACGACTTTTATTTTGCTGATGACGCTTTACAGAACGTACAAGCTGTCGACAACATATTAGAGCAGTTTGATGTTAAAAGAAAAGTACAACAAGCTAAAGTTAAATTTAGTAAAGATGCTGGAAAGCAGTTTAACGACATATTAGAAGAGTCTGAGGGTATAAAATCTGAAGCTGTATTTTCAGACGCAAAAGCTAGAAAAAGAGGCGAAAATATTGGTAAGTATAATTTCTTTTTACCACCATCAGCTGAAGATTTTAAAGGTTTAATATATAAGTTTTTAGCTAAAGGTAAAAAAGGAGAACAGCAACTTAAGTTTTTCCAAGATTCATTAATGAGACCTTTTGCTAGAGCTATGAGAGATATTGATACACTTAAGCAAAGGTTGGCTGGTGAGTGGAGAGGTATTAAAAAAGCTTTTCCTAAAGTTAAAAGCGATCTTTCAAAGTCAATTCCAACTGGAGATTTTACATACGACACAGCTATGAGGGTTTACTTGTGGACAAAAGCTGGTATTGAAATACCTGGTATCTCTAAGAAAGATCAAGCTAACATGGTAAAAGCTATAGAGGCTAGGGCTGATATGGTTGAGTTTGCGACTAGACTAAAAAACATAAGTAAAGAAGGTTATCCAGACCCTGGTCAATATTGGAACACGGAAACTATAGCTTCTGACTTAAACAATATAACAGAAGGCGTTAACAGAAAAGAACTGCTACAAGAGTTTATAGAAAACAGAGAAACTATATTTGGTAAATGGCAAAACGGAAAGCTTGTTGGCCCTAACATGAACAAGATTGAAGCTGTATATGGAACTAGATTTAGAGAAGCTCTAGAAGACATGTTGTGGCGTATGGAGAACGGTACTAATAGAAACTTTGGTAGTAATAGACTTGTTAATAGGTTTGCTAACTGGACAAACAACTCTATTGGTGCTATTATGTTCCTTAACATGAGATCTGCTGTTTTACAAACCTTATCTACGGTTAATTTTATAAATTGGCAGGATAACAATATATTTGCCGCTGGTAAAGCTTTTGCTAATCAACCTCAGTTTTGGAAAGACTTTAGCATGTTATGGAACTCTGACATGTTAAGACAAAGACGAAGTGGTTTAAGAACTGACGTTTCCCAAGCTGAACTAGCTGAAGCTGCTTCTGGATCTAAAAATAAAGCCAAAGCTG
>Ga0099799_10077_pt1 | contig 28710 bp, 18 predicted proteins | sample Uncmet6_SortLC_1_FD_89033 | JGI IMG/M metagenome (GOLD analysis project Ga0099799, IMG submission 89033) | Marine eukaryotic communities from CALCOFI LINE 67, Pacific Ocean - CN11_C50_N6_SortLC_1 | ecosystem: Environmental > Aquatic > Marine > Oceanic | place: Pacific Ocean: Monterey Bay...
GCCAATGCTACGGAGGGGACGGAAGCAGGAGCTGGGGCCTCGCACGAGGCTGACGAAGGGACAGATTTCGGGGGGGAGCTCGAAGAAAGGAGGTAGGCCGCCGCTGGGACGGCAGAGCGGCGCAGGTGCTGGACGTAAGCCGCCATGGTTTTGTGTAGTTCGTATTAGTAATATGTTGTTGTTTAATCGGCCACCGTGATCCCGCCGCCTTTGCAAACTCTCGATGATTCCACCCAGATTTTCCGGGTGGGTACATTTGGGCCAGGGTGACGGGAAGCCCTACGCGCCTCCCGAAATTAACTAAATCTACTAGTAGGCAGTCCAAACAATGATCTCTTTTTTTCTTGATCAGCTAACGGTTTTCGAAAATCGCAAACCTGCCGCCTTTATAAATCAAATCAAACAGGCCCAGCCATAAGCGATTCGAGATGGAGTACGTCGCCGACAGTGACTCCGCGGCCCCCAAGGATCCGCCCTCGTCGGCGGCGGCGGCGTCCTTTTCCGTCGCCGAAGAGAACAAGGAGAACTGCCCCCCCCCCGGCACATCTCAACTCGGGCAGGAGGAAAATGAACAGCCTGAGCCAGGCGAGGAGGACTAAGGCGGAACGGAAACGCAGGAGGCCGCCCAGTCCTCCTCCCCAAGCAGACATCGTCTCCTCCGCTCCCATCGCGGCCGAGGAGGAGGAGGAAAATGCAGCGGCGGCACCGGCGTCAGCGTCCTTCTCCTCACCGGCCCTCGCCAATGCCGAGCTCCCCAAGGCAACTTCCGCCTCCCCCTCCGCCCGTGCCACCTCCCCCTCCCCACCCGCCGACGACGACAAGGAGAATAGGTCGGCCTTGAACCCTCACCCTCCCAACTCGAAAAAGAGGAAGAACGGTTCGAGCAAGCTGAAACTGCAGAAGAAGAAGTCCCGTCGTTCTATCCAAGTCGAAAACAGCAGCATGCTCTCCTCCGCTCCCATCGCGGCCGAGGAGGAGGAGGAAAATGCAGCGGCGGCACCGGCGTCAGCGTCCTTCTCCTCGCCGGCCCTCGCCAATGCCGAGCTCCCCAAGGCAACTTCCGCCTCCCCCTCCGCCCGTGCCACCTTCCCCTCCCCCTTCGCTGACGACGACAAGGAGAATAGGTCGGCCTTGAACCCTCCCCCTCTCAACTCGAAAAAGAGGAAGAACGGTTCGAGCAAGCTGAAACTGCAGAAGACGAAGGCCCGTCGTTCTACCCAAGGCGAAAACCCCAGCATCGTCTCCTCCGCTCCCATCGCGGCCGAGGAGGAGGAGGAAAACGACTCTCCCATCGCTCCCATCGCCTCCAGGAAGAGGCCGTCGTCCGAGCTCGCCCCCTCGCTGGCCAATTCGGGGGGCAGATCCTCCGCCTCCAATCAAGCTCCCTCTGCCGTTCCCTCCGTGCACCACCTCACAGAGCAGACAAAGCCCAGTCACACCAGGCGCACCCTCACCGTCCAGGACGTGTTCAAACCGCCCCTCTCCCACTTCTGGCCACCTAAGTTCTCCGCCTTCAATCACCTTCAGGCGGAGATGGTGCCCGTCCTGGCCAAATCGGACGCCAATGTGGTCGTTTCGGCCCCCACGGGCGCGGGCAAGACCGCCCTCTTCGAGATGGCCCTGGTAAGGCTGCTTTTTGATCCCGACCGGGCCCACACCGGGGCCGCCCGCAAGGCGGTGTACATTAGTCCCACCAAGGCCCTGTGCGAGGAGCGGTTCCAGGACTGGTCCACCCGCCTGGCGAAGATGGATCCGACCCTAAAAGTGGCGCTGGTGACGGGGGACGCCGACGCCGGGCAGGCCTCTTCCTGCGACATTGCATCGGCGGACGTCATTGTCACCACGCCGGAGAAGTGGGACGGCAGCACCAGAAACTGCGACTCCGAATCCCTCATCCGATCGGTCAATCTCCTGATGATCGATGAGGTCCACTACCTGGGGGACAAATCCAGGGGATCCACCCTTGAGGCGGTCCTGTGCCGGATGATGAAGACGCAGCGTGTTGCAGTCGGCGATGGCAATGGTGACGAGGCAGGGTTCAGGAGCGACATGCGGAGCGACATGCGCATCGTTGCCGTCTCGGCGACCCTCCCCAACATCGCCGACATTGCCACCTTCATCGAGGCGGAGGGCCATGCGTACTCGTTTGATTCGTCCTACCGGGCCGTCCCTATCGAGGTCCACGTCAGTGACCAGGGATCCGTGGAGACGAACCAGTTCATGTTCGACCAGGGACTGAGCAAAGACGTCCCTGACATTCTAAGGAAATTTTCGAACGATCGTCCATCCATTGTGTTCTGTCACATCCGGAAAGACACAGAGCATCTGGCTGAGAGTTTAGCACGCAAGTATGGGACGGAGCAGCACAAAGCGGAACTCAGCGAAATAGCTCTGGGGACCAAAGTCATGGCCCTCAGGAAATGCCTCCTATCGGGGATAGCTTACCACCATGCTGGGATGGAGGTTCAAGATCGACACCTGGTCGAGAAGGCCTTCTCGGGGGGGCACCTGAGATGCATCTGCGCCACGTCGACGCTTGCGATGGGCGTCAACCTTCCCGCCCACCTCGTGGTGATCAGAGGAACGAACGCTTGGCGCGGCGCGGGCTCGGGCTATCAAGATATCGAACCGGGAACCCTCCAACAAATGATGGGGAGGGCGGGAAGACGGGGACTGTGTTCCAGTGGCACGGTTGTCATAATGACCGACTCCAAATCCAAGCCTCGCTATGAGAAGATCACATCGAGTGATGGTAGCAGCCTCGAGACCCTCGAAAGCCACCTTCTTGGCAGGCTCGTGGAAATCGTCAACACTGAAGTGTCGCGAGGAGTCATAACAAACAAGAGTCAAGCCATTGATTGGGTCAAGGGAACATTCTTCTTCGCCAGGGTCCGTAAGAACATGCACGACAAGTCGGAAGAGCAGCAGGATGCTTATCTCGACCAAGAATGCGATGGGGTGCTCAAGAAGCTTGAAGGGGCCGGCATCATCGAGTTCAAGGAAGACGGTCTTGGAATAAACCCTCTGCCGGTATGCCATGTCATGAGCAAGCATATGGTCGCCTTTGATGACATGGAGGCTATTATAGATCTCCCGCGCGATGCGGGTCCGCCCCAGCTGCTCCAGCTGCTTTCCAAAGTTGAGGGACTCCACAGGCCAGTGAGACGTGACGAAAAGAAGCACTTGGAGGAGGCCTACAAGGCCATCGAGGGTGCTCCGAGCAAGATTAGCATTAAAACTCCGTCACAAAAGGCATTTGTTCTTTTGCAGTGTGCCATCGGCCAGGTGTTTCTCGAAAATTCCACTCTGAGACAAGAAATGTTGCATATGGTTGACCAAGCATCTCGAATTCTTGCGGCATGTAAGGACTACATGGAGGAAGTCCGTTCAAAACACAGTCTGGTGGGTGTTGTGACGGAGCTGACCACCAGCTTGGCCAAGCGTCAGTCCCGGGTTGAGGTGTGCCAAGTTTGTGGCAATCAACACAGTCTGGTGGAGGTTTGCCTCCTGGGCGACCTTGATCCAATGCTTTCCTTGCGACAAATGATTGTCCTCAAGGTGGGCAAGAAGGGTAGAATAATGCCCTGGACTAAATTTACATTCACGTCGGAAGAAGAGGCGCTTCCTTTGATTGTTCTTGGGAGCTACCCAGCCGCCAAGTGCAATCCAAACAGTGCATCAGAGCAGGAGATACGAAAAGAACTCGGGATGGATTCGCAGCAAGATCCGGACACCCCCTGTATATTCTCACGGGTTATTTGGATCGATGTGGTCAATATCAGTAGCGACAATGTGAATGCAGATATTGATTGCTCGAAAATACATGAACTTTTAAGTAAGGATCCCAGTACAGTGGAGGACCACCATCGGCGTCTCCATCTTCAATTGGGTGAGCTGGAAAAGAGAAAGCGCCTACCATGCGTTTATGTTGCAGGGAGTTACGCGAAACGGTCCCTGACATTGATGATTGAAAAAGGGCTCGTCATAAAGGTGTTGGACTGGCCTCTTCTAGGTCTAGCCCTGTATAGAAGCCTGTATAGAAGCGGAGACCAAGACATGGCCCAGCACCTTTTTTTTGGTGTAAGAGGGGTGCACCCAAGCAATCATTTAATGTCAGGTAGATACAGCGAGGACGAGAAAGCCTTTAAGTTTGCCATGTCAAAAGTCTTGGCGATAGGCGAATTGAGCAAGTCGGACAACAACTTTGAAAGGAGTTCCAGTTCCATTGAGAAGGCCTTTCTGGAACTGCTTGAGGAGGAGGGTAAAAATATTGTAAAGAGGCTTCAACTTCGACTGGAAAGACGACCATGGTTGATGAATGAACTCTACAATGACAAAAAGCGAGTTCTATTTGAGGACAAGCATATGAAACTCAGACATGCTCCCCTGGAAAGGAAGTCCTTGTTTGAGGCGATGAAGACTTGGAGGAGTAAGCTTGGGTCAAGCTCTGCCTTTATTCAGTTCATCATGAGTGGCACCTTGTACAGGACCCTGGACAACGCTGATATGAATTGTGAATTGGAGACATGGTTCAATAAGCTTGAAACGAATAAAAGATTCGTCACCTTTATGTACGGCAGTGTGTTAACAAGGCTGACTACCCAGAAGAAGTTTTTTGACGATTGGTTAAAAGAAGTCCAAGATCTAAGCAAAACAAAGGATGAGGGGCTGTCTTCCTTTGTTACTTTATTTGCTTTGGGCACCTTTGTAAAGGCCATAGCTGAGAACGAAGAACGGAATAAGAATGCACAATCAAAAATGAGTATCCTGAAGGTGAAGGAGTTCACTAAGCAATGTAGGGTGAAAAAAGCCGCCGAATTGAAGAAGTGGCTGGCTACATCTGGCTCCTCTGGCCTTGAAATTGGAGAGTGGGCATGCACGGTGAAGGGATGCTCGAAGCTGAGGCAGTCTGGGTGTAACGGCATGTGCATGGCTCATAACACAGAAGCTGGGAATGCCGTGCCTCGTCCGGTCACCCAGACATGCACGGTGAAGGGATGTTCGAAGGCGAGGCAGTCTGGGTGTAACGGCATGTGCATGGCTCATAACACAGAAGCTGGCAATCCCGTGCCTCGTCCGGTCGCCCGGACATGCACGGTGAAGGGATGTTCGAAGCGGAAGCAGTCTGGGTGTAACGGCATGTGCAAGGCTCATAGCAGAGAAGCTGGGAATCCCGTGCCTCGTCCGGACGCGCAGACATGCACGGTGAAGGGATGCTCGAAGCTGAGGCAGTCTGGGTGTAACGGTATGTCATAATATAATATTATTATAAAATATGCATTAATTATATACGAGAGTATGCTATACTAGCTAGAGTATACGAGCTCGAAACTCGTACGTAGCTAGTAGTATATAATATGGTTACATACTGTACGTATTATGGGGAAATCGTAGGGTTTGGGGAGATCCCCTCACTTTGGAGGAGTTGAGGTTTTACGCAGAAGTACCCGAAAGCTATCAAATTGATTGCAAATTGAATTTGTACAGCAGACGAAGGTTAGGGCCACGAGGCTAGCTAGTATGCTAACTTGTACGTACGTGATACATACATATTTAGACAAATTTTTAATAATAATATGATTAAGATAAAATACATAAATCAAGAAGTCAGCTAATAGAATCAACAATAGGAATTGCAATAGGTCTACTTTGGCATGACAAAGGCTCCAGGGCATCCCGCAGAGGAAAACAGTGTAGGGTTGTCATCTGGACTGGTCATGGCACTCAGCTCTGACATCTCCTTAGCTGAGAGCTTGAAACCGAATGCATCGGCCCTGACCTTGACTCCGTCCGCGCACTTGCTCCCCTCCCGACAGGCGCTCGTACCCAGCCCGAATTCGGTCGTAGGGCGGACACTCACCGCTGCCCCATAATTATTTAATTAACATTTATTTACTCGAGCGTATGTTAAAAAATAATAATATTATTTACATACGAGTACATGTCGTGTAAATATTTATAAGCAAGAAAAATGATAGGCAGATATGATGTACTAGAGTATGTGTATGGTACCTCTGTCGGTAAAGAAAGAGGCAGCATTAGCAATATCAATACAAGTCGTCGTAGGCGTCGTAGTCTCCCCCGTAGCCGTAGCTTTCATCCCCTGCTTCAGGAAAGCTGCCAAAGCCTCCATCACTGTAGTCGAAGTCATCTCCAAGTGCACCGTCGAAGACTGACTCGGCTCTTGATCTTGCACTTGCTGCAGTGACTGCCTCTTGAGCTCTCTCGCGTGCGATACGCAACGCTTCGGCCGCATCAAAGTGTGTCTGTGCCATATGTCTCAAATCTTCGTTGATGTCCCCGCCCTTCAGTGTAGAAATGATACTCTCATCGAAAGCTACATTCATGGTCGTGTCAATAAAAAGTTCCAGATTGAAAGCCTCTCTGGAACGAAGAATAGCAGCGGCCAATGCATCCGCCGCTCGTTCATCAAGAAAACAATGGCGCATTCCCAGCGAGCATCTTGTGGAGTGCTTGTTCTTCTGTTCTATTGCATTGTCATTGCTTTCGTCGATAATTGCGTCGGCAAATGTGCGAGCGCCGCACTTTTTCATAGTTTTGGAATCCTCGCCGAACGAATCACCCTGTTCCAATACTTCATCTTCGTCGTCATCGCTGTCCGCACTGGAGGAAAAATTGCTAATGCCGGCTTCCTTGGCAACACTCTGTATTTTTTTACTGAAGTAAGACATGTATGCTTTTCCAGTAGCGCTCGCCTTGCTTTTGAGAAGGCCTGCCTGGCCTTTCTTCTTTTTTACCTCCATCGTACCTAGCTCATTACCGCTTAAGTCGACAGAATACTCGCCATTGCCATTGGATGCTAGTAAACAAAGTGCTTTGCCAACTGACATCGCCCCATCGGCTCGTATCGAGCAGCTTCTAATGACAAGGGAACGGAGCACGCCGCGCTCGATCCCAGTCGCCAGAGCAGAAGCCCCTCTATCGGTCACTTCCTTATTGTTGCTTAGATCGAGTTTCGTCATAACGTGAGTACTTTTTGTAAAAGCCAACGCTTTGCCTAGCGCAATAGCACCATCATCCGAAATCTTGTTGTTGCTGAGGTCGAGAGTTCGGATACATCCAGGATTATCTCGTATTGCCATAGCCAAAGCCTCACAACCAGCGTCTGAAATACCGCAAGAAGATAAATCGAGCGTATCTAGAACAGGTCTGTTTCCATCACGAGAAGCAGTTCGTAATGCGGCAGCCAGCGCAGCTGCTCCGGCGTCCCCAATCAGATCGTTGCCAGTCAAATGAAGGGAAGAAAGTCGACGTCGCCATTCCTCTCCATCTGTCTGTCCCGGCAGGTATAATTTTGCGAACTCAAGAATACCTTTCCCAATTGCGCGGCAAGCTGATGGATTCAGTCCGCAACAATCTAGACGTAGAATGCGCGGACAACAGCCATCTTTATTCTCAATCAAGCTTCTTAATGCCGTGCTAAACTCGCGCTGCTGGCTCTTCTTGTGAGCTTCGCCAATGCCATTGAGAGACATATCCAAGGTTTCCACGTACAATGGTGACTTCTTCGTTGCGGCGTAGTCGCCAGCTTTGATAATGCCGGTGCCATTCAAGGAGACGCCCTCGCCTGTTTGAGTGTCTGAATCGATTTCTTCAACGAAAGAGTTGTCGCTCGTCTTGTTCCTCGGTTGGGACATATTGACCAAAGACTGGAAAACTGTCGAAGCACCTACGGATGTCAGTTGATTGGTTCTCACTGAAAGTTCTATCCAAACCTCCCCGTTGAAATCACCTTTATTGCCTTCTTGTTGCGATATGGCCTTCATTACTTGAACAGCACCAGCGTCTCCTATAAGCGTCGACGACAAGTCCACAGATAACCTCGACGCTCTGTCCCCAATTCGGCCTACGCTTTGGCGAAAAACTTCTCGTAGTTTTGAGCCTATAGAATTTGAAATATAATCCGAAGAACGGTGGTGCTCAAAAGATAAATCGAGGGTGTGCTTCGGGGAAAGCGAGGAGGCAGTGGTAGACGACGTAGCTTGAATATAATATGTCATTATCACGGCTGCAGTCCATGCTAGGCGATTCGAACCCAATAAAGGCTCTCGCCGACCGCGCTTTCGGATCACGTTGGACTGCATGCTCTAAAGAACTATTGTGTTCCGTAGAAAACGATGAGCCTCCGCTGGGTGGCACGAGACCAGCGTCCTCTCTAAGAAGAATGTGTCACCGTTGCGGTGCGAAATGTGGGTACATGTATGTGATGTCAAGCTGTGTGATGTGTGACGTTCGCTGTTCGGTGTGGGCGCGGTAGCTACCAGCCAGGGATGGATACATACTACTATGCATACTAGTACTAGTACTCCGAGTAGCTAATTCATTAGATATAAACGTTTATCACCGAACACGACCCGGCCCCCTCTCCCTGGAGTATACTACTCGTAGCTAGTCTAGGAGTAAATTCACCCTGGAATATAATACACGCGCGTGTATGCATATTATGTACTAGCTAGTAGGAGATGAAGCAGCAGTCGTACGTACTAGAGTATGCATACCCCAGTACGCCTCCGTCTGTGGCCAAAAGCCAAGAAGAACGTACAGGTGTGTGTACTGTAACTCGGTATCTTTTCGTGACACCTCTTTGACACTATATATATATAGTATAATTAGCCTCCAATCCAGTGGAGTAAGAGTGATGCGCCATGGAAATGTCAAGGCGTAAGATTCTGGAGAACTGGAGCCTATGGGCGGCCGAGATCCTGGTCATCTCAGTTATGCCTTTTCTATACGGAGCTCAAACACGTCTAGTCTTCATCTACTTCGTGAGATATCGCCAAGACTCTATTCAAATCCGGAATATTATATTCGAATCCACAAAGATCCGACTGAGATCTTTCAGTGACACCAACCTCCCAAAGATATCCATACTATGATCTCTCGATCGTGCGGTTATCGCGATCATTCGCAGATAAGTTCTATCACTATCACAGCCATAATTTATATTAATGAATTTGCGTCAACTCGCAAATTGGCTCCTTGCCTAACATCAGAATTAGCTTACGTCAACTCGTTTGTTAATCGAATTCGAGAAGTTGAGTTGATCTCAACATACCGAATCCCACAACTGTTTCTATACTGCCGCAGTCAGAAATCACCTGTCAATCGAAAGTTACGAAACGTAAGTAATATAATTTTATTGTGCGGTCAAGATCACGGCGACGGGATACGTCCAAAACAGGACTCAAGGGGGTCAATGAACGAACGTAGCCGCCATATCTCTAAAAAGTACTACTAGCTAGAACTTACATGTTAGTATACGCAGCCAGACAATTACGAGCTCCACTTAGCAGCTAGCTAGCCAACCCCTTCCTCTCAAAAATCAAAACATAGCTCTCTGAAACGCCAATGAGTTGTGGCATAGTCTCCTCTACGTGAAGATCCTGAATGCTGTACCACTGTCCAGACGCTTTGTGTTGCACGTGGCAGGAATATGTGCCCTCCTGGAGCACATCGCGCTGCTCCTCTTTCCCGACTTCGGCGGGGATATTATGCGTAATGTTGGCGACCAAATCGTACTTGTCCGACAGCAGGTCTGGAAGGCTCTTGGTAACGAAATCAACGCACGCCTCGACGAGTTCCGCCTTCTCCACCATAAATGCCGCAATGTCTGCCTGCCCATGCTTGGCAAGGAGCTTCTTTAACTCCTTCACGCCCATGCATCGAACCTCTTTCTCGGTCGGTGGGATCGTCCTTTGACCGCCCTCCGGAAATACGTACGGGCTGAGGTCAAGATTCTTGATAGGGAAAGACACAATGGTCGGGTTCTTTTCCACTGTGAATTCGTTTTTCTTGAATCTTGTGAGATGTAGCACGAGGTAGCTGGGCAGCGTTCTGAGTCTGTACCGCCGCTTTTGCGCGACTCCGCCCTTCCCGATAGCGTCACTAAAGGACGTGCCATCAAATTTTCGCAGAACGGACACGAGAGGCTCCTGTGGGATGACTAGCCCCCCCTCCTCGTCCTTGAACAATGGTTTCTCAGGTATATCGAGGGTGAGCTGAAGGAAGCGCGTGTCGGTCGTTGTTTCCTCGATCTGCACCTTCTCCGCCTCTGCCTTTCGCCTCTCCCTCGCCGCCTCTTTGGCCTTGATGGTATCCTCGTCGTCGCTGCCCGCCCGATCGTCGTCATCACCTTCATCCTCTGGAACGCCTTCATCAGTCTTTTTCCGCTGTCTAACCGTCACCTCTACAGTACCCTGGAAGATATCGTGGATGACAGATGAGCCCGGTTTTCTCGTCCCGCCCACCCCCACGTGCAGATGGTGCAGGAGCCAGGCCAGGAACTCCCCAGCCTCAGCCTGCCTTCCGATATGGAAGCGCTTTCCAGATGCCACGCTGACAGCCTGAACAAACATATGCGGGTCAACAGTCGACTTGAAGCGGCCGTCAGACCACATCTTGCGGACCAGCTCGCCGAAACAACGCGCAAGCTCAGAGTGGGCCGACGGATCCGTGGGAGGGGAGGTACCGGCGTTCCCGAGCTTCCGTTTCTTCTTCTTCTGCTTCTTCTGATCCTGCCCCTTCCGCCCATTTGTGGCTGCGACAAGCCCACCGCTTCCGCCACTGCTGCCAGCACCGCTCCCGCCAGTCCCACCCAGCCGGAGGAAGAAATCCCTTAGGGACTTTACGTGCGCCAGGGCCTGGACAGTTGCGTTGATGTAGTCGGTTTTCTTCAGATTGTTGAGCCCAACGAAGCCCGGCAGGTACCTTCTCCCGAAGAGATCCCTCGCCAGGGCCTTGCTGGAGTCCAGCGCCATTATTGTCCCCGCCGCGTACGACGGGTGGAGCGCGGCCCCAATATCGGCGAGGGACGGATCGCGTACCTCGTACCCGTCCGGGAGGCAGTGGAAGGTTCCCCTCGACAGGTGCACGTAGACCGCGTGTCCAGTGTCGACCGAGTGCGTGTAGGCCGGGGTCGACCTGCCCCTGCCGCGGAAAAACTTGCCGCACACCAGGCAGCAGTACACGTGAGGCCCGGCCTCGAGGGTGACGGAGCAACTAGGCTCGAAGTCGAAGTCGAGGTGGGTCCGGTTGATGGTGTCAAGGTAGGGGCAGGCTTCGGCCGCAGAGGCCGTGGTGGCGGCGGCCTCACTTGACGCCATATTGCTCAGGGTCCCTCCTTGGATTCCTTGCTCGCCGTGATCATCAAAGACGATGAGAGGGGGTGGCCGTGTGGGAAGTATTGTCGGATATGGGATATGGGATGGGCGCCGACCAGGCAGCTCGCGGGATATGGGGTATGTGCGGCGCGGGGCGGCGTATCGAGTATGCTACTACTCTAGCTAGTATACATACTATGCATAGCTAGCTATAATACGATCTCGCGTCTTAATACTCTAGTACTGTACATGATGTACTCTAGTGGTATGAATTACTCGTAACATGTACAACGCTATGTTTTGTACGATGCGGCATTTTGGCATATTTGATCCATTAGAACAATAGCAAAGGCAAGCGATGCGGAGACGAGATCTGCCCGCGGCATCCTCCATTATGACCACCTTTGCGGTGGCAGCAATGGCCCTGTCCCCTACGCCCCTCCCCTCGGGCCCCGACGCCATGGTGAGGCAGGCCGCGTCGGCTGTCACCCTTGCCCTCACCGAGGGGGAGGTCCACCGCCAGACAGTGCGGATGCCCCTGAGCGACGCCATGTACGCCGAGAAGGAGGAGGGGTTCGTCGCCGACCGTGCCCTGGGTTGGCAGGGAGGGCCGACGGAGACCCTGCGATACCTCTCCCCGATGGCAGGGAGGCTCCTGCAGGAGGTGAGAACGGCCGAGAACACGGGGGGTTTACCCGCCAAGATCACGGAGCAAGTGCTGCTGGACTTCGACGGCAGCTCGCTGCTTACGGCCGAAAGCCCCGCGGGTCCGCTCTACGACGTGCAGGCCCTGCTCCAGGCCAACACGGACGACTACTACCTCAAAACGGTCAAGGCAATCGAGGAGCAGTTTAGCGACACGCCTGGGAAGTCGCCGAGGCTGTTTCTGCTGGTGAATCCAGCGTGGCGGGACAGGGGAAGCTGGGGAATGTTGGGAGGGAAGAAAGCGCAGGAGCTCGTACTGAATAGGTATGAGACGACCTTCGCAATGGACCAGTTCATTGTGCGGGGTCAGCAGGTCAGCTTGGTCAAGTCCTGGCCCCTTGCCTGGACCGTGTATCTGAATGCTGCCAATGGAGATGCCGCTAGCGAACCCATCGGCACCTTCGCAGAAAGACCAAAATACGAGGAAATAGATATCTTATTGCGCTCATGACACTAATGCAGCTAATAGACTGGAATAGATGCTAAGTAGCTATGTATTGAGCAAAGAGACCTAGAGATGGAAGATACTATAGTGTGTACTTGACTGGAATTACTGCGCGGCGGTCTCTTCACTTCCATCCCTCCCTTCCTCCGTCTCATCGGCCAAAGTAGCACTTATGTCACTATCAGTATCATCTGTCTCGTCAGTTTTCAAAACATCCACCTCGACCTCGGCCGGTTCGCCAAGGCGGGAGTCTACCGCCTCGTCCGCGATGCCTTCTTCGTCGTCGCTTGTAACCGCAGCTTCTGTAGCCACCGCTCTCTCGTCCTCGTATCCTCTATCTTCGTTCGGCTCGTGGTCAAACAGCTCGTCGGCAAACAGCTCGTCGGCAAACGACTTGTCGCCCTCTAGCTGCCTAAGGAGCAGCCAGTGGCGATCTTCTAAATCCTCGAGGACATCCATCATCATGTCCCTCTCAGTCCGCACCCTGCGCAGAACTCTAGCTGCATCCTCCACGGCCATACGCGTCTGCTGGTTCTTAGCTCTGAGCTTCCGAGGATCTCCCCTCCTACTGCGGCCTATTAGGAGTTTCTTCTGCATCGCGGCGTCGGCCTTGAGCACAAGCACCCTCTCCTCCGCGTCAACTACTAGCTCCTCCTTCTCCTCCACGCGCTTCTCGGCCTCCTGGATGTCCTTCATCGCCATGAGCGCGGCGTGCGTTCGGGCGTCGATCCCGCCCATGACCTCTCCCTCTGGTCCCCATGCCTGCACGCCGCTGGGGGGGACACGGTCGATGTCCTCGCTCTCGCGATCCTCCCAGGATCGCCTTCGGCGTTTCTTCTTCGATCTTTTTGCCCTCGGCGCGGCCCTCCGCAGGCTAGTCACGTCCTCAGCAGAGGTGTCGATCACCCCATCTTCAATGTCAGGATCAATGGCGGCGTCCATGGCGTCGTCGCCGATCCCTCCTGCACTAATGGACGCGCCATACTCCGCCACCGGCGGCGCCCCGTCGTCGTCCTCTTCCGTAAAGCGGTACGCATAACCCGCCCTTCGACGACCCCGCGTTCCTTCTCGCTGTGTCGCGTCCCTCGGCACCGGAGCGCGGCCAATCTTCTCCTCGTATTCCATCGATTTGCGGTCTAGATCCCTCGCGTCGAAGCCAAATGCACTGTCGATTGCACCCAGAATCGATTGGCTGTTTGCCCCCCGCATTTTTCGCCCTTTCGGACGCTTCCCCCCCCTTTTTTGTCCATTTCTAGCCAATGGTTGGTCGTAGCGATCATCGCCCGAGTATTCGTCGTCTTCATAATTATCGCCATCATCGAACCAAGATGAGACCTCGTTGGCAGCCCAGTTGGCGTTGGCCCGTCCACTTCTTCGGCTTCGTCGTGAAGATGCCCTTCTCTCGCCATATTGATCATATAAGCTATCGTCATCTCTCGCACGGCGTCGGCTCCTGGGAGGTGGGGGTCGTGTGGAGCGCTTTTCTTCCATCGACAGTCCTGGAAGCAATGGACGTGGGATTTCGGGCTGGTCTCGCTGTGCTCTGCTCCGCCTTATGCCCCTATCTTCCGAAAAGTACTCATCGTCGTCAAAAAGATCGTCAAGTTCATCCTCTTCATCCCAATCATCATCCCACATATCATCAGCGCCACGCCGTCCCCTTTCATTGTCGCCACGAGGTGTGCGCCTTGGCGCCGGCAGCCCCTCTACCGAACGGATGGCATCAAGACCGGAAAACTTCCCCTTGGTGCCACCAAACATGGTCCGATCAGTCGACGATGTAGTCTCAGATGGATCGAAACCATACCAAAAGAATCGATCGTAAATGTTCTTGAGCACGGGAGGGGGGGGGGGGAGTTCCGGAGCGGAAGGTGGTCTTCTGGACAGGCCCAGACCGCCTTCGGGAGGGCGGCCGACCGTACCTATCCTCTGACCTGCTTCGACTTCGACTTCGTCCCCTTCTCTTGGTATCTGGTTGTGGATCACCAGTAGACGGCGGCATTCGACGTCTTGTGCGGCTTCTGGACCTCCCCGACTCCGACGATGGGTACGGGTCGAGACCGCCTGAGGGATTCGACCAGAAATTTCCCGCTGTGCGTGTCTCATCTTCGTACTCGTCGTACTCGTCGTACTCGTCGTACTCGTAATCATATTCATCGTCCCATTCCTCCTCGTCTTCGTAGTAGTCATCGACACTCGGACGGCTAAGGGCACTACTTGGGGACTTCAAGTCCTTCTGGCGGGGCATTCTTCGGAGCTCCTCTGCCTCAGATGAACCGGTTGGTTCCGCGAAGCCAGAATCGGCAGGGGCGGACTGCCTTCGCGGTCTCTCGACATAGTCATCATCGTCGTAGTAGTCATTCTGCACCTCTCTTCTACGGGCGGGCCGCTCCCAGCGTAGTCGGCTGGTCGGAGGGGAAGCTGAGAACCGGAAGCGACAAATCGGCGCAAAGGCGTGAGATGGCTGATGCGGCTTCAGCAGGAGTAGGAGCAGGAGGGCGGCGACTGCGACCCTCATCTTTGCTGTGATCAATCAGAGGCTGGAGCGGCCGACCCCAAAATTGAGGTGAAGCTGGGATCTCTTGCAGTCGGACGATTGTTTAGGTTCAATTAGTGTACTTGAACGGAACCGATTCTTTTCATGCATCATGCACAATTCGCACGGGGCGGTTGGCAGGCACACGCAGAGAAGTCACCAGTCAGACAGACAGTACTCAGCATTAGGGAATCAGGTGCAGTGGAAAAGATGATAATATGGTACGTGCGTGGTGCGTTAAGCTCGCGCGCGCCGAAGCGTGTCATGTCGTAAACTGGCAGAATGGCCAAATGCTCATAACTACTAGCTACTAGCTAGTAGTAGGAGTACGATCGTACCAAGGTACTTGCGTTACGTACCACTAATATTACTAGCTATGCATACTACCTCTAGTATGCATAGTATACATACACGCTCGTACACGGGAAGCCTGTCAGATCGACTCTATCTTGACGCAAGAGATCCCGAGTTCGGTTACTACCAAACATGATGAAAAACCAGACCGCTAACATGGCACATCTAGAATTCCTTGTTGGATTGTTTATAATAATTTTATTTTCAGCAGCGGCAGCGATTCTGTCGGCTATTTTTCTTGATACTTGTGGGTAAATGTCGCGGATAGCATGACTTGTTACAGCGTCACAAACGCTCCCTCGACCGTGGAGCGCCCGTTGATCATTCGCAAGATGCAGATAAAGCTCAAACACTTTTCTACATCATGGTAGCAGCCTTCTCCTTGACCTCGTTGATGTCGCCAACCATGTAAAAGGCGCCCTCAGGGAGAGCGTCGTGATCGCCGGCGATGATCTCACTGAAGCCCTTGATGGTGTCCTCAAGGCTGACGAACTTGCCGGCAGTGCCGGTGAAGACCTCAGCAACGTGGAAGGGCTGGGACATGAACTTCTGGACCTTACGGGCGCGGGAGACGGTGAGCTTGTCGTCCTCGGAAAGCTCGTCCATGCCAAGAATGGCGATGATGTCCTGGAGACCCTTGTAATCCTGAAGGATCTTCTGGGTGGAACGGGCGATCTCGTAGTGCTCCATTCCGATGACACGGGGGTCAAGCATACGGGAAGTGGAGTCGAGGGGATCGACGGCAGGGTAGATACCGAGCTCGGCAATCGCGCGGGAAAGGACGGTGGTGGCGTCCAAGTGAGCGAAGGTGGTGGCAGGGGCGGGATCGGTAAGATCATCGGCAGGGACGTAAACGGCCTGGACGGAGGTAATGGATCCCTTGGCAGTGGAGGTAATACGCTCCTGGAGCCCACCCATGTCAGTGGCGAGGGTGGGCTGGTATCCGACAGCAGAGGGGATACGTCCGAGAAGAGCGGACACCTCAGAACCGGCCTGGGTGAAGCGGAAGATGTTGTCAACGAAGAGGAGCACATCTTGGCCCTCCTCGTCACGGAAGTACTCGGCGATGGCGAGGCCAGTGAGGGCGACGCGGGCACGGGCTCCCGGGGGTTCGTTCATCTGGCCGTAAACAAGGGCGGCCTTGGAACCATCCGTGGCGCCAGTGGCCTCGTCAATCTTGATGACGCCTCCCTCAATCATCTCGTGGTAGAGATCGTTACCCTCACGGGTGCGCTCTCCGACACCGGCGAAGACGGAGTATCCTCCGTGGTTCATGGCGATGTTGTTAATGAGCTCCATGATAACGACGGTCTTGCCGACTCCGGCACCACCGAAGAGACCAATCTTACCTCCCTTGGCGTAGGGGGCGAGAAGGTCAACAACCTTGATACCGGTGACGAGAATCTCCTGGGACTTGCCCTGCTCAGTGAAGGTAGGGGGGGAGCGGTGGAGGGGAGCGAACTTCTCCTTGCCCTTCTCGAAGATGGGGCCCTTCTCGTCGACGGGCTCGCCGATCACATTAATGATGCGGCCGAGGGTCTCGGGGCCGACAGGAACCTGAATGGGGGCGCCGGAGTCGACGCACTCCTGGCCACGGACGAGGCCGTCGGTGGACTCCATGGCAATGGTGCGCACGGTGTTCTCTCCGAGATGCTGGGCGACCTCGAGGACGAGGCGCTCCTCACCATCAGCGACCTTGACCTCAAGGGCGTTGAGAATCTTGGGGAGCTTCTCGTCGAACTTGACGTCGACGACGGCGCCGATCACCTGGGTGACCTTGCCGTTGCTCATGGCGGCGGCAGAGCCGCTGAAAGCACGGCGGCCAGCGCCTGTAAATGCAAGACGTGAGAGTTCCATTGAAAAAGGCGACAAGATCAAAGGTGAGAAAAAAATGCAGTAATGGGTCACGTCCGTCGAAGAAACATAGTACGTTCCAATCCATGGGGGTGGTTGAAAAGGACCGAAGGGGCGGGTGGGGATTCGTCCAGCCTCGTCATCATTCCTCCATCGCTCAATTCATCGGTACGCAGCAGCAAAAGCCGTGTAAAAATGTATTCCAACCGTTGCTCGTGTCAGTATAAAGGCCACACAAAGTACGGGCACGCCACGTTATGCCGATACTTGCTTGGGGCCGCGGAGAAGGGTCCGGCCCCCTTCGTCGGCGGCGTCCAATGGGCACCTTCGCCGGTTGCTACCACGCCCAATCCATTGATCTGGCTCCGACGACGTCCACATCCGTCCAAGTCATTTGGAATCCGACGTACCGATCTGGGCGATTTTGGTAGCAGCCAACATCTCTAGCAGAGTGTGGAAGGAAAAAGCCGCCGACCGCGAAGGAGGTTAAGATTTGCTTTGCACATTGCCATAGAATGGGTTATGAGCCATATTCGGACGGTATCGATCAAATTCCAGTAAAAATAACTTAAATAAGTGGATGAAGAGACACTTCTATTATTCCTCCATCACATAAATATGATATATATTAGTTAACCAATGGACTCTATAAAGTGTCTTCAAAAATACAAGATTACAAACTAATTTTGACTTTTGAGACGCGTTACGTCCGTCCCTGGAAGATTTCCCGTGCTGGCCGCGTGGCTGGCGGCCTTTTTCCGCCTTCGGCTCTTGTTTCGCCGAAAGCAACTAAAAACGTATTCATCCGCGCGTGTAAGCCGTTGATATCCTTGCTCGTTGTTGCTGTGTGTCTTGTGTTTGCAGTGGGAGCTGCTTTCTTCCGATACGCGCCGATACCACGCCATCTGCATATTCCACCCCCGTCACGAAGGCAACCAACCATGCTGGCCCGCACCGCATCCCTCCGCCGGACCCTCCCGACCCTAGCCCGCCGGGCCATGTCTTCGGCCCCCGAGGCCTCCGGGAGCATGACCCTTAACTTCAATCTCCCCCACGAGACCATCTACAGCGAGGCGAAGGTGTCGCAGGTCATTGTCCCAGGCTCCTCCGGAGAGTACGGAGTCACTGCCGACCACGTTCCCATCGTTGCCCAGCTCAAGGCTGGTGTCCTGCAGATTATCCACGAGGGCCAGGCCGAGCCAGAGAAGTACTTCGTCGCCGGGGGCTTCTCCCTCACCCACCCCAACTCGGTCACGGTGAGTTTTTTGTCCGTTTTTAATTCCTTATTCGTTCGTAGTTTTGATATTTAAACTCGTTGATTGGAATATGTGAATTGATTTTCATATTTGTATTCCTAACTTTCCCCATCCCATCGCCGCGCCCCATCCGCCCCCCTGCCCTCCCTGCCATCGAACAGGACATCTCCTGCCCGGAGGCCGTCAAGATCGATGATATCGATCCTGCCGAAGTGACCAAGAACTACGAAGCCGCCAAGGCCGCTTTTTCGTCCTCCGAGTCGGGCTCTGTCGCCCAGGCCGAGGCCCAGATCGATGTTGAGACCAACCGTGCCATGGGCGCCGCCGTTGGCCTAAACCTGGCCTAGGCTGTTAGTAGAATGCCCTAAGCGTGCGGCAAACGACCGCGAGGTCGCCACTGGCGTGCAATGGTATTGTTTGGTGGATCAGCGAGGATGGATGGACACATGTTTCGACCATTTTCGATGGATGATCTTCGGAGCGCTGGACGTTGGGGTGGACAGCGATGGGTGGAGAAGGACAGGAGGCAACTGAGGACGTCCTCTGTGTTTTCTAACAGTGGCGTGTGGTAGAAGAATCGCCTGGGGGGCCAGGAAGACATTCCTTGGACGGTTTGTTGCGATTGTAGAATAAAGACCGCTCCCACGTCAAAGTTTAGCCAGGACCAAGTTACCCTATTAATGTTACCTTTTTCTCTCAGAGCCTCACTGCCATCACGCCCACAGGACGAGGACGCCTTTCTTGTCCACTGATGCAACCTGCTGCCCATTGGTACCACCCCTGCCCCAGGCGACGCCTCCCACAGCGGCCGCGTGGCCACCCAGTTTCTTCTCGAGCTTTCCATCGGCCACGCGCCAGACGAAGACCTCCCCCGTCCCGGCTGATCCAGCGGCGGCGTAGTTACCGTCCGGGCTCAGGGCGCAAGATGCATGGTTAGTCAGGGTCCGGAAATCGGGATGGGACATGGTCTGGACCGTTGTGCAGGTACGAACGTCGACAAGCTTCAGGGTTGAGTCTCTCCCATTCGTCAGGAGCTTGGTATTATCCGCTGGATTGAAGTGCACTGAAGTAACCCCCCCCTCGCTGACGCTGGGAATGTCCGCGCTCCGATCGCCGGAGCGAACATCCCAAAACCTCATCCCGCCGTCCATGTGGCCGGAGACCACAGTTTGCGCGTCGCTCGAGACGTCGAGGCAATTGGACGTCGAGCTGTGCCGCATCGTCGCCCCGTGCCGGTAAACGTTGCGGGAGATATCCCAGATCTTCAGCGACCTGTCAGCCGATGCGGTGACAATCTCCTTCTCATTATGGAAGAGCCGGGCGCAGGTGATCTTGTGAGCATGACCGACGAGCTGATGGATCATCCGCTGCGTTCGGAGGTTCCAGACCCTGCAGGTCTTGTCGCTCCCGCATCCTACCACAAGGCCTCTGCCGATATCAAGCCCCAGCATTGGATGTCCGCTCGCCCCTCTCAAGATTGCCCTCTGCTGGCCGGTGTTGGTGTCCCAGATCTTGACGGTAGAGTCGGCGCTGCCCGTCGCTACCAGGTCGGTCCCGGTAGAATCGTACCTAACGGCGGTGGCCTCCTGCATGTGCGCCTGGAGGGTGTGAAGAGGTTTGGTGGGCAGGACGACGCCCATGGCACCGAACATCCGTTGCCCCTCCCCGTCAACGTTTTCCTTTGAATCGTCTGTCCCGTCGCCCCCGATCTCCAGTCCCCCGCCCTTGGTCCGCCTCCACCCGCCCTTCCCTCGCTTCAGCTCCTCCTCCTGCTTCTTGTTGAGCGCCCTCAGCATCTCCACCTCCTTCTTCAGCCTTTCGATAATGTCGTTCATCTTGTTGACCTGGTCCACCACCTTCTCCTTCTCCGACACCACCCGCCCAATGAGCTCGGAGTTGACCTTCTCGAGCTCTTCATTCCTCTCCTGCAGCGTCCTGATGCTGTCCTTGAGGCCCGTGTACTGCTTCTCGGCCAGGTCGGTCCTAGACTGGGCCTCATCGAGCTCCGTCCTCAGACCGTCCATCCTCCGCCCCGCCTCGGCCCTCTCCTTCTCCAGCGCCTCGATGGCTGCCTCCCTCGCCGTCGCCGCGTGCTTGAGCTCGGCGAGCTCGTTGGCCGCCTTGAGCGCCCCCGCGGACGCCTCCACCTCGGACCGGAGCTTGGTGTTGAGCTGATCCTGCAGCCGCTCGATCTTCTCCCTCTGCCTTCCCTCCGTCCTGCTGGGGCCCTTCCCCCCCCCCCCCCCCCGGCGCCCCTCCGCCCCCCAGATTCTCGGAATACCGGTCCGAGAGGCGGGAGCGCTCCCTCCGCTCGCCCTCCAGCGCCGCGGTGAGGCCGTCCACCGTGGACCGGAGGGCGCGGTTGGATTCGTGGACGGCGGAGAACGGCTCGGTCTCGCGGGCGTTGCGCTCCAGGATGCGGCCGTACAGGTAGGACAGCACGTCGGGCGCCGCCGGGGGGGGCGGGGCTTCCGCCTCCGCCGATGCTGCCACTGCCGTCGTCATGTCATGCTTCGTTCGGCCTTCGGCTGATGGGGGGACGTTTCATGGTGCGACAATCGTCTTGACCGGCGGGTAACACATCCACCGTATCTCCATTTTCCGGGTGCGAGAACACCGTACGAGTCGTAAGATGCATACGTAGCTATTCGTATGCATACTAGCTAGTACCTAAGCAGAACAATACTAGAAACTACTACGTACGAGCTCGTACGAGTCGTACATACATACATACATACATACATACATACATAATATTTACATTGACATCATGTATTACGAGCTAACTTGAAAGCACGACTTCAAAAAGGCTTCAGGGTTTACGGCTCGTAATATATACGATGCATACTACGAGCGTACAGTACTACTCTAGTAGTACTAATACAGTAGTAATAATAATATTATATATATATATTATGTATGTAAGACCGGTCAGAACAAAATGTGCATATTATGCATACAGTATACGAGCTCGTACACCACACCACACTTAGTATATCATGTAGGAAGTCAAACGTGCCTTGGATATCGGCTGCATTGGCTGCATCAGCAATCAGAAGACCGGTCGATCCTGGAGGACACAAGCCAACAAACAGGACGGATTTATCCCGCTCGCACCCCCGCTCAAGCACAACCGCGCCCCGAGAAGCAATGGCGACCCCTAACCCCTCGGTGGTCCCAGAGGCCCCCGCCCATGTGCCCGCCGATGCGGCTCCCGCGGACGACGGAACAGGACCGGCGCAGGCGCAGACCTCCAGCAATCCCGCCCCGGGGGGCGGGGGGTCCACGGCCGTGACGGCCGAGAGGAAGCGCGCCCTCCTCCTAGAGGCGAGGGCGGACCGGCTGGCCTGGGTGGACGGGGTCGCTTCGCCGTTCCGCCCGTCCGGCGCCGGCGCCGGCTCCGGCGGGACCGCCGCCGACCTCCTGGCCCGCCTCCTCGGCTCGACCCGGGCGGGCAGGGGATCTCTGGGTAGCGCGTTCGGGATCGCGGCGGCCCTGTACGGGGCTCCCCTCTCCGGGGAGGGCGGTACCGAGGAGGGGGGCTGGTCGGGAGGGCTGTCCAGAAGCGAGGCCCTGGAGCGGATGCGGCGGCAGCTCGAGTCCAGCCTGAGCACGGACGAGGCGAAGCGCCTTCTCGAAGCGGCGGCAGCCGACGAGGACGGCGCCGGCGGTGGCGCCTCTGCCGACCCGGCCTACGTGGCGGCCTACCGGACCTTCCTCAACAGGCTCCGCGAGCCGGAGGCCGCCGACCTAGTGCAGGGCATGAAGCACTTTGCTCTGGCCTTCCGAACCCAGGCGGGCGCCCTGGTGGAACGATCCGCGGGGGGACGGGAGGCGCGGCCGCAGGGCGTCCCGCCCGACGACGGGGGGAGCGGGGGCGGGGGTGGACTGCCCGGGGGCTGCCGCGACGAGGACGTCAGAGAGCTAGCCTCGACCATCCACAAGTATATCGACAAGCTGGTCGGGACCGTTCAATCGCATCCTCTGTTTAAGAAGGCGGTCGGGGCGGATGATATATCATGGTCGGTCGAGAGGACGAGGCAGGTTTTGGATACCTTCATCTTCGCCAAATGCCAGGAATCCATCCTGTCCATCCTTTCGGAGGGCGGGAGGGCTCTGCCTGATGATGACGCCGACGTCTTCCTGGAAGCAAAGCTGGATGCGCTGCAATTTGTCACGCCTAGTCATCTGGACATCCCTCAACTATTGCAGAAAGGAGAGGGGGGGGGGAAGCAGCGCCGACCTGGGACCCTGCGATGGAAAACTGGAGGTTCCAATTGCGGCCCTCCGTTTGATTGGTCGACAGTTTTCTCCCGGAATGATGCTCTCGTGCATTTTAGAAGCTCACAAGGGAATCAACGACGCCCTCTCGACGTCGGATGGCGCTTCGCCGGGAGCCGACGATCTCCTTCCGGGATTGATTCTATCGGTGCTGCGCGCAAGACCGTGTGGAATTTTGGCGAACCTGCGATACATTGATCTTTTCGCGACTGAAGCGCAGTTGCGCGGAGAGGCAGGGTATGCCTTCACCAATTTATTCGGGGCCGTCCAATTCATCAAAGATATGGACGTCGAGCAACACGCAAGTGAAAGCAACCACGATGGTAAGTTAGGTGGCGAGGCTCCCAAGGTACAGGGTCTGTCAATTAGTCCCGAAGATTTCAGAAAGGGTTTGGAGCGGAGTGCGCAGGCTGCTAAGAAGAAGGAATGTGCTGTAAGTGAGGTTGAGGAAGGTCGTGAGGAAGAAGGGAAGGATGAAATAGAGGAAGATGATGAAAAAATGTTCAATATTCCTCCTCAGGATGTCAGAGATGCTCGGGCGCGTGGCGAAACTGTTGACTTGGACTGGGCGCGTCAGTGGCTAGAAAAAAATCGGTCGGTAGTGCTGGAACAGCGACTGCTAGAAAAAGAAGAGAAGGATTCCGCACCCAAACCTCCTATGCTCCCCGAAGGCTTCACTCGATCGTACTCCTTCGTTTCGAGCAGGCCGGAAGACTTGCGCGTGAGTGACATTACTAAGTTACTGGAAGAATATCGCATGCTAGTCCGCGCAACTGAAACCCTCGTTGGTGAACGAGCTGCAAAGTACAACGCAGAGCACAAACGACACATTCGACGAAAGAGAGATCAAATCAGGAAGTTATCTTTAGGAGACTTTTGATCGCGCTAACCAGTTTGCAACAAAAATACAAGAGAGAACACTTTGCTTCGCCTTCGCACTTGCTCTATAGCTACATATGATGTTATTAATTTGGTTCTCCCTAAGAAAGTTGTAGCTATGTATTTTCCAATTCTGACAAAGAAGCAAGCTTTGCGTCATTTTTGGCTCTAAACGTCAAAGGCCGGATTCAGTGGACTTCTCTCGTCCATGGAGTTGTACGCAGATCCACTCAGCCCGTCTTCCTTCCCATACGAATTCTCATCCAGATTGCTCGCGCCTCTCGACGATTCTGAGGTTGAGATTGGCTGGGGGATTTCCCACCAACTATCGGGGTGGAATCCGGCAAACATGGATACCATCGCTTCATTGAAGTCGGCTTGCATGGTAGTAAGTGGAACATCATTTGGTACATTCCAAAATGGGTTCTCCAATTCGCGAGCGACCATATGCATGCTTGTAAAGCAAAGGACGGTGAGGAAGTTAAGGGCATATGCTAACCATCGTACGTTGACAAAGCTGTACATGAGCACAGGCATGAAGAGTACAACCACAAATACGAACAAAGTGGTCACTTGCGCGTGAGGGAATGGAAAGGGAACGAAAGAAACCTTTCTCGCTTGGTTGTAAGCTGACATACCATCACTGAGGTACTGATACAGGCGGCTAATGATTGGGGCCGCGACACCACCCGTGCTTCCAGCTAGGTGCTCTCTCGTTATAAATTCTTGAAGCCAGATCGAACAGAGGGCGACCTTAGCCGACGCACCTCTCGCATACTTTAGCACGTGCATCTCCGCGTCACTCACGCCTCCTAACACTCTGAACGGTCGGGCCGCATTATAAAGACTCCTCTGCTTCTTGCTCCTGGTAAGGCTGAAAAGCCAGCGAATGTTTAAGACGAACGAGTTCTCGTTGTGATACCCTTTGCGGACCTTAGCGTCGAGGTGGTCAGGGTCAACTGGCGGTAAAGCCTCTCCTATTGTGTACTCAATTATAGGCAGATCTGTACCCTCGAAGTCACCGCGAAGTGTAGATAGCGCAACGGCGCTTGTAAGCGACATCATGTGAGCGAATTCTTGCAGGAACAGTGAGGGTTCTTTGGCCAAGCCTCCATCGAGCTTGCTGACACTCGTGATTTTTACATTCTCTGAGTTATTTGCAGAAGTGAACTTGAACTCGCGCGTGGAAGAGATTCTAGCCAATTCAGGATTTCTCTCGTGCATACCACCTTCGCTCTCTTTCGCCGTCGCGGACGTTAGCACCCCAATTGGTCTCTTCACTTGGGTAACAAAGCCGGTGAATTTCTGCTTTTCAATTTCGTCGAGCTGCTTCCTCATTTCATTTGGATCAGTAAGGTTGCATGTGCGTGCCAGTAATATATCGCTAAGCTCCTCGTGCTCGCCAAATGCAGGTGGGCGCGCTGTGTTGTAAAGCGGTGACTGATAATGAAAACTTGCTAAGGCTGTCGCACAATCACACCATTTGGAATGCATTTGGTGGACCGCTCCACATGCCTCCCAATACCGTGCGTAGGCAAAGTTGGCCCGAAACACTATGAGGAATGAGAATGCGGCGAGGAGCGCACCAACCGCATAGGGGTGCCCAATGACCATCTCTTTCTCGTTCGAAGCGATGCCAAACGCCTCCACGCGCTGAACGATGAAAAGAATGAGAGTTGACACAGCTGCTGGTATGAGTGCTTTGAAGACCGCCGAACCGTGAGCACGGAATATCAAACCAATGCCCATCGGACCGCCATTATATTCAATCATTGTTCAGGCTCGATAGAGCGAACAAACTGAGGGCTTTCGCGGCTACTTAAGTCGAATGTGTATAGGGCTCTCCAGTACCTTGAAATGATGAAATAGATCGGGTTGCAGGTGATCACTGTGCATACAAAAAATCAGGAAGAAGAAATTTTTAGTACTAGCAGAATGCTACGAGGCTATTTTTTGATATGCATATTATGCATACGCTATGCATAGCTAATGTCGTAGAATACTACTTACGCTAGCTAAATACCATATTTCGTAGATTGCGTTGGGATTATGGAGGAAAGATCCAAAGATTAGACGATATACGCGCCTTTCAAAGGGCACCGCCTTATTTTGGCACTTACGCTCGTACCCTCCACTACTGGAGATAGTTTAGATTATGACTAACCGGTGCTAACAAGAGTATATGTCTTTAGGCGAAATGGATGCGCTTGATTGCCTATGCGGCAAAGATTACGAGCTAGATCTGACTATATCCAAGTCCAATCCACAATATCGTGCTTCTCCCATTTTTCCCCAGTGCTCGAAGTGAATCCAACGTGTGCAAGACCCTGGGGCAGATCTAGGAGGGTGCTAAGATTCAAGGGAATCACAAGGATCGGTTTATCTTCGTAGATTCCGTCGTCGATAAAGATGGCTAGGGTTCCCAGTCTCCTGCCCTCGCCGTTGTCCTTGAGGTACTGAATCAGATTCTTGTTCGCTGTCATATGATCAAAGTAGTCGTTAACAAGATGGGACAGGTAAACGATTCGTATCTTGTGAATTTTTCCATCGGCCAAAATGGCAGGACGGGCGTAACCAAGAGCAGTTGACGAACCGGGATCGTTTCGGCCAGATGATCCATGGATAGAAATGTGATCTTCGAAGAAATCGTCGCTGAGCTGCTGAGACGCAACGTTGGTCCACATGTCAAATTCGACTGCAAACGAGTTGTGCGTATCGCCGTATCCAAGATCTTCCCCGTCCTTCCCAATGGTGGCTGTCCCTCGCTCGTCGCCATGAATAACAAATGCGAAACCGTCGCCTCCGTGCACGGCGCAAGATCTATGCCGGTGACGCCCAAGGGAGGGATCGACATGGTCCGAGCAAATTTTCGAGTGACCTGTAACTTGGAATGAGAAGGTGGTGTCGAAGCCTGTAAGCTAGGGACAAAAAAGGGAGTGAAGCCCACGCAAGGAGAAGGTCAATGTACATCAGCTCTGACTTGAGTGCATGACAAACCAAAAAAGGTCGCACCACACAGCACGGCAGAATACAACTCACCACAGGCACTCTCTTCTCGTACCATACCGAACCGGTCTGTGAGGGTGCTGATTTCGTAAGGCGAAGGCGAGTTGGGCATCCCGCCTTCTTTTCGCCAGCAAATTCGTCGCGGTGGCCAAAGATGGCCTCGCGACTCGCGATCGAGGAGCTGTCGTCGCCGTCGACGCTGGTTTCAACAGTTCGTCTTGTCTGAACACCACCGCTCTCCATCAAATCAAGCACGGTACTTGAGGAGTTGATAATGGCAGTAGGTGCTGAGGATCCGTTTCCAATGGTCTCCACTGCTTTCCGACCGCAGTCGGTGGTTGTCGCGTCGCCAGTGAACACTAATCCCAACGTTTGGTTGAAATCAACAAAATGAAACAAGGCCTGACATCGTGCAGTAAGCTCAATCATACATATTAGAAATGAGATTATTGCAGAAGATATATGGGACATGGTGGTGGTGGAGGGGGGGCGATCGGAGCTATCAGTGCGGACGATCGGCTCGTCTAGAAATCAAACTTTTGACTATTTCTATTCATCTTCGCTTCAAATTTTGCAGCGCGATGCATTTTGAAAGTCGAAAATGAGAGAGATTCCCTCCTGCTTTCGTCCAAGAATCCAGCTGCGATTTGCATTACTGTTAGGGTTGGTAGTACGCATACTCTCTAGTACTCCTATGCATACTAGCTAGTAGTAGGTGCTCGTAGAATCTAACCGGCCGGTAGATCTACTCTAGTACTTGGATGTTAGTCGTCAAGTCGTCATCGTCCCGTCGGCGTGTCGGGTCAAGGGTCAAGGCACCACGGCCCATCGCACCAACTCGATCATTAATAATGCATTACAGTCCAGACGTACTATAACTCCATTCTTACACCCTCCCGGCCCTGTACGCGTTGGCGCTATAGCCATGTCCGCAGAGGCAGAGGCAGGGGCAGGGGCAGGGGCAGAGGCAGAGGCAGAGGCAGAGGCAGAGGTAGCGACCGTACCTCCAGAACTGGCCTCTTCAGAGCGCCAGGATACGAACCTTACCAATAGTATAGGTGGTCGCGATCACTTAGGGGATAAAGGCGGGTATGGCGCCAGGAAGCGAGGGAAAACGGGAGGCAGGAGGCTTTCCCATACTCTGAGCTGGGTCCTGCGGCACTCCGCTCCGTCGATCGGCATTAAAATATCGCCTGATGGCTACGTCAGACTTGACGACCTGCTCTCGAGCGAGCATCCTCGGTTATCAAGCAAGTCATGGACGGAGGAGAATGTTCGCCGCGTCGTGGCTGAAAACGATAAGCAGCGTTTCCGCCTCGAGCGTCGAACGGTCGGTGAAATAGATGACGTTTTGTGCATTCGGGCGAATCAGGGTCATTCGATTCCCAGCATTGTTTGCGAAGACCTCTTGGATCCCATCACGCCAGAGAATTTGAAGAAGATAGAAACTATTGTCCATGGAACGTACTGGGATCCGTGGCAAACAAGTATAAAGCATGTAGGTCTCTCCAGAATGAAGAGGAACCATATACACTTTGCTACTGGCCTTCCCCGGGATGGCAAGCGGGTGATTTCTGGAATGAGAAGCACGTGTCAGATTTATGTTTTTGTCGATGGAAAGAAGTGCGCCACCGATGGCGTTGCATTCTTCCAAAGCGATAATGGAGTAATACTTACTCCCGGAGCGACCCCGGATGGGATTCTCCCAATGGAATATATATATCAAGTGGTAGAAGCAAAAACAGGAAAGATATTGTTTGAGAGAGAAAAGGAAAAGGCAAAACCTGATAAAGGGAGAAAAGCATTAGACTGAGCTATTCCTTCTGAACCATTGAACGAAAACATTGGCCCCTTGTTCGTTCTTTCCCATTCCTCATTACGCGTGGGCAGGAGAATGTGAACAACAACAACAATATTACTACGAAATATCCTGTCAGGAACGTGCTCTTCTCGTATCTAGCCCTTCCTACTAGACTGTGCATAGTGTATCCATACTTCTTAGTAAGCATACTAGTAGTATTATGCATAAAACGAGTCGTACACGTGTACGCATAGTACGAGCTCGTATGCATAATACACACGTGTGTAGTATGCATATGCATACTCAAGTACTCCTAGTAGTATGCATACAAATTCTCTTAAAAAATTTATAAAACACGTGTGTATGCAAAGTATACGACTAGCGTACTACGAGCGTAGAGTACATGATACATCCATGCACGCCTACTAGCTGGTAGTATGCATACTGTACATGCCTGGCCGCGGAATTGGCCC